>Ga0213823_1001967_pt1 | contig 11678 bp, 8 predicted proteins | sample MC6MC0907MG_FD_179887 | JGI IMG/M metagenome (GOLD analysis project Ga0213823, IMG submission 179887) | Enriched soil aggregate microbial communities from Iowa State University, Ames, United States - MC6-MC0907-MG | ecosystem: Environmental > Terrestrial > Soil > Unclassified | place: USA: Iowa...
TAATTAAATTGGCAATAGCTGGATTGTTAACTAGTATTTCTGTCGCTGCTTTTCTGCCTTTTTTATCTGCTGTCTGAAATAAGCGCTGCGAAATGACGCCAACCAATACCGAAGCAAGCTGGGTACGTATTTGCGGCTGCTGTCCTGATGGAAAGACATCAATGATCCGGTTGATGGTTGTTGGTGCACTTGAAGTATGGAGTGTTCCTAAGACAAGATGTCCTGTTTCTGCTGCTGTGATCGCGATTGACATCGTTTCTAAATCACGCATCTCACCGACAAGAATGACATCTGGGTCTTGGCGAAGTGCACCCTTTAATCCATTGGCATACGATCTTGTATCAAAACCGACCTCGCGTTGGTCGATAATTGAGTTTCCATGTTTATGTAGATATTCAATTGGATCTTCAAGTGTAATGATATGCTTACGCATCGTTCTGTTCATATAATCAATCATTGAAGCAAGTGTTGTTGATTTACCGCTTCCTGTTGGTCCTGTGACAAGGATCAATCCCTGCGGTTTCTCTACTAGTTTGGAGATGATTTCTGGTAAATCTAACTCTTCCAACGTCGGAGTTTTAGACGCAACTACCCTTAGGGCCAAGGAGATACTTTTCCGTTGATGGTAGGCATTGACACGGAAACGCGCCACCCCTTGAAGAGCAAAAGAGAAATCGAGCTCCCCTTTCTCTTTAAATAGGTCCCACATGTTGCCAGGCACGATTATTTTAGCAATTTCCTCTGTGTCTGAAGGCAGCAATATATCTTTACCATACCGTTTTATTTCACCATGTATCCGAAATACAGGTGGTACTCCTACTGTTAAATGAATATCAGAAGCTTTAAACTCAAGCGCTGCTCTTAGTATATTGTCGATTTTTTCCTTCATGTTTACATACTCCTACTCCAGAATGGCTACGCGTAAAACTTCTTCTGTTGTGGTTAAGCCTTGTTTTACTTTTAATAACCCATCGTCAATCAAAAAGATGGTTTTATTTTTGATGGCATGCTCTTTAAGCTTGTGAAAAGAATCATCATTCATGATCACCCTTCGCATGTCATCGTTAATAACCAGTACTTCGTGAAGAGCAATCCTTCCTTTGTAACCAGTCATATTACATGAAGAGCAGCCTTTGCCTCGAGTTATTTTATCAACTTTCATGCCGCGCCTTGCAAAAATCTCCATTTCTCGCTTTGATGGTTCTTGAACCTCCGCACAATCACGGCACACCTTGCGGACAAGACGTTGTGCCACAATTCCACTTATTGAGGAAGCAAGCAAAAACGGTTCAACCCCCATATCAATAAGCCTTGTAACGGTACTTAATGAATCATTCGTGTGCAAGGTGCTTAACACTAAATGTCCTGTCAGGGAGGCACGTACTGCAATTTCTGCTGTCTCTTTATCACGAATTTCCCCAACCATGATTATGTTCGGATCCTGCCTTAGAATGGAACGAAGTCCAGCCGCAAAGGTCATACCGACATTTGGATTTACCTGAATTTGATTGATTCCTTCTAATTGATATTCAACGGGATCTTCGATTGTGATAATATTTACTTGTTCGCTGTTTAGTTTGTTAAGTGCTGCGTAAAGGGTTGAGGATTTACCTGAGCCTGTTGGTCCCGTAATGAGAACGATCCCTGTCGGCTGTTCAATTAATTCATTAAACCTCTTTAAATTAAGTGAGTTAAATCCAATCTTATTTAAGTCATTTAAAGCTGCCCCCATATCTAAGAGCCGCATAACTATTTTCTCACCATATACAGTTGGAAGCGTTGAAACACGAAGATCAATCGGATGATAGTCAAGAGTGAGTTTAATCCGTCCATCTTGAGGAATCCGATGTTCGGTAATATCAAGGTTAGCCATTATTTTTATCCTAGCGGTTAACACGCTTAACATTTGTCGCGGCAAAACCCGTTCAATACGAAGAACACCATCAACTCGGTACCGAACAACCACCTTTGTCTCCTGTGGATCAATATGGATATCACTTGCCTTTTGGATCACTGCATTTGACAACAGTAAATTAACCAGTCGAACAATAGGAGCATCTTGGTCGGATACATCGTCATCCCGCCCCCGCTCATTTAGCGGCAGGTCATCGAGTAATTCTTTTAATCCTTCATCAATATTGTAATATTTATTAATCGCACGTAAAATATCGTCTTTTGTGGCAATCGCCGTCTCAATTTGAAATCCGGTTGATAAGCGCAAATCGTCTACCACGATGAAATCCATTGGATCAACCATCGCTACAAACAGCTTGTTTCCTTCTCTTTTTAACGGAATAATTAAATTCCTTCTTGCCGTTTCTTTTGAGATAAGTGAAAAAAGACTTGTATCAAATGGGTATTGGAAAAGGCTAATACTCGGTACACCAAGCTGATATTCAAGTACTTCAACTAACTGCTGATCTGTTAAATACCCTCGTTGCAGCAAGGCTTCACCAAGCTTTTGGTTCTGCCCCTTTTCTTCTAAGGTGGACTGAAGCTGCTCGGGTGTGATTAGCCCTTCTTCAATTAACAAATCACCAAGTTTTTTTCGTGATTGTCTCATTTTATATCCCTGCTTTTATTTTGGTTGTTCATTTGGTTTACCCCATAAGTCACTGTCATTCTCTTTTCCGGTATTAGATTGTGATGTTGTTTGATTAGAATTATCTGTTGTTTGGTTATTATTAGTGGAACCTGCCTGATTCCCTCCTGTTCCATGAGCTTGAGTCGTATTCTCCTTACTTCCCGCCAACCCCTGTAAATCTACCTGGTAAACTGGCGGGTAATAATCCTCGGAAATAAATTCGCTTTTAAGGAACTGTTCTCCTTGGTATACATCTCTGTATACCTTAACGATGAGGCCTTCAGTCCCTATCGTCCGGATCTCTGTATTTCCAGGAAGAAGAAAAGGACTATATTGAAGAATTGTCTTAGGCTTTAACTTTTGCTCATCTTTTAAGCTGATTTTATAATTGTAAAGCGGCTCCTCACCCTTTAAGGTAATCTTCAATTTGCTGCCGTCCAGGTTTAATTCTAAAATATACTTTGTCTTACTTGGATTTTTTATAATAAAATCTGTATTATTACTAGGATTTACTTTCGCTTCAAATCCTAGGTTTGCATAATTCGGAAGAGAACTTCCTATATTTCTTTCTACTATAGAAAAATTTGATGGCAAAACAGCCTGATAGATTCCTGTTGCAATTACATTAAGTAAATCAGCTTTTTCAATCTTCTTTTTCTTAGCAAATTCTAATAGTGAAAATGTTGATTCCTCTGGAATTTCTATAGTTGGATTTTTCTCGATAACAGCTTGAAAATCAACAGAAACATCTGTCATTTCAACAACTGCAGTATTTATTACTGCATCCTTATTGATATGATCAGCTAATAAATAATCATTATAAAGGTTTAAAGAATTTGAACCTGCTTCGAAACGTGATGCGATCTCATTTAAACTATTCATTAGTTTATCAAGGTCAATATCACTGCTTTTCATTTGTGGAAAAAGAGTTTCTAGTTGTTCTTCTAACTGTATTTTTTTAATATCAATGAAAGCAGGATTTCTTTTGCTATCTTTTATTGAATCTACTGTTTGTTTTGTATCCAAATGGAATTGGTTAAGATCAAACGGAACAGTCTTTTCCCCATATTGAAGTTCAATGAATGTATCCTTCATCCACTCGCCATACTTTTCCTCTAAAAGACTCATCGTTTCATCAACTGTTTTTCCTGATACATCCAATGAACCGATGGTGGTCCCTGCAGCGTATTTTCCATCGGTATTTGTTATTTTTTCAACTGCTTTGGCGCCAAAATGAGAAAAACTGAAAATAAATGATGTACATAGTAACAGTACAATGAACAATTTGATTATTTGCTGATTCTTCCCCAAGTTTCTTGCCTCCCTTCAAAACCCTTTTTTAAATCTCCAATTGGAAATGGGTAGAATTTTTTTGAGTTAATCCGTTACTTTTGCATGCTTACCTGTTTTTTCGTTTCTATTTCTTTATGTACATCATCACGATCTACCGCTATTTCTTTTTTCGTAAGAAGAAAATCGAATAATGTGTCATCTAAAGACTTTTCATCAGTAACAACTATCTGATCAAGTTCTTTTTCTTCAAAAGAAATAGCTGGTAGGTCTGGATGTTCATCTAGCATGTCATCTTCAACAGCTTCTGTTTTTTCTTCTTTTTCTGTTTCTATTACTAATAAACTTTCAATTTCAGATAAGTAGCCGTTCTCTAGATTTGCATCTACCATTTCCTCGTTTACTTCTATTTCAGTATTCCTTTCTAATAAAAATGAAATATCTTCATCCATTATTTCAGGTTTATCGTTAACTATTTCTTCAATATTCGACATTATTGGTGATGGACCCAGTTCACTCACTGCATCTTTTTCTAAATTAATTGTGGAAGAAACAAGCAATGCTAAGTCTTCGTCAATTTCCACCAAATTAGCATTTTTTCGACTTTCTGCATTAAGATGATCTACTTCTTCGTCAAATACTTCCACAACTACAGAATTTTCTTGGTATATTAATGTTCCCATACGATTATTCATAAAATATGCAGTAAAAAAGATGAGTCCAAAAAGCATTAATGCAGTTTGCCATAATGGAAAGGTTGAGACTGCGACAAGACCTCCAAGAGATAAAATAAAACTAGCTATTACGACAAAAAACTTCCCCTTTAACGTGTATCCTAAAGGTAAAAAAGATATGATTAACATAAGGGCAACCATAGAACCAATGGCCCATATCATCGTTTCCATTCATTCACTCCTCTTTTTAGTCCTTTTATCCCATCAAATTACATTTTCTTTCAAAAATTTTAATTTTTTGTTGATTTATCCAAAAATTAGACAAATTCGCCTAGTAAATATTGTATAATACTATTAACTATTTTAAAAGGAGTAGGATAATATTAATGGGTAGAAATAACTAAAAATATCAACCTATTTGTTACTATTTCTATCATTAAGGAAGGAATCGCTATGGAATTTATTCGGAATGAAAAAGGTGTTACTCTTATTGAGGTTCTAGCATCAATTGTTCTACTTTCAATTATCTTTTTGTCTGTTATAAGATTTTTTCCACAGATGGGACTTATAAACAATCAAAATGAAAATAAAACTAAAGCTATTAATATTGCTAAAGAAATACTCATTAATTGGCAGGAATCAAGTGATGTGAAATGGTTTCTAGTTAAAACAGACCGCGTGACTGGCTTTACCTCAACAGATCCGAAAGTTGCTTATAATAAATTCAACTATGATGATACCTATTATTATTTTGAAACATCTAAAGATATTTATAACGTACATATAAAAATTAAAAAATCTCCTGAAACGAGTTCAAGATTATCTAGCGTAAATTCTATTGTTGTACAGCTATTAAATAAAAAAAATGGCAATGTCATTAGTGAAACATTCGGGTACGTTAAAAGATAGGAGATGATAATATTGAAGCGAGATGAAAGTGGTTTAACACTAATCGAGGTGTTAGCCACACTAACAATTCTCTCCTTAATAAGTGTTACTATTTGGAGTGTTTTTTTTCAAGGCTATAATTATTCGCAAAAAGCGATCTCGAAGAACTTCATGCTGCAAGAATCAAATATTTTATTTACCAATTTAAAAAAGACACATCAAACACTTGTTAAGTATGACATTAAAAGTGAAAATTGTGCTATAAAAGTCACAAATCTTACTACAACGCCTCCACAAGAACAAGTTTTTAATCACCCTAATATTTGTTTTAAGATACTTGAGATTAATAATGTAAAAGGTTCAGGGCCAAATACAATAGAACCAAATAAAATCGCAAATGACGTCTCTTTAAAAATTAGTGCAAGTGATAAGAAAAATTCAAAAAACAGCATAATTATTGATACATTTCTCTATCGAGTGAAAGGTGTTGATTATCAATGAATAATTTAAAGAATGAACAAGGATATGCACTAGTAACTGTTTTACTAGTTGTAATAATTTTTATGATTATATCCCTCGCCTTCATGGGTCAAGCATTTAGCAGTGTGAAACAAAATCAAGTGGTAGAGAAGAAATCTCGCTCTGTTGCTGCAGCTGAAATGGGGATTTCTTATTATCAGGTTGAAATTCAAAAAACCTTTGAATCTAAACAGCAATATGTAAGTGATACAATAAAAGCAAATAGTTCACTAAGACCAAACTTTAAAAAAGAAGCTGCAAAAATAATGGCAGAAGCTCTTGAAAATACACCAATCGTAACTCCTAATAATGCTCCATACTATATGGAGAATTTTGTTGCTACTACTGATGCTGATCCGACATCGTATAAAGTAAATTTAAGATTTAATGTAGTTGGTACCGATGCCAAAAAGGAAACGACACTTTTTGCAAAGATGAGTATAGACCTAGATTCTATAATTAATCAAGCAACAGTTGATGAAAGTAATAATCACCAGCTTCCAACCTTCGATACAATCAAACTAACATCAGGATGTAACACGCTAGATTGTGATAATGTTTATATTGACGGGAATGGAAATTTTTCAGGGAATAACAATATTAAGGATAACCAAACAATTTTCACTACAGGTTCATTAAACCTAGATGGAAATGGAAATGAAAACAATAAAACGAATGTTAAAATACATGCGGATGGTGCGATTACCATCCACAAAAATATGAATAGTGGAGCAAATGTAATTATAGAAACAAAAGATCATGCTACATTTATGCAAAATGTAAAAATTGGTGGAACATCAAAAATACTCGTTAATAAAACATTATATGTAAATCAAAATCTAGAGATTGCGAATAATTCGCTTGTATATGTTGGAGGAACTGATGCAACAATTGATAACAATTTAGATATTCTGTCTTCCTCAAAGATGTGCGTGAAAGGAAATTTATCAGCTAAAAATATTTCAGTTGATTCTAATAGTAAGTTATATGTATTGGGACGAGTATGGGAAAATCATAAAGAGAAATTTAATTATACAGTTAATCTCGATACATTTTTTAAAGAGTGTGGAACCCAAATACCACCGGAATTTAACATTAAATGGGGAGATAATGTAAATACAGTCATAAATGATGTTGATTATAATTAACAACCTAAAAAGAGGTGTGACCGGTTGTAAAAAAACAACTTGGACACACCTCTTTTTAACAAGACGAATACTCCGCTACCCGATTCCTGCCAGCACGCTTAGCCCCCACATAAAGAGCTCGATCAGCATGCCTAATCAACGCTAACGAATCCTCCGCATCTTCTGGTGCCGTGGCAACCCCAATCGAGGCGGTAATCATAATCTTCTGTTGGTATTTGCCTAATTCCAAGGACTGTTGAAGTGTAAATGGCCAATTAGATACCATTTCTCTAATTTGTTCTGCCATTTGATAGGCTTCTACTTTCGACATATCCGGTAAAAGAACAACAAATTCTTCGCCGCCATACCGCGCAACCGTTCCCCGGCCTCCGACAAGCTTTCTCAATCTGCCGGCGAGTTCGCGAAGAATTTCGTTTCCGCTTTGATGACCATACGTATCATTTACTTGTTTAAAGTGGTCTATATCAAGGATGATTAGCGATAATATTTTGCGTTCAAACTTAGCTACTTTTTCGAACTCCTCGGTAAGCATCATTTCAAAGTAGCGATAATTAAATAAATTTGTTAAAGCACATCGTTCACTTTGCCTTTTGGTTTGTTCAAAATTATTGGCGTTTTCAATTGCTACCGCAAAATGCGAACAAAGTATATCAATTATCATCAGCTGCGATTTTTTATAAGCGCGTTTTTGCTTAGAAGCAAGCAATAACACCCCGATTAGTTTTTTACTTCTTATAATCGGTAGGCCTAAAATACTTTCTACATCATTCGGAATGTTATCAGTAGTATACTGTTGCCATTCTTTTCTTGATGTAAATATGAAGGCTTTTTGTTTCGACCAAACCATACCGCATATCCCTTCATTTTTTTTCAAAGAAAGGCTTTCGTTTGGCATAACTGATCCGGCTTCCATTCGACGAATCAATTTAAGTTCTTCTCCGTTAGCCTCCAGTATATAAGAATAATCAACTGGCAGCATTTCACTGAGTTTCTGAATAAACAGATCTAGGACATCATCTACATACAGACGCTCGGCCATCTGATGACCGATCTCTGAAGCCTTCTGTAAATATTCATTTATTTTTTCACTAGAATAATAGAGATTAAAGATAATTGATAGACTGACAAATGGAATTCCCACAAACAAGAGACCTATTAACCCTACTTGATTATAAAGTATGTACAACACAAAACCAATTGGGAGTGTGATTAATGTTGTAACCGTCTCGACGAAAAAATCCTTGCCAAAAAAGGATTCTTTAACTTTATAAATAAACAAAAGATTGAAAGAAACAATGATTTGATTTAGCAAATAGTTTAGGACTACATATAAAACTGCAAGCCACAATGAGCGGGTATCATGAGTTAAGTTTGGGCCTGTCTGCCCGCCAAGAATGTAATAAATCATGCCGCTAATAAAGGAAACTAAAAAAAACATATTTAAATTAAGCGGCAGCCTAAATAATTCTTCCTTACGAAGGATCCTTAACTTGAGTAGTAAAACCACTACAGCTATCTGTGCAAAAATAATTTCGGCAAATAAACCAAAGCGTAAAAAGGTAGCAAGCGCTACCCATTGGATTAAAAAAATAAACATATTATTAATAACAATCGGTATGGCGGCTACTATTGAGGTTAATAGTAAAAATGCCAAAAGATCTAACCAATTCACAGAGATATTAGGGGGATAATTATTATAGGTGAACCACAATCCTGCAGGAACCATCAAGATCCATACAAGAAAAATCGCTAGTTTCATTTGCGGTTTTACATCCATCCTAATCCCCCACCCTGACAAATATGTTTAATTCAAGATAACATTATTTTACCATTTATAATAAACATTGTCATAAGGAAAAGGTTAAATTTTTCAGATATTTACAGATATGTGGCTTCGCTTCTGAAATAAAATAGAGGGAACCCGTCACTACTAACATGTCACTAGCTTTTAGCGTTTTTATTTCTTCTAAGAGGTAGGATTCCCAATGATCGACTGCCATTTTATTCTGTGATTGACTAATTTTGAGCAATTGTTCCGCTTTGGCTGCACGTGGAAAATCAAAGCTGACAAATGAAATTTGGTTTGCAATTTTATCAAGTTTGCCAATCATTTCATCAAGCTTTTTATCCGTTAACGCAGCAAATACAATATGGATATTTCGGTCATTGAATCTGGTTGATAGTTCATGGGTTAACGCAGTTATTCCTTCTTGATTATGGGCGCCATCAATGATCACCAGTGGGTTTTCTGAGAGAACTTCAAATCTTCCAGGCCAATATGCTTGCTTTAATCCAACTCGTACTGCTTGCTCAGTGACTGTGAATAAGCCAATCTGATTTAAGTATTTGGCGGCATGTAAGGCTAGTGATGCATTTTCTGTTTGATGCTGGCCAATCATACTGAGTTCTAACTGTTCAAGTGAATGAAGTTTCGTTATTAATGTAAACACTTCGCCTCTTGCTAGTGATTCATGTCCGCTAATCGTAAACTCCTGATTTAACCTAAAGATTGGCGCTGACTTCTTTTCTGCCTGCTCTTCTATCACTTTTAGCGCACCTGGATGTTTGACCGCTGTAAAAATTGGTGTCTCCGCTTTAATAATTCCAGCCTTTTCAAAGGCGATTTCCTCATACGTGTTACCAAGTATATTGGTGTGATCGATGCCGATGTTTGTAATGATAGAGGCCAGTGGTTGAATAATATTGGTTGAATCAAATCTTCCACCTAGACCTACCTCAAAAATCACAATATCAACTTTTCTTATATTGGCAAAATAATAGAACGCCATTGCAGTAATGACCTCAAATTCAGTCGGGCCTCCAAGCTCTGTATTCTCTAGGTCATCTGCCAATGGGCGAATGACATTTGCCAGCTGTATTAGTTCCTCATCGGTGATCGGTTTCCCATTAAAACTAATCCGTTCGTTAAACTGTTCAATATACGGTGAAGTGAAGGTACCTACTGAATAGCCTCCAGATTGAAGAATCGAGCGCAAAAAGGTGACAGTTGAACCCTTGCCATTTGTTCCGCCAACATGGACTGCTTTCATTTTGCTTTCGGGATTACCGAGCTTGTCCATCATCCATTCCATTCTTTTTAAACCAGGTTTTATTCCTAGTCTTAGCCTTGCATGAATCCATTCTAGGGCTTCATTATATGTAGTAAACATTTTGTAACACCCCATCTAGTTTTTTTCTACTTCAACAGTTTGATTCGCTGATAAAAGTGGGAAATTCGCTGATAAATTTCAAAATTCGCTGATAAAATAATCGGATTCGCCGATAAAACACAGAAAATCGCCGTTAAAGGGCAATCACCCGTAAAATTGGACCGTTACGACGGAATTTTTATTGTTTTTTCAAAGGATTTTTATAAGACGAGACGAATCCATTGCTAGATTCGCCTCACTTTTCTCATTATCCTCTTAATTCTTTAATTCGCGCTTCAACAATACTTCTCTTCTCAAGATAATCCTGCTCTTTTGCACGCTCTTCAGCAATCACACTCTCAGGTGCTTTTTTCATGAAGCCTTCATTGCTTAATTTCTTTTGAACCCTGTCGACTTCTTTATTTAATTTTTCATATTCTTTTTCAAGACGGGCAATTTCTTCATCAATATTAATCAAGCCTTCGAGCGGCAGGATGATTTCTAAGCCTGTAATTACAGCGGTCATTGCTTTCTCAGGTACATCAATATCAACACCTAATTGCAATTCTTCTGGATTACAGAAACGTTCAATATAGCCGCGGTTGTTCTCAATCGCTTTTAGAACCGCTGCATCCTTCGCTTTTACTAGCATTTTGATTTTTTTGCTCATTGGTGTGTTAACTTCAGCACGGATATTCCGTACAGATCGAATCATTTCCATGAGCAGCTTCATTTCTTGGGCTGCTTGGTCGTCGGAAAGTTCTGGTTTTACAACCGGCCATGCTGCAGTCGTAATAGACTCACCAGCGTGAGGAAGGTTTTGCCAAATTTCCTCGGTAATGAATGGCATGAACGGATGCAGCAAGCGCATAGTGTTGTCTAAAACATAGGCAAGAATCGAACGAGTCGTTTTCTTAGCAGCTTCATTTTCACCATATAACGGCAGCTTTGCCATTTCGATATACCAATCACAGAAATCATCCCAGATAAAGTTATATAAGGCACGGCCTACTTCACCAAATTCATAGCGCTCGGAAAGTCTTGTTACGTGTTCGATTGTTTCATTTAATTGAGTTAAAATCCACTTGTCAGCAACCGACTTTTCACCGCTTAAATCAATTTCTTCGTATGTCATGCCACCCATATTCATTAACGCGAAACGGGAGGCGTTCCAAATTTTATTAGCGAAATTCCAGGTTGATTCTACCTTTTCAAAACTAAAGCGTAAATCCTGTCCTGGTGAACTTCCTGTTGATAGGAAGTATCGTAATGAGTCAGCACCATATTTTTCGATGACATCCATTGGATCCACACCATTGCCAAGTGATTTACTCATCTTACGTCCCTGCTCATCACGAACAAGACCATGAATGAGAACATCTTTAAATGGACGTTCGCCAGTAAACTCGATGCTTTGGAAAATCAT
>Ga0213823_1001969_pt1 | contig 11672 bp, 21 predicted proteins | sample MC6MC0907MG_FD_179887 | JGI IMG/M metagenome (GOLD analysis project Ga0213823, IMG submission 179887) | Enriched soil aggregate microbial communities from Iowa State University, Ames, United States - MC6-MC0907-MG | ecosystem: Environmental > Terrestrial > Soil > Unclassified | place: USA: Iowa...
TAAACCTGTTAAAACTAAAAATAATGAGGTATTTCTAGGGTATGATAGGGACAATAAGCCTGTCATTGTAAATATGGATAAGTTTCCCCACATTTTAATAGGCGGCGATACTGGAACAGGCAAATCTAGGGTTTTAATGGCATTATTAACAAACTTAATAACTAATAATGATGTAAATTTATATTTAATGCAAATAAGAAAAGGTGACTTGACTATATTTAGGAACTGCAAGCAAACAAAAGAGGTAGCACAAACTTTAGATGATACACTTGAAGTTCTTAGAAATCTAAACAACATATGTGTTGAAAGGGATAAGAAAATAGAAGATTACATTGAGGAAGGTATTTACAATATAAGTGATTGGAATAAAAGATTTAAATATAGACAAATGAAATATATATATGCTGTTATAGAGGAGTTTTCATTTTATAACCCTTCTGGAGCAGATACAAAAGAAGAAAAGTTAATCAAGAAAGAAATTTTAGGATTAATAAAGAATATAGTAGCCGCTGGTCGTAGTTCTGGAGTGTTTATCATAACAAGTTTACAGAAGCCAACAAACAGCTCAATTCCCACAGATATTAAGGCACAGCTATGTACTAGAGTATCAATGCACATAGCTGATAAAGAAACAAGTATTATAATTTTAGGCAATGCAAATGCCACAAAACTTGGTGAGCGTGAATGTATAGTGAGAACACTAGGCGAAAAGAAATGCTTTAGTACCACTATAGACCATGACATTATAATGGAGAATATAAAAGATAGCTTAGTAAAAAAAGAAGCTAAAAAGAAGCCTAAAAAAGAAAATAAGTATGCAAATAACAAGGGTATTATTGATTTTGAGGTGATTAGAAGTGAAATCGAAGGGTGATTTGTATATACTTGACTTTGTAGATGAATTTGGAGGTATAACCATAGAACAGGCTAAATTGATGTTTTATAATACTAAATATGGCTATGATACTGCCAAAAGACGTTTAAAGAAGCTAGTAGAAGAAAACTACCTAAAAGTTGCTAAAGACTTTCTAACACAGAAGAATGTTTATTATAGTATCAGAAAACCATCTAGCCATAAAATTATTTTATTAGACTTGTACTCAAAATTAAGTTCATTAACAGAAACAGAAGTCATTTATTTTGAGCCAGAATATACAATACAAAATAAACGAGCTGATGCAATGCTAGTAATAAAATCTAGTGGAGTAGCTAAAATGTTACTGGTGGAAGTTGATATAAACAATAAGACAAAAGAGGATAAATATTTAAATATATACAACAGTGGAGAACTCCAAAGCAAGTACGGTGCTTTTCCTCTTATTGTCATAATTGAAAAACAAAGTATAAGAAAAAGAAAAATTAAAAAAATGCCATTTTCTGTAATTCGCTTTTGCTATGAAATGAAAGACATAGAAAAAATAGTATAATATATATCGCAAACAAGTTTTACCCTCTGAAAGCTTCAATACCAATAGCTAGAGGGTATTTTTTAAGTCCTAAGTGTTAGGAGCTTATTTAGTATAGTATATGTTACTATTAAAAGGATTAGAACATAAAAAAGAAGAAAAGAATTCAATCCTTTCTTCTATCCCCTAAAAATTTATTTAAAATATAACTTCTATCCTTTTACTATCACTATAAAAATTAATAATACTTGATATTATATGTCCTATTAATTACCCTCTATAGTGCTTCTATTCTTCTCATATTCTTTTAGATATTCATAGAAGCAATTACCGTAATTCCCATCTTTAATTGCACAAACTCCACTTGGACAACAATGTCCTGCAATATCTACAAATCTTATAAAATTTTCCTTACCCATCATTGCACATGTTTGATATAAAAATTCATCATTTTTCATTTTATTAAATGGATTTTCCATACTAACACCCCATTTTTATTATAATTTCATTCCTGTTTATTAATGTATTTTAAGCATGACTTGCAAGTAACTTGATGTCTTAGTGTGGTAATTGCCCACTCTGGAACTTCCTTCCCACATTTGGCTATGCTTTTCATTTCTTCATTTGTAACACATAAATTAGCCCCACAACCTTCATTTAATAAATGTGTTTTCATTTTAAAACATTCCCTTCTTTACATTGTTTAACTTGCATCAAAGTGCATTTCAAATAGCTTGCCACACCCTTCGTCAAAATCGTCACCACAAGTGATTATATAAGTCTTCCCACACTCGTCCATATCTTCTTCTTGCCACTCTCTCCCGCAGTAAGGACATTTTATATTTGTTACTAATTTATAAACCTCTGTATCATTATAAGTTCTATAAATTTTTTTCATGTTATCAATTCCTTTCTTCGCAATATATTTGCATTGTGACTATTCATCAATCTTAAATAGTCTTTTGTCACATTCACTACAATAAGCATACTTACTTGTATTTTTGTATTGAATATTATCGTGTATATGTCCATTTTCAGCTTCTTTGCCATCAAACCTAAATATATATTCACAAGTACCTTTAAAGCTTTGTTTGATGTAATACTCTTCTGACCCACAATAAGGACATTCTTTCATTCCCTTATTACTATCCATGTTTAATCTCCTTTGCCTACATTTGAATTGCGATTTACTTAATCAAACAATAATCTGTTTTTTCTAATGTTGTTGCATCTGCAACAAATGTATACCCTTCTTTTTCATAATCTTCTTCATATATTTTTTTAGCCTTTTTTAATGCTTCTGTACTACTATTCGCTTTTACTTCTACTACATGCTCATATATTTCTCGTATTTTCACTTTATAAGTTTCCATTGTTAATTCTCCTTTCATTCTTCACAATATAATCAAATTATGAATTACACCTTTCATCTAAAATTTCCATTTTGTATATTACTCCATCAATTCTTTTATTGTGCCACCATTCGCCGCTATCTGTTTTTATATTAATTCTGCCATTTGAAACTTTTTCACACTCATATACTTTTCCTAATGTAAAGCTAAGGTTTTCTTTTTCATATCCAATATCTTTAATTCTTTCAAAGTCAATTTCAACGCATTTAATTTTATTCATATAAAACCTCCATATTAAATTTTTATTTCTCCTTTTTACTTATGACAACACTCCCATTGTCTTTTATTCTAAAGTCTAAAACGTCACCTTTGTGTAAGTCTAAATGTTCTAAAATTTCTTTTGGTATATTCGCAAATGTATTGCTTCTGGTTTGTTGTATTTTAACCCTCGGCATCCTACTACCTCCTTTTGTTTATTATTGTATCAATATTGTTTTAATATTACAAGGCTTAATTTTCGACAAAAGAAAAGAGTAGGTTTTACCCTACTCTATCTTTATAAAGTCAGCATGTACAAATGCCCCATAAGGTTTATATGATATACTGACCCAATCTCCATATCTTCTATATAAATTTAATCTTTCGCCTTGATAAACTTGACCTAATATTTTAGAAGATGTTGAAGCTTTTTCTCTAACATTAAGTACGTCCGCTGTTACTATGGCTGTTTTACCTCTTAAATCATCTAAATCTTTATCACCAGTATCAATTATAATAGGTTTGCCATGTATAGCTTCGGCTATTGCCTTCCCTATAGCATCAGCACCAACTTTATGATATAGATTAACGTCCGTTACACTGTCAACAAAGCATACTTCTATAATCATAGATGAATAGTTGATTAAAGCTAATTCTGCAAGTCCTGTAGTTGATTTGACTCCTCTATTCTTAAAGCCTAACTTTTCTAAGTTTTTACATATGTTTGTTCCAACAACCCTCGTAAAATTGTCATTGGGATATGTCCAGACTTCTGTTCCTCTTGCTTCTGTGGTTCGGTTTGAAGCATTAAAGTGTATAGAGAAGAATAAATCTTTCCCTAGTGTATTAGCTCTATTTATTCCATAATTAAGTTCTTGATTGCTATCAGACATATTAGGAGGTGTACAATCTACCAATGTATGCCCTGCTAATTTTAGATATTTAACTACAGCGGCTTGAACCTTTCTATCTTCTACAACTTCATCTATTAAGTCACTAGCTCCCACACATGCCAGATTATGTCCGCCCCTATGAGTTATTACCATTTCTATTCCTCCCTTTTGCCCTGCTTAAACAACTGATTAGCATATACAGTAGTCCCAGTTACTAATACAGATTGGATTATACTATTAACGTTAAATCCCATTAAAAGCGTCCCTAAAGCAATACCAACGATTAAAAGTAGAAATGGTATATACTTATCCTTTAAACTGTTTAACCCCTTTAACATTTTGCCTATAACATATAAAACAGGTATTAATATTAAGGCTTCTTGTACAACATAACTTTGTATATCCATTTTTAACCCTCCTTACTTTCTTTTTTCAATTCCTCTATATCCTTTTGCATAACAGGTATTACCCGTATGCACTCTGTTATTTCCCTTAGACTATCATTGTAATTTTTAAGACACTCATTCAAGCTTTCATTTTGCTTATGAAGTCTTTCTTCATTTATTCGTGATTGTGACATAACGTCATTTACTAATTGTTTATAGTCAGCGGCGAGCTGTTCGCCGCTAAGTTGTGCCTGCTTATTAGTGCTTTTAATCTGGTCTGTAAAAGTTTTTAAAAGAAATCCTAGAAATATAACTACTGCTACTACTGGGCTCGCTTTTGATAATAATTCATAAGGCATTATTCAACTACCCACCTTTCAATATGTTTATTAAAAACTTCTTTGCCTATAATATTTTTAGATAATAACTCATATTTGTCATTGTATGGTCTGTTTTTGACTATATTTAAAGCTTTTGTTTTCCCTATACCTTCTAATACCTCTAATTCCTCCAAACTAGCTCTATTTATATTTACCTTATCTTTTGTTGAAGCTTGTCCAACGTTTATTTGTATATCATTAGAGTTATTTATATTAGAGAACATTCCCCCTATTATATAACCTAACAACATACTAGTAAAGATTATAGCTATAATTAACGTTGTGCTTTTTATAGTCTTATCTTTTCTCATTGCCGCCCTCCGTTAAAAAACTACTTTAATGGTTCACTAGTATTTAAAATCTATTCTCTAGTTTTTAATATTGTTTCGTATTCTTCTTTTGTTAGGACACCCCAGTTATAAGCTTCTGTAAGTGCCTCCTTTGTAAGATAACCAAGTCTATAATTTAATTCATACCATTCATAATATTTACTCATTCTATTTTCCTCCTTCTAATTTATTTAATCTAATAATTATATTATTGATTGCTTGATTTATACTTGCAATAGATAAGTCTTGCTTCATATTTTCAATAACTAGTCCGTTTATTGTTTCGCTTTGAATTTGTTCCTGTGATTTTGGGTCTTCGAAATATTGATAAGTTACTTCACCATGTTTCCCATAACTTTTTTGAATAACATTTAACCAATAATCAAAGTCAGCATCTTTACATTTGTAGTTAAGGTTTTTTAATTCTTCCTTATCTCTTGAAACGTATTCCATATTATAATAATTTATTATATACATTCTAATTTCCTCCTTTTATGCTAGTTCTATAACTGCAATTTCTCCAGAAGATGTTACATACCAATACGCATAAAAACCCTGTGTATTTCGCTCCATTGTTGTAGTTACATTTTCTTGCGTCAAAAATCCCCCTAAACTTGATATATCTTTACTTCTTAAAGCTTTAACTGTATTATTTCGAAAATTATTACCAAAAGTGTTGGCTGTAATTGCACCAGTAAAAGTATTGTTGTAACAGATACTTCCCAATTTATTGTTGTAACAAGAATTACCAAAGGTATTACTATCGCATTTAGTGCCAAGGGTATTACTATCACAATCATTATCGAAACTATTAGCAATACAACTATCATCAAGCTTGTTATTATCACAACCATTTCCAAAACTATTATTGCTACAACTAGAAGTAAGCTTATTGCCTATACAGCTATTACCAAAACTATTATTGCTACAACTCATGCCTAACTGATTGCTTTGGCAAAAATTGCCCAAGATGTTACTCACACAACTTGTAGCAAAAGTATTTACAGTACAGTTATTACCAAACCAGTTCCTGCTACAATTAGTATCAAAAGTATTATTTTGGCAAGCATTGCCAAATAAATTATTAAGACAAGCATTACCAAATGAATTATTAACACAACTATAACCAAAGTTATTACCATAGCAATCATAGGGAAAATAATTACTAGAACAACTAATCCCCAAACTATTATTACGGTTATTATTACCCAATCTATTACTATAACAACTATTGCCAAAACTATTGTAATAACAACTATATCCTAAAACATTACCATAACAACCATTACCAAAACTATTACCATAACAACTATTTCCTAAAACATTACTATAACAACTATTACCAAAACTATTGTAACGACAACTATATCCAAAACTATTAGCATAGCAACTACTATCAAGTGTATTACTATAACAAGTATCAATAAATACATTGTTATGCAATGTTCTGTTCTCTATTGTTTTAATGGTATTCGAATGACACTCATATCCAAATGTAGGAACTTCATTAAAAGTACCTCTAAATAATTCCACACCCTTAGCTATTGTTGTCTTTTCATTTACTAAAAGTGGTACAGATATATCATAATAAACTTGATAAAATACATTTGTGTCCGTTTCATCTATTGGAACGTTTGTATTCTTAGCCATCCATAATTTTCTATCGGCTTTGTATACCTCTCCAAGTTTTGCCGCCCCACTAGTCCAAACTGAATAATCTTTAAGTGTTCCATTTAGATAGTATTGTGTTGGGTGCGGTGTCCACCTTGCCCAAACCATACTTCGCCAATCCTGCGGAGCGTCATTTTTGGATGAAGTATCAAAGCGTCTTGCAATAAACCCATTACGTGGCGTTTTGCCATCCTCACATTGATTATTGTAAAATTCATACCAAATTATATCATTTGAATATTTTGGACTAAAAGCGATAGTTTCAAAATTACCCTTGCTTGAAGCTGTAAGAATTAAAGGTTCTACCGCCATTTCCTTCAATGCGTTTGTTGTAGGCTGTATATATTTTGTGGCATAATCTGTTAGTAAATACCTTCGACCTTCTACCAATTGGTCGTTCCTTCTCATTTCATACAATTCAGCATATGTTCTTTTCTCAAATCCCCCTATGCCTGCCATTTTGTCAAGTAAGCTTTTATAAGCTGTATCTATTTTTGTATTATCACTGTTAAAATCTTCTCTTTTGGGTCTATCACTTCCAACCCAATTATTTAACTGTAGGTTAGGTGTTTTGTTTGTACTTGGCATCTTATAACCTCCTATACTAAATAAAGTTCCCACTCGTCAAAAGTTAAGTCTAATGAGTCCCATTTGTCCCATTCGTAGTTATAACTATCGAACTTATCCCACCATAGATAAACAAAGACAAAACTAACATCTAAATGAGCGGGTTTTAATTGTTCAATTACATTCTGAAAATCCGAGAAGTTGGGTGGTACTCCTGCAACATCTGTATATTTTATTATTATTGTACTATCTTCAAATAATACTTCTATATTTCCATTTTTATAGCTCTTGGCTATTTCTTTTATACGTGTTGAACTTAACTTTTGTAATCCTCTTAACTTAGATATTATTAAGCTTATTCTTTCATTTAATTCTGTTGTAGGTGAAGTAATTTTTAATATCTTTTCCCATCTACTAGCACCCCAAGGTGATAATGTTTGCATAAAGTTATTTGCTATTACTTCCTTATAGTCTTTTTCTTCTGTTGCTGACTCTTTTGCATTTGCTTTTAATATTTCTTGCATTTCGAGAATTTCTAAATAATATGTGGGCTGATAGGTTTGCATTTCTTTGTAAAAATCCATTTTCAACCCTCCTACTGTGTAGCTGTTATAGTGCCAGTTACTGCCACGCTCTCTAAATCTATTTCTATATTAGCAGTACCGCCATTAACTTCTAGGTTATCAAAGTCAATAATTGCTTCGGCATTTAATAACATTGCCGCAATCTCTTGATATCTTACTATATCTTTTCTACTTTCCTCTTTAAATGCTAAATTTCTTAGATAACTTGTTAATCCTGCTGTTGTTTCTTCTACAACATCATTAATATCTTTTCCTGTAGCTAGTTGAGTAACTCTAAAAGATAAATTAATGTCTACAGTTTCAGCGGCTTTAGCAGTAAATACGCACCCTATATCTGCCACACCTTCACCTAATCCTGTACTGTTAGGGTCAATATATTGTTGCACTTGGTCAACTATTATTTGACTCGCGGGTTTTTTCTCACTATCTACTAGCACCGCTTTAACTGTATTAACACCATTCCATAAAGGAAATACTCTAGCCGCTCCAACTCCCACAACATCATTGCACCATTTTCTAATTTGTGCTTTATTAGAATTTAGCTCTGGTTGTCTTATTTTTAAAAGTATTCTTTGCCTGTAACTTTCATCATCTTCGATTTCTTTAGCAGGAATTACAACCTGTCCTATCGTTGCACTTTCTAACCCTTGTATTTCGATAACTGGGATTAATGTACTTCCTGTTATTGTGCTATTCCCTACAATCCCTACAGTATCACAAGTTACATAGTTATTATCATACGTCCAATACAATCCATCATTCGTAAAGAAACGAGTTCCATTTGTTATTATCGCTGTGCCTACAAAAGTTACTTCTCTTACAGCCGCAACCGCATTATCACGTTCAACTCCAAATTCAAACCCTTTTTTATTAAGGTATTCATCAGACGCAGTATCTAAGAATAGAATATTATCTATAATCCATCTTAAATCTTGATAAAATTTAGCCATTAAAAATGACTGTGGAGCTAAAGAGTCATATATTATACTCCCTTTTCTCTTATCTACATTTTCCGTAATACTGTCAAGTAATTCCTGTAGTATATTTTCCGCTGTTCTATCTTCAAACATTCATTTACCTCCTTTCCTCTTGGTGTTCAATGTTGAATTCACCAAAAACGGAGTCTATTACAAATTCCACATTGACACTATCATTATTAAAGCTAAACTTAAAATCTCTTACATTTAAAATTCTTTCGTCTTCGTATAGTGCTTCTTTTGCAACCCTTTGAAACTCTGATATTATGAACTCATTTGAATAACTACCGCTTATAATATCATATAGTTCAACACCGTAATTTTGGTCGTAAATTAGATAGGCATATCTTTCAGTGTTCATCATCTTGAATATGGCTTGTTGTAAGGCTTCTATTCCGTCAACTTTGCCTATTATTCTTTTTGTATAAGGGTCTAATTTGTACGTAAAAGAGGTTTGAATATCTTGTGGTTGTTGTTCTACTTCGAGGTTAAAACCCTCTGGTATAAGTGCCATATTTACACCACCCTGTCTATCACTACAAACTTTTGAGCATTATTAAAACCTACTACTAATATTATATCATTTATTCGTAAAGCATTATCTACTTCAACATTTCTAATTATTCCATCCATTTTCATATCCACTTTATACTTTGTAACACTCCTTGTTAGCATTAAAAAGTCATTAGGGATTTGTCTTTTTGGTTGGTCAACAACTTGTATAGTAAGCGGACTTATAGTTAATACTTTACATTGCAATATTTCTATATCATTCGGTGTATTATCAATCATTTCTTTGAATAATTCTACCATATATTACCACCTCTTAATTTAATTCTAAACTTTCTTTAAGTTCCAAATCCATAGTATGACTTTTATTATTATAATTATGGGTGTCCTTTTGTACATAGTACGCTCTTTTAATCCCTAGCTCTGGTATATTAACAAAAACGCTATCTCCTGCTATTACATCATTAAGACCTAAACAAGTTAGACTAAATGTTTTCTCTGGTCTGCCCAACTCTTTTAACATCTGCTTTACTTTTTGATTTAATGTTGCTTGATTGGTTTTCTCTGTTGCATTTTCATAAGCCTGTAATATACCAAATTTCTTTATTAGTGCATTATCTTGTGCCATAGCTGTGAGTGTTTTTTTATCTTCTGTATTTACTAATTTCACTTTTGTTTTTAGGTTTTCAGCGTTCTCACTGTAACTATAGTCAACCAAGTTCCCTTTCTCTATTATCCATTTATGAACTTGACTTTTGCGTTTTAATAGTTCCGCATTACCGTTGTTATCTCTTAAAGTGAACCTAGTTCCTGTATGTTTCCATACCTCTTTTTCTGCATTTTTAAAGTAATCCCATAGTTTCATTTCTTGTAGTGGTAAACTCTGTATTTTATAACTTACATCCTCTACTTTCCCTAGCTTAATACCAAACCTTTTAGCCATTTCTTTTATAACTGCTCCTATGGTTACATTTTTAAATGCAAATACATCTGTGTTGTTAACCCAATAGAACATACTGTCATAGCACTTGATAGCATATACACCGTTTTTATTAATATCAATGCTAAATATCATTCCTCTAAATAAAACCTTATTGTTATTGTCCACATAAAGTATTATTTGTCCTAGCTCTATTTTAGTATTTAGATTTTTAGTCAATACATTAAATGCCAAAGTACGAGAAGCGGAGTTTATATCTCCGCCCCATACTTTGGATGATGTAAATTCTGTTATATCCGTTGCAACATTATTACTCATTAAAATTATTTTCATATAGTTATGCCCTCCCAGATATATCTTTTAAATTATCTGGTATTTTTAATACCATCCCTGCTTTTAAGTTATTAGGGTTATTCTTTAGAAGCTGTGAGTTTAAATTTAGAAGTTCAACCCATGAAGATGACTTTCCTAATACTTCTGTAGCTATTTTCATCAAGAAATCCCCTTCTTTAACTGTGTAAGTCTTAGGCTTTATCCTTGCATCAACTCGTCCTGTTCCTGCATAGTTAGGAATTATTATTTTACCGCTTTTTATTTCTACTTTATTTTGAATTGGTTGCTTATATTCTTTAAACCCTAGTGTATAATAAATACTTCCAACATCCCCCGCTTTTTCACTAAATTCACAGGTTTCTATTGTAGTTTCTAAGTTTATTGGTGTATCTGTTATTACTACCCTAATAGTACCGCTTTTCTTCATATTTCTTATTCTGCTTACAAAATACATAGGTTCTTCAAACTTAGCATAATTGCATTGCGGAAAATATGCCGCAGGAAAGTGAGAACTGATTTGAAATGTTATAGGTGCTGACGTTTGAATTATTGTTGTATCTCCAAGTTTGTCAAGTGTTATATTCTCGTTTTGTTGGTCTAAATTAAAACTTATATCCTCTGGAAGTAATGGCAATCTTAACATTGTATTCCATTGTTTAAGCCATATTTGATATTTATTATCCATTACGCATTACCTCCTAAAATCATTTCCTCTTTAATCTTATTGGTAAAGAAATTATAGAAATACTGTGCCATTTGTTCCATATCTCCACTTGCCCCATCTACATGAAATTCAAAGTTGAATACATTACCGCCACCTTTACCTTCTAGTATCTTTTTAGTGTCTTTTACTCCTATTACATTAGACCCTTTTGACAAGTTGGTTAATGTTGGTCCAGTGACAATTTCTGGCTCACCTGTTTCTCCAATTCCTGCAAGTCCACCGCCCCAATTTCTAGTACCTTTTTCAAGCATTGGTATTTTCGGTATGTTTACCCCAAAACTTTTACCGCCCCAAAAAGGAACCCATTCTGGGATGTCTACATTTATCTTGTTAATATGCTCTAATGCTCCATTATAAGTCCT
>Ga0213823_1001972_pt1 | contig 11662 bp, 4 predicted proteins | sample MC6MC0907MG_FD_179887 | JGI IMG/M metagenome (GOLD analysis project Ga0213823, IMG submission 179887) | Enriched soil aggregate microbial communities from Iowa State University, Ames, United States - MC6-MC0907-MG | ecosystem: Environmental > Terrestrial > Soil > Unclassified | place: USA: Iowa...
CGCATGGTGCAGCAGGCCGTGGTGGCCCGCACCGGCCAGCGTTTCATTGACGGCCAGACCTCTGACGAAGGCATGTTCAAGTACCTGATGAACAACGCCATCGCCAGCAAGGATCAGCTCAACCTGTCGGTGGGCGTCACCCTGACCGCGCAACAAGTGGCTGCGCTGACGCACGACATCGTCTGGCTCGAAGAGCACGAAGTGAACGGTGAGAAAGTGCTGGTGCCGGTGTTGTACCTGGCCCAGGCCAATAACCGCCTGGCGCCTAACGGTGCATTGATCCAGGGCAGCGACGTCACTCTTATCGCCGGCGGCAACCTCGATAACGCCGGTACGCTGCGAGCCTCCAACAACCTGTCGGCCGAAGCGGGTAATAACCTCACCAACACCGGTCTGATCGAAGCCGGCGAACGCCTGACGCTGAAGGCCGGCAACGACATCATCAACAAATCCGGCGGCATCATTTCCGGCAAGGACGTCAGCCTCACAGCCACTAACGGCAGCGTGATCAACCAGCGTGATGTGACCAGTGTCGATGTCAGCCGCGGTGGCAGTGTGTACCACCGTGACTATCTGGATAACGCTGCGCGAATCGAAGCGGCCAATGATCTTACGGTCAAGTCCGGCAAAGACATCAACAACATCGGCGGGGTTCTGCAAAGCGGCCGGGACATGACGCTCGATGCAGATCGCGATGTGAACATCACTTCGGTGCAAAACCGCAGCACCGATGCACGGGGCGGCAGTTACCTCAATCAGACGATTACCCAGCACGGCGCTGAAGTGACGTCCGGGCGGGATCTGACGATCAGTGCCGATCGTGATGTGGCGGTTGTGGCCAGTCGGCTGGATGCCAAGCGCGATCTCAGCGTCGATTCAGGCCATGACATTGTCATTACTTCGGCCGCCGACGAGAGTGACTACGTCTCGCGCAGCAAGAAGCGCGCGAACGAAACCCACAGCATCACGCAACAGTCGTCGGTATTGAACGCCGGTCGCGATATCGCGCTGAACGCGGGTAACGATCTGGGCATCATCGCCAGTCGGATCAAGGCTACGGAAGATGTCAGCCTCGATGCGGTTCAGGACATTACTGTTGCCTCCGCAAAAGACGAGAGTTCGTCCTATTACTACAAGAAGAAAAAAGGCTCGTTCGGGCGCAGCAAGACCACTCAGGCAGAAAGTTATGAGAGCGAAAACGTTGCTTCCGTGATCGAAGCGGGACGCGACCTGACCGTCAACACCTCGAAGGACAACGATGGCGCTGTCACTCTCGATGGTGGACGCAACGTAACCATCATTGGCAGCCAATTGAAAGCTGGCAATGATCTGGTAGTGGGGGCGACTAAAGACGTGTCCGTGCTTTCTGCCACTGAAGAGGCGGGCAACTACAGTAAGAAAACCAAGACCGGTCTGTTCGGCATGTCCAGCAGCGGAAGGAGCCAACTGCAGACTACCGTCACCCAGATTGGCAGCGAACTCAATGCTGGCCACGACGCCGTGGTGCTGGCTGGACGCGACGTGCGTCTGAACGCCAGCCAGATCAATGCCGATAACGATGCCGAGCTGCACGCGGGGCTGGTGGACAAGGAAGGCGACATCACCCTGTCGTCAGCCGACGATCAGGCCTACAGCCGAGCCGAGGAGTACAAGAAAAAGCTGGGCCTGTCGCTCAAGGACACCATCGGTCTATTCGCGGGCACGCCGGGTGCGGGAGCTGACATCACCCTCAATGCATCGCACAAAAACGGGCGCGAGGTCATCAGCTCCAACAGTGTCGGCAGTCAGGTCAATGCCGGTCACGATGCAATTCTCAACGCAGCCCGTGACATCAACGTCATCGGCAGCGGCATCAGTGCCGATAACAACGCTTCGCTTGACGCCGGACGCGATGTCAACGTAGTCGCGTCGATCGATAAGCAACGCAGCAATGAGTGGAAAACCGATAAGAGCTACGGCATCAAACAGACCATCGACAACAATGGATTCACTACGTTTGTCGGTAACGAGACGATCAAACACGGTGTCGACAGCAGTGGCTACACCGCTGCCGGTAGCTCCATCGATGCCGGGATGAACCTCAATGTAAATGCCGGTCGTGACATCAACCAGCAAGGCTCCGATTTTACGGCGGGAAACAACATCCGGCTCAAGGCCGACCGCGACATCAATATCGATGCCAAGGAACAAGCCAGCGAAGTCACCATACGTGACAGCGTGAAACGCAATGGGACGACAACGACGGTTGCCTACAACATCGGCAATACCATTGATGGCCTCAAAGGCACGGGCAAGGGTGAGGACGGGGTCAGCAAGGGCTCCAGCGTGCTGAAGTCGGTCGACACCCTGGATCAATTCTTCAGCGGGCCGAAGTTTGACGGACATGCCGGTGCTTCTAGCGTCAGTTCCAGCAGCACGCAGACTTCGGTGACTCAACGTCCGTCGACATTGTCGGCGGGAGGCGACATCACCGTTGATGCAGGGAACAACGTCAATGTGAGTGGTAGCCAGTTCAATGCCGGTCGCGACATCAACGTCAAGGGCAAAGACATCCGGTTCGATGTGGCTCACGGTTCCGAGAACACCGAGGATCATTCGACCCAAAGCAAAGGTGGCGTGAAAGGCGGCACCACCGGCGGCTTCAAACTCGGTGTAGGGGTCAGCAACGCCGGTAACGTAGGCGAGTCCGCGCAGGGGAATTCGACGACCGCTCAGTTGAATGCTGGCGGCAGCATCAATCTGGATGCAAAAAACGATCTGACACTGGTGGGTACCCAGGTCACCGCAGAGCGTGACATCAAGCTCAAGGCCGGTAACGACCTGAACATTCTGTCTTCACAGAATGCCTACAGCAGCTCGAATGATCGTCGCAGTTGGGGGGCTGAGGGCGGCATCATTCTTGGTCAGCAAGGTTTCGGCATCTATGGTTCGGCGAATGTTGGGATCGGCGACCTCAACCGTGAGGGCGTCAAGCAGCAGGAGGCCTTTCTGTATGCCGGCAACAAGCTGAGCTTCGAGAGCAAGGGGGACACCACCATTGCCGGTGCCACGCTGCGCGGCGATGAAGTCATCGGCGATGTCGGCCGCAACCTCACTGTGACGTCGGTGCCTAATACCGGCAAGGTCAGCGGACAAGAGTTCGACTTGAGTATCACCGGCTCTTTCTATGGAGCGAGCGGTTCCGTTGGCTATGGCAAAACCACCGGTAAAACCAACTGGGTCGAAAACCAGACGGTCATCAATGGCAAGAGCAAAGTCGATATCCGCACACAGGACCACACCCAGCTGGACGGTGCGGTCATCACGGCTGATAACGGCAACCTGAAGCTCGACACCGGAACCCTCGGCTATCGCAACATCACCGGCAAGGACAACGAGCACGGTTACTACCTCAACGTCAGCGGCAGTTATAGCCCGGGCGGTGACGCCCAAGCCGATAAGCCCAACAAGGGCATGGAGGGGGACGCCAAGAAAAGCTGGGCGGTGGAAGGCTACAAATACGATAAAGATCGTGAGCAAACCCTCAATGCCACTGTGGGAGCAGGCCAGATCGTCGTGCGTAACGACAAGGTCACCGGGCAGGACTCCACGACCGGTCTGAACCGGGATGTCAGCAAAGCCTATGAGGTCACCAAAGACGAAGAGCATCGAACGGATTTGTATGTCAGCAGTTCATCGATAGATTCGATCCGCCATCCGCTCGATACGCTGGATCGCTGGACGGGGAGCGTTGTCGACGTCAAGAAAAACATGCTTGAGCAGGCGCAGATGGGCGCCAGTTTCATGATGAATCTGAACCAGGCGATTAATGCTCAGTTAGTCGATATCGGTGATGTGTCTACCACGCTTCGCAAGCAGCTCGGTGATGAGCGTGCGTTGGCAGTTACCAAGAACTTTGTGCGGCAGGGACTAAAAACTGATCAGATCAATTCGCTGCCTGTAGATGTTTTGCGAGAGCTTTCCGAGTTTTCAAAGGACTCGGCTGATTATGAAGCGTTGGTTGACCGATGCACCGCAGAGAACACCTGTCCGAGCATTACCAAGCAAGGCGCTGTTAGCGATAGCGGCTCTGGCAGTTCTAATGGTGCTGGCCCACTAGTACTGGCGCCAACGACGGTTACCGATAGGGAGCTGATGCAGCGAGGCGAGCTTGCGCTGAAAAAAGTGTTGATCCTGATGGATCTCAAGCAAGAGCTTGGGCCGGAAAAATTCGCAGCGACAGTCATCGCAGTCCAGGCGCTCATGGGGCCGATGAAATTTATGTTGAGCACGGCGGCCAGCGCTTTGCTCAATGCGAAATATGGTGATGACATTGATCGCAAGAAGGATGAGGCTGCAATCTATCTCGCTTCGAAGTTGACTGGTGAGTCCACGGAGGACCTCACAGCGTGGCACAAAACCGCCAAGGAAGAGCACGAGAAAGGCAATCTGTTATACAAATACCAAGGTAACAGCCTTGTTGTTGCTTCGCGCTTTATTGTAGACACAGTGCTTGGAGAGTTCACTTCCCTTGGAATCAAGGCGGGTGGCAAAGTCCTGGCCGTTACGAAATCCGCTTATGGTTCGGGCTTCGGCAAAAGTGGCGGTATGCTTGGCGAGAAGGGAGTTCAGACTGCCAGTAAAACGATTTGGAAGGGTGATGGTAAGGAGCGTCTTGACGTCGAGAACCCAAACCCAGGACAACGCCCCGGGCAAATTCACTACCAAGATAACAAAGGAAACAAATATCTATATGATCCAGTCACCAAGACATTTCCTGATGCTCCGAAATCAGTGAATAAATTGCTGGAGAATCTGAAGTTCCGAATGGCTATCGAAAAAGGCCTCAGGAAATATCTGGGGAGTGAAGAAGTATGAAGATGAATAATGAAATGGCAAGGCAGTTAAGTGAGGTGGAGTGTAGTTGGCACGATTTGCCTCCTGAACTGATAAATATTGCTAGCGCGGGATTTGATGAGTGCGATGGTTGTAGATTCTTGTCAGTGCTGAAAGGTCTGAAAACCAATGCAGGTGCTGGTGATTTTCCCGATAGAACAGGGTTTGAATGCTTCATTAACTCGGTGCATATTGATGATTACGTGAACTCTGATTATTTGAAGTGCGGGTGCTTTTTTTTAACATCCGTCTTCAGAGAGTGGAACGCAATGGGACTGACGGATACTCTGCAGGGCATTATTTCGACGGACGAGTTCGGCTCGCTAGTGAAAGTTCATGTGCTTCGCACTGGCGAGTCCTGGGTAAGTGATGACCTAGAGCGTTACGAGGACGCACTGCTTGTTGTGAACTCTGAAGATGCAGAGTTTCTTGAGCGGTTTGGGGGTGATGCAGCGCCTGATGCTCTTCCGTGACGGGCAAAAATGCAGTTGGCTCCATGGAGCAAGGAGATCGCAAGTTTTCCTCCTATGTAAAAGAAATAGATTAGGCTTGAGGAGCCAAGGACTGCTGGCTATGTCTCGATCCTGGAAATCAGGAAAGATGGGATAATTGGGATAATTGGGATAATTGGGATAATTGGGATAATTGGGATAATTGGGATAAGTGGGATAAGTGGGATAAGTGGGATAATTGGGGTAAGTGGGATAAGTGGGATAAGTGGGATAAGTGGACAGACCACGTTTAAATAAACGTGGTCTGTCCCTTAGGCATCCGATGGCTCAAAAAACAATGAGAAAACGGCTAAGGCCCTAGCCGATGGGAGAAAATTGAGATGAATGATTTTGAGTCGGTGAAACAGCTGATCATCGAGCTGATAAAAGAAAAGACGGGTAGTTTTGATGGCAATAGTTTGGAGGCCGATTACAAGCTGGACTGGGAGGCTGAGCTTTCCGAAAGATTGGGAAACGCTTTGTACAATATGTCCAGAGCGGCATCCGCCAAGGAAAGCGCAGACGATGTCATGTTGAAAGTTGCGCTGATGAATTCACGTGTGGACTTCATGGATCTGGCTAATTTTTTTCGCGATATTTATGACGATCTCGATGCGTTGGTAAAAAAACCTTTTTGGCCGGAAATCCCCAAAGGTTTTGATTACGAAAAAGTCTCGGATTAAGAGGCCGCTGGCTGGATCTGGGGCGGGGTAAATCCCGCCTCGTAAAAGGGAACAGACCACGTTTAGACAGTACTGCGAAAACGTTGTCTGTTCCCGTTTTACACGGCGGGGAAATGATGGGCGGCTAAAGAGGGGGGGAGTTTACTGGCAAACGGGCGGACTTGCCCAAAGGCTTGAAAGATCAGAAGGTCGTGGCGGATGCCGTCTGTCGCTACTGTCAGATCTGACAGTAGCTGGCCGGCCGCATCGGGTGATGGGATAGCGCAGTTTCCAAGGCGTCAGGCCGGAGCTTTCTGTCACTTGAGGAGTTGCTTGTATGAAAACACAATCACCATCAGCCTCTACGTCTTCTGATCCAGGCGTGAACGCGCTCAAGCCCATAAGGATCACCAAGCTCAAGACTCCCGTGCAGGGCTATGACGGTGGTTTGCCGGTGGCCGCTGTGGAAGGAGGCGTCGAGTTTCTGGTGCCTGCCTGGCTGGTCATGAAGGCGGGTGATCTGCTTGAGGTGTTCTGGGGCGACCTGCAGGCGTCGGTCTGGAGCAAAGTCATCGAGCCGGAAGATGAAAACGAACTGATCAAAGGGGTTATCGATGAGGGACATATCCGCAGGGGGGAGGCCTACCCGGTTTTTTATCGAGTGACCCGGCCGTTTCAGGAACCTGAGCCAACACCGCTGCAAAGGTTCTTCGTCAAACTGGATCGCCCCGGCGGCTTCGATGACGACCAGTCAACGCCCGGCAACCAGAACCTGCGCTACCACATTCCCAAAAGCATCATCGACAACGGCGTCGGCCCCGAGGAGGCCGCGGCGGGTGTGCCGATCACGATCCTGCCGTACCCCTTCATGCGTATCAACGACCGTGTAAAAGTGGCGTGGGGCAGCGTAGAGAAAATCGTCCTTGTCGAGCAAAAGCATATTGACGAACCTGACGGCAACCCGCTGGTCGTGATCATCGATCAACCACTGATCGAGGAGGCGGGCGACAGCGCCGGGGTGATGGTGATGCACCAGGTGATCGATGAGTGTGGCAACTATCCCGATCCACGTTCCCTGTGGTCGGCGCCAACCCTGGTCGTGGTGGATCTGAAAGGAAATCGGCTCGATGCGCCTATCGTGCTGTAGGCCGATCCGCAGACCTACGAAATCGACCTCGACGAATTGAACGATGACGACGTGAACGTTCTGGTCAATACCCCCGCTGGCACCTTCCAGGAGCAGGATGTCGTCGCATTGACCTGGCGAGGAATCAACGCCGAGGGCGTACCGATCAACCATGGCCCGGTAGAGCTGCCGGTGACGCGGGTCGGTGTTGCGCTGGTGTTCACTGTTCCGAACGACAAGGTGCGAGCCATTGCCAAGGGCCGGGCCAGTGTCTCCTACATACTCAAGCGCACGGGCGTGGCCGATCGGCCGTCCAAGACCGTCGGTATTTCGGTGATAGGTGAGACCTTCCGACTGCCGTCTCCTACGGTGGACGAAGCCCCTGCCGGTACGCTGAACCCGGACGAACGCTGGGCCACCGTGCGCATTCCATGGTTTGCGGGACGCGCCGCCAGTGACCTGTTGACGCTGATCTGGGAGGCCACGCGTCCCGGCGGCGGCATCGTCTATTACGAAGACCCGCGCCCGGTTGGCGATGTGCCGGATGACGAGCCGGTGTTGCGCAATGTCTCGAACGCGGAGATCCAGCGTTTCGACGGCTTGCAGGTTTCGGTGTTCTATACCGTCGCCAACGATGATGAGGCGACACTCAACGTGCGCGAGTCGTTGCCGTTCGAGATGCAGGTGGGCGAAGTGCAACCGCTGTTCGTGACGCCGCGCGTGGAAGAGGCGGTGCCTGGCACGTCGTTGATCGATCCGGAAGCCGTCCCGCCGCTGGGCTGTAAATTGATTGTGCCGTATCTGCAGACACAGCCCGAAGACCTGGTGAATTATCGCTGGCGCGGTACGGGCGGTAACGGCAGCACCAGTGGCTCACTGCGTCTTACAGCGCAAACTGCGGGTAGGGAAGTGCCGTTTACGGTGCCTAAACAGTTTGTGACCAACAACCTCAATCGGCGGATCGTCATCGACTATTTCATCGTGCGTGACGGCAAGACCCTGGGTTACTCCTTTCCACTGACCTTGCGGGTCGGCAATGCCCTGCTGGATTTCGATCCGCCCTCAATTGACGACGCGCGCGGCGACCAGATTGATGCGAGCGCGGTGCCTGCGGTAGGTGCAACCGTGCGTCTGGCTGCGGCGTATGGCCTGAGGGTGGGCGACAGCGGCGAGATCCGCTGGATCGGCGTTGCCGGAGGCGGTACCGCCATCGTGCCGTTTCGCGTGGAGAGCGGAGAAGCGGGGCGCGACAAACTGATCAGCGTGCCGCAGTCGGTGGTGTTGGCCAACGTCGGGCGGGAGATCTCGCTGGACTGCACCGTGGTGCGTCAGGCCGGTGGTCGCCAGTATTCGCGGGTGGCGGTTTATGACGTGCGTGCTTCGCTGGGGACAGGACGCTTGCTGGTGATGGGCGCGCGCTCGCGGGGTAATTACCAGATGTATGGCGGCGGGACTGCGTGGTTGACCGCGCTGGATGCAACCACCCGGCAGCCGGTCAAGGCCTGGTGGCGTTATAACGGCGAGGAGGGCGAGGTCAGTGGTACGACGTTCCGTGACACCCGGCCGGACCGGCTGCTGCATGTGCGGATCAGTGATGATCAGGTGACGATCAATCCGCAGAACCTGTGCGGGAACGGGAATTTTGTATCCGGCCAGGAAATAAATTACGCAGCCTTTGCGGCAAGGACAGAACGTGGGGCCCTGGTGGCATGGGGCAGTCCTGGTCGTGGTGGAAATTTAGGGGATTCGTTACCGGCCATTTCCGATGCCATATCGCTGAGTGCTAGCGGTTATGCCTTCGCGGCACGTCAGGCCACTGGTGCGGTAGTGGCTTGGGGGCTGAGTGGAAACGGAGGAGATGTGTCGGAACCCATCAGTCTTTTGCGGGATATCGTAGCGGTAAGCGGCAACGGTTATGTGTTTGTTGCGCTACGTCGCGATCGGAGCCTGGTGGCGTGGGGAAGCCCTACTTGGGGTGCAACACTTCCACAGCCGATACCTGCGCTGAGGGATGTCGTCAAAGTGATTGGCAATCTCTACGCCTTTGCTGCGCTTCGGGCCAATGGTTCGGTAGTGGCTTGGGGGCACCAAACCTGGGGAGGTAATTTGCCTGCGGCCATCGCGGTATTGATTGACGTTGTTGATGTAGTCGCTACCGGCTACTCCTTTGCAGCCCTGCGTGCCAATGGTGCGGTAGTGGCGTGGGGCAGTACCGGTTACGGGGGAGTTGTACCTGCCGGAATTGGGATACTTAAAGACATTGTGGAACTGAGCGGAACCGTACGCGCCTTTGCCGCGCGACGCAGCAATGGCAGCGTTGTTGCCTGGGGGAGCGGGGCACACGGCGCAAACGTTCCTGCGCCGATCGCGTTATTGACGGATATCCTTACGGTAACGGGTAACAATGCATCTTTCGTCGCGCTGCTCAGTAACGGGCGTGTCGTGGGGTGGGGAGCTCAGGTAATTCCAACGGCAATTGCATTACTGACTGACGTCGTACAGGTGGTATGTGGGGGAGTTGCTTTTGCCGCACTGCGGGCCAACGGTACTGTTGTTGCCTGGGGATATGCTGATCGAGGTGGTGAAATCCCGGATGCCATTGCGGCCCGACTGATCAACGTCCGCGCGATTTATGGCAACACCCATGCCTTCGCCGCGCTAACCTCCAGCGGCGAGGTCGTGACCTGGGGGCGTGGCCCGGCCGGCGGTAACAGCGATGGTGTCGCCGACCAGCTCAACGGCAAAATCTTCTACGAAGCCACAGCGCTGTCCCGTGGTCTGGGAATGCGTGAGACACGACTGCTTGAAGCGGCAGAAAGTGAACAAACCTCATAACACCGTCAACGCCTGAAAGATCGCAACCTGCGGCAGCTCCTACACGTGATCCCTGTAGGAGCTACCGCAGGCTGCGATCTTTTGCTGTTTACTTCGGATAAAGCGGCGGCAACCCGCTGTCACCCACCGGATCCTGCACCCGTTCCGCCGCCGGAATGGTACGGATCGCCCGCCACAAATCCTCACCCTGCCAATGCTGCCCGGTCTCGCTGTACAGCGCGCCGTTGAGGCCGTCGAGGGCGTCGGAAAGCGGTACGAAGCGCGCCGCCATATCGGCCAGCGTTTCCGGCTGCTGCCGCGCCCATGCATCCAGCGCCTGCCGGGTCGCTTGCGGATCATTGGCCTGGCACGCCCGTTTGATGTCGTCCATCAAGGTGCGCGGGCTTGGGCCGGTTTGGGCGGCGCGATGCACCGCCGGTTGCCAGCGTGCACGCCACCACAGGCCGAAGCCGAGCAGGGTGGTGCAGGCCAGAATCAGCGTGCTGAGTTTCCACCACCACAACACATCGTTATCGGCGGCGTTCACTTGTAATGTGCCGGCCGGGGTGTCGACCTGCAGGCTCGGGTTGTTCGCCACTTGCAGGGTGCGCGCCGGCAGGCTGGTGTGTTCCAGATGATCTTCGAAGGTGTTCCACCAGATCACGTCGACGGTCGGCAACTCGATCGCGCCGCTGCGGCTGGGTACCAGCGCTTCGCGTTCTTCACGGCTGCCGATCAGGCCGCGCTCGCCGCTCTGGTTGCTCAGCACCGGTTGATCCGGGTAACGGCGCAGGCCGTTGGCCTCTGTGGCGGGCAGGGCCGGTAGCTGCGAACTGGCCAGGCCTTCGGCTTTCAGCGTCAGGCTGCGGGTCAGGGAATCGCCGACCTGAAGGTGATCCGGTTCCGGGTTCCAGCTTTCGCTCAGGCTCAGGCTGCGTGCGGGCAACCACGGCGCATCGGCGGGGTAGGTGAGTGGTTTCGGTTTGACCGTCAGCGGAATCTCTGAGGAGCTGACGCGCAGCAGTTTGCCGGGTTTCGGGCCTTGCGCGGTCGCGTCCTGAGCCGTCTGAGTGTCGACCAGCGTGGCACTGAAAGTCTGCGGGGCGATGGTCAGCAAGCCGCTGTGCTGCGGGTAGATCGCATAGCGCATCTCGATCACGCCATGGCGCACGCCGTTGATGTCTTTCTCGTAAGTGCGCGTGTCGCCCAGTTGCTCGATGCGCGCGTCGGCGATCTGCAGCGGGGTCAGGCTGCTGTCGTCATATAGCGATACCGAGTGGTAGATGCGCAGGGTCAGGATCGCCTGGGCCTGTACGTAAACGCTGGACTGGTCGAGGCTGGCCTCGATGAACACCGGGTCCAGGTTGTTTTTCTCTTCGCGGCTGTCGCTCTCGATTACTTGCACGGTGATCGGCTGGCTCTGCACCTCGCCCAGTTGCAGCGGCGGAATGACCACACTGCCGTTCTCTTTCGGCAGCAGGGTGATGATCCAGCGGGTGGTGGCGCGGCTGTCGCCATTGAGGGTGTTCAACTGGTTGACCTGACGTGTGCCGCGCACCTCGAACAGCGGTTCCAGCGGGGTCAGGTCGGGTTTGCCGAACTGCGTGACATCACTGGTTTCAAGAGTGAGTTCGACCGTCTCGCCGGAGTTCAGGCGACTGCGATCCACGCTGGCCGTCAGCTCGGCCGCCTGG
>Ga0213823_1001974_pt1 | contig 11653 bp, 10 predicted proteins | sample MC6MC0907MG_FD_179887 | JGI IMG/M metagenome (GOLD analysis project Ga0213823, IMG submission 179887) | Enriched soil aggregate microbial communities from Iowa State University, Ames, United States - MC6-MC0907-MG | ecosystem: Environmental > Terrestrial > Soil > Unclassified | place: USA: Iowa...
GAACCCGTCGAGGACACCAGACCAATACAGGGCGCTCTATGAAAATCTTGATGGTTCTGACTTCCCACGATCAGCTTGGCAACACCGGCAAGAAAACCGGCTTCTGGCTCGAAGAGTTCGCGGCCCCTTACTACGCCTTCAAGGATGCCGGCGCGCAGATCACCCTGGTATCGCCGGCCGGCGGCCAGCCACCGCTCGATCCGAAAAGCGATGAGCCCGATGCGCAAACCGCTGAAACCGACCGCTTCCGCAAGGACCCTGCTGCTCAGCAGGCGCTGGCCAATACCGGGCGCCTGGCGGATGTCCGCGCTGAGGATTTCGATGCCGTGTTCTACCCGGGTGGTCATGGCCCGCTGTGGGATCTGGCTGAAGACCAACACTCGATCGCGCTGATCGAGGCTTTCGACCGCAGCAACAAACCTCACGGTTTTGTCTGCCATGCGCCGGGCGTTCTGCGTCACGTGGTGGCTGCCGATGGCAAACCGTTGATTCAAGGCCGGGACGTCACCGGTTTCACCAATGCTGAAGAAGCCGCCGTTGGCCTGACCGATGTCGTGCCGTTCCTGATCGAGGACGAATTCCAGCGGCTCGGCGGGCGTTACTCCAAAGTGGCTGACTGGCAGGTTCACGTGGTGACCGATGGTCAATTGGTGACGGGTCAAAACCCGGCCAGCTCGGCAGCCGTCGCCGAAAAACTGCTGAAGCTGTTGGCCTGAGCCTCCAGCGTCCAGACACCGTGCGCATCCCGCACGGTGTTTTTTTTACCGCATTACTAGTCGACTGGTCTAATAAGGCCAAAACAGGAATCACATGAAAAACAGCCCTTACTTCACCCCCGTCAAACTGGGCCTGCACACCCTGAAGAACCGCATCGTCCTGCCGCCCCTCACCCGCCAGCGCAGCACGCAACCGGGCAATGTCGCCAACGCATTGATGGCCGAGTATTACCAGCAACGCGCCGGCGCCGGTCTGTTGGTCACCGAAGGCACGCAGATCGAGCCTCGCGGTCAGGGCTACGCCTGGACTCCCGGCATTCACACACCTGAACAAATTGCAGGATGGCGCAAAGTCACCGAAGCGGTGCATGCACAGGACGGCGTGATATTCGCGCAACTCTGGCACGTCGGACGTGTGTCCCACACCGCGCTGCAACCCGATGGCGCGGCACCGGTGTCCGCATCCGCCATCGCCACCGAGCGGGTCAGCGTGTTCATCGAAACCGCGCCGGGCGCCGGGGAGTTGGTCACGCCATCCGCGCCGCGAGCACTGAGCACGGATGAAGTCCAGGAACTGGTTCAGCTCTATATACAGGCGGCGCGCAATGCGATGGACGCCGGCTTCGACGGAATCGAACTGCACTGTGCCAACGGCTATCTGGTGAACCAGTTCATTTCGGCCCACAGCAACGTGCGCACCGATCAGTACGGTGGCTCGCTGCACAATCGCCTGCGTTTTCTGCGCGAAGTGGTGTCGGGTGTCGCCGAGTGCATCGGCAAGGAGAAAGTCGGCGTACGTTTCGCGCCGCTGTTCACCACCACCGATGAAGCGCGCACCTATCTGGGCATGGTCGAAGAGGACCCGCATACCACTTACATCGAAGCGATCAAAGTGCTTGAGGATGTGGGCATTGCCTACCTGTCCATCGCTGAAGCGGACTGGGACGACGCGCCCGCGATGCCGCAAACGTTCCGCAGTGCGGTGCGCGATACCTTCAGTGGCGCGATCATCTACGCCGGGCGTTACAACGCTGAGTCCGGTGCGCAATTGCTTGAATCGGGACTGGCTGATCTGGTGGCTTTCGGCCGTCCGTTCATGGCCAACCCGGACCTGCCGGCGCGCATCGCCAATGACTGGCCACTCAATCCGCTGAATCCCGCCACGGTCTACGGCGGCAATGCCGAAGGCTATGTGGATTACCCGACCTACAGCGAATAATCCGCGATCGCGCCCAGCGCTCCCATTCCTCGGGAGCGCGTCCTCTCCTCCCCCGACACCCGCAACCTCGCGCGCTGCGCTGTGAGGTTCTCGCCTCTGCACAAAAAGATTGCCGATTGATTGTCAGGTGGATCTTTTCCGCCTATCGTCAATAAAACCTATACATCAGATCTATCTACGTACAATTTATTCCGGATACTCCTGACGGGGGCGAAAACCACATGGGCTGCTGACGGCAGTATTTTAGCTGTATTCAGCGTCAATGATTTGCTGCGCAGATTTTGAAGCTTTGATCTCATACAGGTGCCAAAAACCTGTACAGACACCTAAAGACGTACAAGCAACCTTTTATTTCAACAGTGTGCATTCAGGAAGTAAGGCCATGACTCGATTTCTGCTGCTACTGGCACTCGTGTTCGGCGTTGCAAGCTGCGGCAGCGTGGATGTCAGCCACTATGCCGATCAGCAACCGGCGCTGGATCTGCAACGCTTTTTCAGCAAACCCGTGAAAGCCTGGGGAATGTTTCAGAAGCGCTCCGGGGAAGTGGTCAAGCGCTTTGAGGTCAACATCGTCAGCCATCGTGAGGGCGACAACCTGATTCTCGATGAGCACTTCCTGTACAGCGACGGCACGCGCCAACGCCGCGTCTGGACCCTGACGCCCGAGAGCCAGGGACGCTGGAGCGGTCGTGCGGGTGATGTGGTGGGCGTCGCCACAGGTCAGGTCGCTGGCAATGCGCTGCACTGGCGTTATCGCCTGAATCTGCCGGTCGACGGCACGACCTATGAAATGAGCATGGACGACTGGATGTACCAGATGGACGAGGACACGCTGATCAATCGCACCAGCATGTCCAAACTCGGGGTTGAAGTTGGCCAGGTGACCTTGTTCTTCCGTCGCCAGGGCGCGGGAGAAAACCAATGAACAGTGCTGAATTGATAGGCAAGGAGTGAAGCATGAATCTGCAAACCCTGACCGAACGTGCGGCCAACAGCGAAATACGTGAGCTGGAGTTGCTGTCGCTTGAAGGTGGTTTTTATCTGGCTCGCATCCGCCTGGATCACGGTCAGTTCACCTTGCTCGACGACGCGGCCAAACCGATGCATCTGCGCTCGATCACCCATCTGCGTGACTTGCTGCAGACCGTGCCGGCATTCCCCTGCGTGCTGGTGCAGCAATGCGTGCACGATGAAATGTGTGGACGTGATACCGGGCCCGTCGAAGAGCTGCGGATTCCGTTTTCGTTGGCCACACCGCTATGAAACGGATGCTGTGAATGAACCAGAAACGTCGGTTGTGCCTGGTGCTGGGCGATCAGTTGTCCTTCGATCTGGTTTCATTGCAGACGCTCGATAGCGAGCGCGACACTGTGCTGCTGGTCGAGGTCATGGAAGAAGCCAGCCATGTGCCGCACCATCCGCAAAAGATTGCCCTGATCTTCAGTGCCATGCGCCATTTCGCCGAGGCACTGCGAGGTCAGGGAGTCAGCGTCGAATACGTGACCCTGGATGATCCGCACAACAGCGGCTCGGTGCCGGGGGAATTACGCCGTTGGCAACAGCGGCTGCAGGCCGAGGAAGTGCACGTCACCGAATGCGGGGACTGGCGCCTGGAGCAATCGATCAAGGACTCTGGCTTGCCCATCCATTGGCACGCCGATACGCGTTTTCTTTGCAGTCGTGATGAGTTCGCCGCCTGGGCCGCCGGCAAAAAGCAGTTGCGCATGGAGTTCTTCTATCGCGAGATGCGCCGCAAGAGTCGCTTGCTGCTCAATGGCGACGGCACGCCGGTGGGCGGCGCGTGGAATTTCGATGCCGAGAATCGCAAGTCACTGCCCAAAGGCGTGAAAGCCCCCTACCCGATCCGTTTCAGTAATGACGCGATCACCGGCGAAGTGCTGGATCTGGTGAAGGCGCGCTTCAGTCAGCATTACGGTGCACTCGACGACTTCAACTACCCGGTCACCCATGCCGACGCGCAGGCGCTGTGGGAGTATTTTCTGGATTATGGCCTGGCAGGATTCGGCGACTATCAGGACGCCATGGCCAGTGACGAACCGTTCCTGTTTCATGCGCGCATCAGCGCTGCGCTCAATATAGGCCTGCTGGATTTGCGGCAGTTGTGCAGCGACGTCGAGTCAGCTTATTGGGCCGGCAGGATTGCGCTGAATGCCGCCGAAGGCTTCATTCGGCAACTGATCGGCTGGCGGGAATATGTACGCGGCGTGTACTGGCTGAAAATGCCGGACTACGCGCTGGGCAATGTATTCGGCAACGACCGGCCACTGCCCGAGTTCTACTGGACCGGCGCTACGCAAATGAACTGCATGCGCCAGGCCATCGGCCAGAGTCTGCAGCACGCCTACGCGCACCACATTCAGCGGCTGATGGTCACCGGCAATTTTGCCCTGCTCGCCGGCATCGCGCCGAGCCAGATCTGCGAGTGGTACCTGGCGATCTATATGGACGCCTTTGACTGGGTCGAGCTGCCCAACACGCTGGGCATGGTCATGCATGCCGATGGCGGCTATCTCGGTTCCAAACCTTATTGCGCCAGTGGCCAATACATCAATCGCATGTCCGACTACTGCCGGAGTTGTGCCTACAAGGTCAGCGAAAGTACGGCGGACAATGCCTGCCCGTTCAATTCGCTGTACTGGCATTTCCTGATGCGCCACGGTGAGCAACTGCGCGGCAATCAGCGCATGGCGATGATGTACAAGAACCTCGACCGCATGCCGCAAGCCAAACAGGAGGCGCTGTGGCAACGCGGGCAGAACCTGTTGGCACGTCTGGATAACGGCGAATCGATCTGAAATGAACGCTCGCTTGCCCGGGTGGTGAAACTTAAGCACAGCGCGCCCGGTCAACGGATGATTGGCGGTCGAATCCCTTGCGAGCGCTACTTTCACTGCTCGTGTGTACCTACGCGCTGTATGAAGCCAGACCCTGAAAATTCAATAAGCAGGTCACATGGATACCCTTGAACACCTTAGCCGCGAAGCGCTTGAGTCAGAGGTAAGGCGATTGCGCACGGCGCTTCAGTGCCCTCAGGTCGACACACAGGTCGTTGACCTCGATCGCGACATGGCGGCGCAACTGCAAGCCAGTCGGGATGCGCTCGCCCGCAGTGAGGCTCGCTTCATCACCATTCTGGAAACCATCGAGTCGGCGTTCGCCATCGTCAAGGTCAAATTCGACGCCGAGGATAAGCCCGTCGACTATTACTTCGTCGAAGCCAACCCGGCGTTCGAACACCAGTGCGGGGTCAACCTGCGCGGCAAATGGGTAACCGAGTTCGCGCCCAATCTGGAAAAATTCTGGTTCGAAACCTATGGCCACGTGGCCAAGACCGGAGAGCCGGCGAACTTCGAGAGCTACGCCAACACCTTCGAACGCTGGTTCGACGTACGCGCGGTGCGTGTCGGCGATCCGGCTGACCGGCAGATCGCCATTCTGTTCAACGACGTCACCGAGCGGCGCGACGCCGAGGAGCGCTTGCGAGCCAGCGAGGCCATCGCCCGGGAGAACGTCGAGCGCGTGCAACTGGCGCTCGCCGCCGGGGCGATCATCGGCACCTGGCACTGGGACCTGCCCACCGATCGTTTCGCCGTGGACGAAGCGTTCGCCCGGGTGTTTGAGCTCGACCCGGCGCTGGGCCGCGAAGGGCTCAGCCTCGAACAGGTGATGGTCACCGTGCACCCCGAAGACCAGGATGGACTGACCACCGCGATCAACGAAGCCATCGGCCGCGGTGGTGCCTACTCCCACCAGTACCGTGTGCGCCGCGCCGACGGCAAATACCAGTGGATCGAGGCCAACGGCCGTGTTGAGTGTGCCGATGATGGAACGCCGTTGCGCTTTCCCGGCGTGCTGATCGATGTCGAGGAACGGCGCAATGTCGAAGCGGAGCGCGACCGCGCCATCGCCGCGTTGCGCGCGCTCAACGATACGCTGGAGCAGCGCGTGTCATCGCGCACCGCAGAGTTGATGCAGGCCGAAGAGAAACTGCGCCAGTCGCAGAAAATGGAGGCCGTCGGCCAACTGACCGGGGGCCTGGCGCATGACTTCAACAATTTGCTGGCCGGCATTTCCGGCGCGCTGGAGTTGATGGGCGCACGCATCAGCCAGGGTCGGCTGAATGAGGTCGACAAGTACATGGTGACCGCACAGGGCGCGGTTAAGCGCGCCGCCGCCCTGACCCACCGTCTGCTGGCGTTCTCCAGACGCCAGACCCTTGATCCGCGCCCCACCGATGTCAACACGCTGATGACCGGCATGACCGAACTGATCCAGCGTACGGTCGGCCCCAGCATCGTCCTGGAAACCCTCGGCGCGCCGGGACTCTGGCCAACCCTGGTGGATGCCAGTCAGTTGGAGAACGCCCTGCTCAACCTGTGCATCAACGCTCGCGATGCGATGCCCGATGGTGGCCGTATAACCATCGAAACGGCCAACCGCACGCTGGACTGCGAGACGGCGCGCACCCTGGACATGCCCGAGGGCGAATACCTGTGCCTGTGCGTGACCGATACCGGCACCGGCATGACTGCCGATGTGATCGCCAAGGCCTTCGATCCGTTCTTCACCACCAAACCGCTGGGCCAGGGCACCGGGTTGGGGCTGTCGATGATCTACGGTTTCGCCAAGCAGTCCGGTGGCCAGGTGCGTGTGCATTCGCAGGTCGGTCAGGGCACCGAGATGTGCATTTATCTGCCGCGCTACCATGGCGAGCCCTTGCCGAACCAGGATCACAAGGACAAGGCGCCGGCAGCCTTGCCCAAGTCTGGCGAGACGATTCTGGTGGTGGACGACGAACCTACGGTGCGTGCGCTGCTGACTGACGTGCTCGGCGATCTCGGCTACACCTTGATAGAGGCCGCTGACAGTGTGGTCGGGCTGAAGATGTTGCGCTCGGACATTCACATCGACTTGCTGATCACCGACGTCGGCTTGCCGGGCGGCATGAACGGTCGGCAACTGGCCGATGCCGGCCGGGAAATCCGCCAGAACCTGAAGACCCTGTTCATTACCGGGTACGCGGAAAACGCGGTGATTGGCGCCGGTCAATTGGGCCCGGACATGCAGGTGCTGACCAAGCCGTTTGCCGTCGACACGCTGGTGGCGCGGGTCAGCGACCTGATGGCGATGAAATCCGAATGAGCGACCGTTGCGGCGCTGTAATCCCAGAGAGAGTGGCTGCGGCCAAGGAGTGAAAAATGGTGACGTTTCTGATTTTTCTGATCGCGTGCGGCGCTGCGGCGACTACCGGGGTGATTTTCAAGCCCGGGCCATGGTACGAAGGCCTCAATAAACCCGGATTCACCCCGCCCAACTGGGCGTTTCCGGTGGCCTGGACGATTATCTATCTATTGCTGGCCTGGGCCGGTTATCGCTTGAGCCTGATTCCTGGCAGTCAGACAGTACTGGCGCTGTGGGCGGCGCAGATTGCCTTGAACACGTTGTGGACGCCGGTGTTCTTCGGCGCGCATCAGGTGGCAGCTGCCATGGTGATCCTTGTGATGTTGTGGCTGGTGGTCGCGGTGATGGTTTTTATGGCGTTGCGCCTGGATTTGATCACCGGGTTGATCCTGTTTCCTTATCTGGCCTGGCTGTGTGTGGCGGCCGCGTTGAATTTCTCGATTCTGCGCAATAACCCAAGGTGAGCAAGACTGACGTCCAGTGATTTTCAAGTGCCGAAGGGGCTCGTTTTGATCTATGAAAATAGAGACAGCCCCATTCTGCCAATCAGAAAAACCAGCAGAATCAGGAAAAAGATCCGAATAAAGCCACTTCCGTAACGCAGTGCCAGAAATACTCCGGTGAGGGAGCCGGCGATGTTGCACAGCGCTACGACTCCACCTACAGCCCACAGCACATTTCCGGTTGGCACAAAAAACAGGAGTGCTGCGCTGAAGGTGCCCAGATTGACCAGTTTTGCAGAGGCGGATGCGTTCAAAAAATCAAAACCAAAGTATTTGACGAAGATGAATAACAGTAGGCTACCGCTGCCCGGACCGAAGACGCCGTCATAAAACCCGATCAAGCCACCAAAAAAAATGCCCCAGGCAATTTCTTTTGTTCCGCAATGAAAGTCAGTGCTGACCAGGCCTAATCTTTTTTCCGCGAAGGTATATATGGCCATGGCTATCAAAATAAAAAAAACTACAAACTCCATGATTTTTTTTGGAACAATTGAAACGGAAAACGCACCAAGAAACGCAAAAACAAATGCTGAAAGCATGGTAGGCAGCATCAATTTCCAGACGATTTTTATTCTTTTGGTATAGCTGTATATCGAAGAAAGGTTGCCCGCCAGAACCGCCAGCTTATTGGTTCCAAAAACAGTGGCCAAACTATACTGAGGCAGGGCATGTAGAAGTGCTGGCAGCTGTACAAGCCCGCCACCACCGACCGCCGCATCTATCAAACCACCGCAAAAAGCAAAAAAACCCAAGGCGAACAACGCCTGTTCAAAATCCATGCAGGGGATCCTTTCGGAACTGTAATTCTCCGTAAAGCATCACAACATCCTCTAAGCTATTTTTCCGTATTCAGATTTCGGTACATGGCCTCGAAAGCTCTGCCTACGCGCTCATTGTAGTTGAGCATGATGCCTTTCAGGCGGCCGAGTTTAAAGGGTAGATCCATCGTTCGGCCATACGCTTGCGCTGCGGCCAAAGCATGCAGGCCATGTTTGTTTTCGACTTCCCCGGAGTGGCCCATCACGTAACCTTTGGCGTTACGTAGTGCATGCACATTGTTTTTCAACAATGGATTGACTTCAAGCAACTTATCCTCAATGTACTGAGCGATGAAGTTATACTCACGACCATTCCAGAGTTCAGAAGCAATAGAAACCATCATCGCATCCATAATTGAGCTTTTGTGCTCAAGCGAGTTCAGAGCGGACTTGTGCTCTGCGATGCCCGTATTGTAAAGAAAGTCTGAAAACTCATTGCACTCCCGAACCTTGTATTGACTTTCAACCCAGGCAGTCGCGGCAAAAGCCGAAGTCATGTATTCGTACATACCGTCATGCCCTGGGTGTCCGAGCCCGAAGTCGTCTTTTGCAACTTCATGCATATGTGCCATGACATTGAGATATTCAATTTGTTTTTCAGCAGGTACGGACATTGCGTCTGCTGAAAGCCGCATAATTATCTTTGCAGAGACCAGACTAGTGGTTTTATGCGTTTCATTCCATCCGTTAAAGAACTTCAGAACAGCTGAACTCACTGTGTCTGTTTGAAGAAACGCTTTAAACGCGTTCTCCGCATGGCGTTGGGCTTCCTGGGTAATGGAATGATTGAGCACCTCCAGCATGGAATCCTGAATATCAGCAATGTGCGTGACATTTGCCATTACTGGCTGTCTGCGCTGATTTTGCAATATGACTCGACCCGGTATTTTCAGATTCTTTATGTGCTTTGGCAGCGCACCAATAAAAACCTCACCAAACTCTTGCATAGACCTGTAACTGTCAAACGCGTCAAGGCGACTCTGCAACATGGTTGAGTTCATGAGCTTATCCTTCTCCCTAAAGATATGTCGAGTTGGTCCCCTGATTTAAACTTCCATAATCAAATCAGGACTTGAACAGTATGTCACTTGATGGGTGGCGACAAGTGAATTATAATGATCAAATCATTCATTATAAGTGAGCAATAGCATGGAGCTTTCTCAACTTACTATGTTCAAGACGGTCGCGGATCACGGAAGTATCATTCGCGCCTCTGAACTACTGCACTGCGTCCCATCAAACATTACCAATAGAATCAAACTTCTAGAGAAGGAGCTCGGTGTTTCATTGTTTATCAGGAAAGGCCGGGGACTTGTTATCAGCCCTTCCGGTAGATTATTTCTCGGCTACGCAAACAAAATACTGTCTTTATGCCAAGAGTCACAAAGAGCGCTTGATCCTGCGGCGGCGCCGTCAGGACTATTGAAGATCGGGGCAATAGAGTCATCGGCCACTGGCAGACTGCCCAAGTTGCTCTCAAAGTTTCATCAAATCTATCCGTCTGTGCAAATGCAGTTCAGCACAGGTGACTGGTCGCAGTTATTGAATGATGTGGTTGATCATAAACTGGATGGTGCCATCATTGCCGTCAATCAGGATCATCCGGATATCGAAAGTATCGAAATCTACAAGGAAGAACTGGTATTGATTGCCTCTTCAGCCGCGGGGCAAATGCATAAACCGCAAGACCTGAGTGGCACGGACATTTTCATGTGGCCTGAAGGCTGTCCTTATAGAAGAGCGCTGGAAACATGGCTGGACGCGCATAATGTCTCTGGTTCCATTACCAGCATCGCCAGCTATGGCACCATTCTCGGTTGCGTCAGCTCCAAAGCAGGTGTTTCGTTAGTTCCCAGAGGCGTATTTGAACAGTTTCGGCGGATTGGTGACATAAGCGGCTATGTATTTGACGACCTCCTCCCAATACAAAATTATTTTATAGGGAATAAAAACAGCGGGCCCCATCGAGCAAAAGAAAAATTTGCGGAGCTGCTCGTAGAGGAATTCAAGAACGTCTGAGGTCATGTCTGCAGTACGGCGTGCTCACTGAATTCAGTGCGCGCGCGGCGCGTTGACCTTACTGAGCATCGTCCTTGTGCAGCCGAAAAGGGTAGTAACCGTATGTCGGTTGATGGCTGGCATTTCGAAATCGCGCTTTTCGACCCACCCTCCCCACCTGTCAAAAATTCCATTTATCCAGACGAAAGCGCGACTTTAGCTGACGCAAGACCAGTCCTTGTCCGTCCCACGAGCGCTCGTGCCTGCTCGCAAACCCGCACAGGCACGGTGATCTATGCTTCATGCTGAATTAGTGATTTAACTAGGTAGTTACCTAACTATATAATGCACGCCTCATTTCAACGGGACATTCAACGTGAAGCAGAGTCAACGCCTCTCGGGCATATCAAAATTCATTCTGGTCGGGCTGGGGGTGATCATCGCCCTGCTCGGCCTGGCACTTGCGGCTGGCGGAGTGAAGCTGGTCAGCCTGGGAGGATCGTGGTACTTCCTCGTGGGTGGTCTGGTGATGGCCGTTTCCGGTCTGCTGATCGCTCGCTTCAAGACGGCCGGCGCCTGGCTGTTTGCGGCATTTCTGGTGGGGACAGCGATCTGGGCGGTGAGCGATGCCGGGCTGGTGTTCTGGCCGGTGTTCTCGCGCCTGTTCATGTTCAGCGCCGTGGGTCTGGCGGTGACGCTGGTCTACCCGCTGCTCAAGCGTGCCAACGGTGGTGTTCCGGGTCGTGGCGCTTACGGCGTTGCCGCTGTCCTGGCCGTGGGACTGGCGGTGGCTGCCGGCAACATGTTCGTTGCGCACCCGACGGTCGCCGCTACCGGCACGGGTCCGGGCCTGACCCCGGTTGAGCCAGACAAGGCGCAAAAAGACTGGGCGCACTACGGCAATACCGAAGGCGGCAGCCGCTTTGCTGCGCTGGACCAGATCAACCGCAACAATGTCGACAAGCTGAAAGTGGCGTGGACCTACCACACCGGTGACGTCGCCGAGAGCGATGGCAACGGTGCCGAAGACCAGCTCACCCCGCTGCAGATCGGCAACAAGGTGTTCATCTGCACCCCGCACAACAACCTGATCGCGCTGGATGCCGACACCGGCAAAGAGCTGTGGAAGAACGCGATCAACGCCCAGTCGAAAGTCTGGCAGCGTTGCCGTGGCATGGCCTATTTCGATGCGACCAA
>Ga0213823_1001979_pt1 | contig 11618 bp, 8 predicted proteins | sample MC6MC0907MG_FD_179887 | JGI IMG/M metagenome (GOLD analysis project Ga0213823, IMG submission 179887) | Enriched soil aggregate microbial communities from Iowa State University, Ames, United States - MC6-MC0907-MG | ecosystem: Environmental > Terrestrial > Soil > Unclassified | place: USA: Iowa...
ACGACCCGGTGAGCATGGCCGCCAAGTGGGTCGAGGGTGGCTGCCGCCGCCTGCACCTGGTCGACCTCAACGGCGCCTTCGAAGGCCAGCCGGTCAACGGTGAAGTGGTTACCGCCATCGCCAAGCGCTACCCGACCCTGCCGATCCAGATCGGTGGCGGCATCCGCTCGCTGGAAACCATCGAGCACTACGTCAAGGCTGGCGTCAGCTACGTGATCATCGGCACCAAGGCGGTCAAGCAGCCGGAGTTCGTCGCTGAAGCGTGCAAGGCGTTCCCGGGCAAGGTCATCGTCGGCCTGGATGCCAAGGACGGTTTCGTCGCCACCGACGGCTGGGCCGAAGTGAGCTCGGTGCAGGTCATCGACCTGGCCAAGCGTTTCGAGGCCGATGGCGTCTCGGCGATCGTCTACACCGACATCGCCAAGGACGGCATGATGCAAGGCTGCAACGTGCCCTTCACCAAGGCCCTGGCCGAAGCCACGCGTATTCCGGTGATCGCCTCCGGCGGCATCCACAACCTGGGTGACATCAAGGCCCTGCTGGACGCCAAGGCGCCAGGCATCGTCGGCGCCATCACCGGCCGTGCCATCTACGAAGGCACCCTCGATGTCGCCGAGGCCCAGGCCTTCTGCGACAACTACCAAGGCTGAGGACTGAACCATGGCACTGGCCAAGCGCATCATCCCTTGCCTGGACGTGGACAACGGCCGGGTGGTCAAGGGCGTCAAGTTCGAGAACATCCGTGACGCCGGTGACCCGGTGGAAATCGCCCGTCGCTACAACGAGCAGGGTGCCGACGAAATCACCTTCCTCGACATCACCGCCAGCGTCGATGGCCGCGATACCACCCTGCATACCGTCGAGCGCATGGCCAGCCAGGTGTTCATCCCGCTGACCGTGGGCGGTGGCGTGCGTACCGTGCAGGACATCCGCAACCTGCTCAACGCCGGTGCCGACAAGGTTTCCATCAACACCGCCGCAGTGTTCAACCCGGAGTTCGTGGGCGAGGCGGCCGACCGTTTCGGTTCGCAGTGCATCGTGGTGGCCATCGACGCCAAGAAGGTTTCCGCACCCGGTGAAGAGCCGCGTTGGGAAATCTTCACCCACGGCGGGCGCAAACCGACCGGGCTGGATGCCGTGGAGTGGGCGAAGAAGATGGAAGGCCTGGGTGCCGGCGAAATCCTGCTGACCAGCATGGACCAGGACGGCATGAAGAACGGTTTCGACCTGGGTGTGACCCGCGCCATCAGCGATGCGCTGGGCATTCCGGTGATCGCTTCGGGTGGTGTGGGTAACCTGCAGCACCTGGCGGACGGGATTCTCGAAGGGCACGCCAGCGCGGTGCTGGCGGCGAGCATCTTCCACTTCGGTGAGTACACGGTGCCTGAGGCCAAGGCCTACATGGCTTCGCGCGGGATTGTGGTTCGCTGATTCACTATTTGGGGCCGCAAAGCGGCCCCAGTTGTTTCACCCGTGGTTCTTGCCCAGCAATGCGTGGTAAAGCTCGGTATCCCCAAGAATCCCCACCACCTTGTCGTTATCCTGCAGCACCAGCTTGTTGCCGGTTTGATAACGAATCCGCAGCGCCTCGCGCATACCGATGTCGGCATTCACCAATGTAGGCCGACGCTCCAGCAAATCCACATCCTCCCCCGGCGCCCAGTTCTGCAGATCGAGCCCATTCTGCCCCTGGCGTGCGCGCTTGAGCGAACCGCCTTCGCCCAGGTCCAGCCACGAGTCGATGCTCGGGTCCAGGCACACCGAACCATTGATCCGCTTGCAGTTGTCCAGGGTACGCATCAGGCTGCGGCCGCACAGCACGTTCAACGGGTTGGTGTGGGCGACGAAGGTGCGCACGTATTCATCCGCCGGGTTCAGCACGATCTCTTCGGGCTTGCTGTACTGGATGATCCGGCCGTCTTTCATGATTGCAATGCGGCTGCCCAGCTTGAGCGCCTCGTCCAGGTCATGGCTGACGAACACGATGGTCTTGCTCAGCTTGCGCTGCAGCTCCAGCAACTCGTCCTGCAGGCCCTGGCGGATCAGTGGGTCAAGCGCCGAGAAGGGTTCGTCCATCAGCAGGATGTCGGCATCCATCGCCAGCGCCCGGGCCAGGCCCACGCGCTGCTGCATGCCACCGGACAGTTCGTCCGGCTTCTTGTTACGCCATTGGGTCAGGCCCACCAGCTCAAGCTTCTCGTCGACCAGCTTGCGCCGTTCCTTTTCGGGCCGGCCCTGCATCTCCAGGCCAAAGCTGATGTTCTCGCGCACTGTCAGCCAGGGCATCAGGGCGAATTTCTGGAACACCATGGCGATACGCTTGGTGCGCATCATCTTCAGCTCGGCCGGGGTGCAGTGGGCGATGTCGATGTGCTTGCCTTCGTGCTCGACGAACAGCTTGCCGCGGCTGACGGTGTTGAGGCCGTTGATGCAGCGCAGCAGGCTCGACTTGCCCGAACCGGACAAGCCCATCAGCACGCAGATCTCGCCCTTGTTGATGTCCAGGTTGGCCTTTTCGACGCCGACCACCAGGCCCGTCTGCTTGAGGATCTGCTCGCGGGTCTTGCCCTGGTCGAGCAGCGACAAGGCCTCGCGCGGCTTGTTGGAGAAGATGACGTCGACGTCTTCGAACCGAATGATACTCATGCTTCACCCCTTACCGTGACTTCCGGTTGCTTGCAGATACGGTCGAGCATGATCGCCAGCAGCACGATCGCCAGGCCCGCTTCGAAGCCCAGGGAGATATCGGCGGTGTTCAGTGCGTTGACCACGGGTTTGCCCAGGCCATCGGCGCCCACCAGCGCGGCGATCACCACCATCGACAGCGACAGCATGATGCACTGGGTGACGCCGGCGGCGATGCTCGGCATGGCGTGCGGCAGTTCGATGCGCGTCAGCAGCTGGCGGCGCGAGCAGCCAAAGGCCTTGCCGGCGTCGAGCAGCTCTTGCGGCACGTCGCAGATGCCCAGGTAAGTCAGGCGAATCGGCGCGGCGATGGCGAACACCACCGTGGAGATCAGCCCCGGTACCACGCCCAGGCCGAACAGGGTCAGGGTAGGGATCAGGTAAACGAAGGTCGGCACCGTCTGCATCAGGTCGAGGACCGGCCGCATGGCGGTATAGAACATCGGCTTGTGCGCGGCGACGATGCCCAGCGGCACGCCGATGGCCACGCACACCACCGTGGCGAAGGTGACCTGCGCCAGGGTTTCCATGGTTTCCTGCCAGTACCCTAGGTTGAGGATCAGCAGGAACGACAACGCGACGAACACGGTCAGCGCCCATTTGCGCTGGATCAAGTGCGCCAAGCCTGCGAACAGGGCGATGAGGACGAATGGGTTGAACCAGGTCAGGGTGCTGGTAACCCCATGGATCATGAATTCCAGGCCTTGGGCGATGGCGTCGAAGTAAGCGGCGCCATTCTGGGTCAGCCATTCGACGAACGACGCGATGTACTGGCCCAGGGGTATTTTCTGATCGATAAGCATGATAGCGAGCTTCCACCTGCAAAGATTGAAATCAGTCCGGGGCGAGCACGGTCCCGCCCCGCGGTGTTGCTTGAGCGTCTTGCGTTATTGCGTCAGTTTGGCTTTGGCCGCCTCGAGGCCGGGTTTGCCATCCACGGTGGTCACCCCGGCCAGCCAGGCGTCCAGCTTGCCTGGGTTGTCCTTGAGCCACTTCTGTGCGGCCGCCTCGGGCTTCATCTTGTCGTCCAGGACATAGCCCATCATGGTGCTTTCATCCTTGAGCTCGAACGACAGGTTCTTCAGCAGCTGGCCAACGTTGCTGCACTCCTGTGCATAGCCTTTGCGGGTGTTGGTCAGCACGGTCGCCTTGCCGAAGTCGGGGCCGAAAAACTCATCCCCGCCAGTCAGGTACTGCATCTTGAAGCGGGTGTTCATCGGGTGCGGTTCCCAGCCCAGGAACACGATCGGTTCACCGCGCTTCTGTGCCCGGTCGACCTGCGACAGCATGCCGGCCTCGCTCGACTGCACGATCTTGAAACCGGCGTCCTTGAGGCCGAAGGCGTTCTTGTCGATCATGCTCTGGATGGTGCGGTTGCCATCGTTGCCGGGCTCGATGCCGTAGATCTTGCCGTCCAGCTCCTGCTTGAACTTGGGAATATCGGCAAAGTCCTTGAGGCCCTTGTCGTACAACGCCTGTGGCACCGCCAAGGTGTACTTGGCGTTTTCCAGGTTGGCGCGCACGGTTTCTACCGTACCGGCATCGCGGTACTGCTTGATGTCGTTCTCCATGGTCGGCATCCAGTTGCCGAGAAACACGTCCAGGTCCTTGCCGGCGGCCAGCGACTTGTAGGTCACCGGTACCGAGATCATGGTGGTTTTGGTCTTGTAGCCCAGTGCTTCGAGCACAACGCTGGTGGTCGCGGTGGTGACCGTGATGTCGGTCCAGCCGACATCGGAGAAACGCACCGTCTGACACTGCTCGGGTTCTGCAGCCTGGGCCAGTAACGGTGCGGACAGCAACGCGACCAGCAACAGCGAGGGTGAACCTTTCATGGATGGACTCCTGTGATTTTATCTTCGGGTTCGCGAGGGCCGCCGGGCTTTCTCAGGGTCCGGTCGACCAGGCCTGCAGAGGGCAGGATGCGAGGCCGTGCAATACGAGTCGCTTTCGATAATCCTCCAGCGCCGGGCAATCGCCTACTGGTGGGGTCGTATCCAGTACGCAACGGGTCGTATCCAGTACGGGCGATGTCGCTTATGGGTTTATCCACCCTCGGCGGCGCATTTTTCCGTCATCCAAGCGCCGGAAAGCGGCGCACAAATGGCCAAAACAGCACGGCGCTGCTGGACAAAAGTACGTCGGTTGCAGACGGCGAGGTGGTGCGTAAAAGCCCGATGATGCGTGCATTCGTGGCGGCTCGCAGCTTCAGCCTAGCAGTTGCCCCGCCCTGCGCATGGCGCGCAGAGACAAGCCCAGCAAGAGGTGAAGCGACAATGGCCATCAGCGTGTTCGACCTGTTCAAGATCGGTGTCGGGCCCTCCAGCTCGCATACCGTCGGCCCCATGCGTGCGGCTGCCTTGTTCGTCCAGGGCCTGCGTGAACGCGGCGAGCTGGAACGGGTGAAAAGGATCGAGGTACGGCTGTACGGTTCACTGTCGGCCACCGGCATTGGCCACGGCACCGACAACGCCACCATCATGGGCCTGATGGGCGAATGGCCGGACGCCATCGACCCGACCCAGATCGTCCCGCGTATCGCCGACCTGCGCGAAACCAACACCCTGAAGCTGGATAACCGCCTGCCCATCGAGTTCGTTTGGGCCCGCGACATGCTGTTGCTGGACGAGAACCTGCCGTACCACCCCAACGCCATGACCCTGATCGCCGAAGGCGAGCAGGGCGAGCTGCACCGCGACACCTACTACTCGGTGGGCGGCGGTTTTGTGGTCGATGCCGCACAGGCCGCCAGTGGCGTGCTGGACGCCGACCAGACGGTGCTGCCCTACGACTTCAACAGCGCCGCCGAACTGCTGCGCCTGTGCAAGCAAAACGACCTCAGCGTGTCGCAATTGATGATGGCCAACGAGAAGGTCTGGCGCAGCGAGGACGAGATCCGCGCCGGCCTGCACAAGCTCTGGGAGGCCATGCAGGACTGCGTCAACAACGGCCTCAAGTACGAAGGCACACTGCCCGGCGGGCTGAACGTGCGCCGCCGGGCCGCCAAGCTGCACCGCAGCCTGCAGGAGATCGGCAAGCCCAACGTGATCGGCTCGACCATGAGCGCCATGGAGTGGGTCAACCTGTTCGCCCTGGCGGTCAACGAAGAAAACGCCGCGGGCGGGCGCATGGTCACCGCGCCCACCAACGGCGCGGCCGGCATCATCCCGGCAGTGCTGCACTACTACATGCGCTTCAGTGATGAGGTCGATGAGTCCAGCGTGGTCGACTTCTTCCTCGGTGCCGCTGCCGTTGGCATCCTGTGCAAGAAGAACGCTTCAATTTCCGGTGCCGAAGTCGGTTGCCAGGGGGAAGTCGGCTCAGCGTGCGCCATGGCTGCGGCGGGCCTTGCCGAAGTGCTGGGCGGTACACCAGGGCAAGTGGAGAATGCTGCCGAAATCGCCCTTGAGCACAACCTTGGCCTGACCTGCGACCCGGTGGGTGGCCTGGTGCAGGTGCCGTGTATCGAGCGCAACGCGATTGCTGCGGTAAAGGCGATCAATGCGGTACAGATGGCCCTGCGGGGTGACGGTGAACACTTCATTTCACTCGACCAGGTCATCCGCACGATGCGCGACACCGGTGCCGACATGCACGACAAATATAAAGAGACTTCGCGCGGTGGCCTGGCGGTCAGCGCCATCGAATGCTGATGCGCTGATCACGCGCTATTCTCGTCACGACGCCCCATTATGGGGCGTCTGCGCATCTACCGATTGTCGGATGTCGTGATCAGTGTGCGCATTGTCGGTGACACTCAAGAGTGTCGTTTCTGGGAAACCTGCAAGGCGCGTGTCACCAATTTGCTCAACCGTTACATGCAGCGCGCTAGTACGCCGCTTTGCGAAGGACAGGCAACTTTACGCAACCCCCTGAATAGCTCAACAAAGGCGTCGTTTTCAGGATTTTTTGGATGGCCGTTCAATAACCGGCACGGCGTTTGCGTTGAGATTGGCAACCTACCCCCCGGAACATGACCAGGGGGTCATAACAAAAAATCAGTGCCCGCCTGAGGCACACCCTGCATTTGTGTGAGGAGAAATCGCGATGACGTCGTACACCTCCGGGAACCCAACCCAGAACCGCACAGCACCCCAGTCCATCGGTTTTCTCCTACTGGACAATTTCACCCTGATTTCCCTGGCGTCGGCCGTCGAGCCGCTGCGCATGGCCAACCAGTTGTCCGGCCGTGAGCTGTACCGCTGGCACACCCTGACCGTTGATGGCGGCCAGGTATGGGCCAGCGACGGCCTGCAGATCACCCCCGACGCCGCCATGCACAGCGCGCCGCCCATCGATACCGTGATCGTCTGCGGCGGCGTGGGCATTCAGCGCACCGTCACCCGCGAACATGTCACCTGGCTGCAGGCCCAGGCCCGCCAGTCGCGCCGCCTGGGTGCGGTGTGCACCGGCAGCTGGGCGCTGGCCTGCGCCGGCCTGCTCGATGGCTTCGATTGCAGTGTGCATTGGGAATGCCTGGCCGCCATGCAGGAGGCCTTCCCGCGGGTGAACATGAGCACGCGCCTGTTCACCCTCGACCGCAACCGCTTCACCAGCTCCGGCGGCACTGCGCCGCTGGACATGATGCTGCACCTGATCAGCCGCGATCACGGCCGTGAGCTGTCGGCGGCGATCTCCGAAATGTTCGTCTACGAGCGTATCCGTAACGAACAGGACCACCAGCGCGTGCCGCTCAAGCACATGCTCGGCACCAACCAGCCGAAGCTGCAGGAAATCGTTGCGCTGATGGAGGCCAACCTCGAAGAGCCGATCGACCTCGACGAACTGGCGGTGTATGTGGCGGTATCGCGGCGCCAGCTCGAGCGACTGTTCCAGAAGTACCTGCATTGCTCGCCGTCACGCTACTACCTGAAGCTGCGCCTGATCCGTGCGCGGCAGCTGCTCAAGCAGACGCCGATGTCGATCATCGAAGTGGCTTCGGTGTGCGGCTTCGTCTCTACTCCGCACTTCTCCAAGTGTTACCGCGAGTATTTCGGCATTCCGCCGCGCGATGAGCGGGTAGGCTCCAATACTGCGCAGCAGGTGGCGATGATGCCGATTCCTCAGGCCATGACCCTGTCGCCGCACAGCGGGCCGATGGCGGCGCTGAGCCAGGCGCGTAATGAGTCGACGTTCGCCAGTGTGAGGCTCTAAGGTCTCGGGGCTGCTTTGCAGCCCAATCGCCGGCAAGCCGGCTCCTACAGATTAACCGCCAGGCCTCTTATCGGTGCGGTAGCTGTGGGTGCCGGCTCGTCGGCGATGAGGGCCAAGAAGGCAACAGCACATGATTGGTTGATAATGATTCTCGACTACAGGTAACATCCCCGCCCCCGAAATCGCTTGGCATACCACCCCGTGGCGGACGACAAACTGCAGCTCTACCTGGCCCACCGGGCAGCATTGGTCGACTACGCCTCGCCAATCGTGGGTTGCCGTGCCCGTGCAGAAGATGTGGTGCAGGAAGCCTGGCTGCGCTTCAACCGCCAGGCCAGCGACGCCGATATCCGCCACCCGGCCAGTTACCTCTACCGCATCGTGCGCAACCTGGCGCTTGATCAAACCCGGCGCACGGCCACTGAAAAGGCCCAGCCCGGTGGCGACGAGATGCTGGCCGAACTGCCGTCCAGCAGCGCCTCGCCCGAGCAGACCGTCACCCAGCAGGACGAACTCGCTGCCATCAGCCGCGCCCTCGAAGCGCTGCCCGAGCGCACCCGGCTGGCCTTCGAAATGCATCGCCTGGGTGGCTTCACCCTTCAGCAGGTGGCGGCCCACTTGAACATTTCGGTGAGCCTGGTGCACCAGTTGGTCCACGACGCCTTGCGCCATTGCATGGAACAGCTGGAGGGCGACCTGTGAAAAAACCTGCGGCTGGCGCGTCCTTTGCTCAACGGGCCGACTCTGTGCGACCCTTCGCGCCCCCGAGCCCCCTGGAGACTTGCCGGACATGACGTCAGCAGACCGCGTATCCAGCCGCCGCGACCAAGCCCTGGACTGGCTCCTGCGCATCCAGCAGGCCCCGCACGATGCCCAGCTGCGTGCCGAGCTGGCGCAGTGGTGTGCCAGCGATGTGGCCAATGCCCAAGCCTACGGCCAGGCCGAGCGGGTCTGGCGCCTGACGGGGCAGCTGGCGCCTGCCACTGCCGAGCAGTGGCCCGCGCAACCTGCGACAGCCACGGTGGTGCCGCTGCCCAAAAGAGCGCCAAACCGCCGCTGGTGGCTGGGCGCTGCGGTGGCAGCCTGCCTGCTGGTAGCCGTGGCGCCATCGCTGAGCTTGCGCCTGCAGGCCGACTACCGCACCGCCCAAGGCGAGACTCGGGATGTGACGCTAGCTGATGGCAGCGTGGTGCAGCTGGACAGCGACACGGCCATCAGCGTGGATTACTCAGGCGATCACCGTGACGTGCGCCTGCTCGCTGGCCAGGCCTTCTTCGAAGTCACGCCCAACAAGGCCAAGCCGTTCCATGTGCGTGCCGACGACGTACGGGTGACGGTCACCGGCACTGCGTTCAACGTCCAGCTAAGGCCGGGCAGGGTGGGTGTGGATGTGCAGCATGGCTCGGTGCGGGTCGAAGAGGCCGGGAGTGCTCATGTGCTGTCTGGCGCACTTACAGCCGGGCAGCGGCTGCGGTATGCCGATGGCATCGCGCAGGTGGAGACCTTCGTACCTTCGCAGGCCGCAGCCTGGCGCCAGGGGCAGTTGATCGCCGATGACCAGCGTGTCACCGAGCTGGTGCAGGAGCTGGCGCGGTACCTGCCAGGCAAGGTGCTGCTGCGCGATGATGCGTTGGGTGACAAGCGTGTTACCGGTGTTTATGACCTGCGCAAGCCTGAGGCTGCCTTGCGGGCTGTGATCCGGCCCCATGGTGGTGAAGTGCGCAGCTATGGGCCTTGGCTTCTGGTACTGAGCACGCCTTGATATGCCAGGGGGCGCTGCCCAGCAGCCCCCCAAACACCCTCGCAAAAATAATTTCACATTTTTCTGAAAATTCCCTGAACTGCCCCGTCTTCTCCCCCGCGCGCAACAACTGATATCGATTCGTATTCAATTTTGCTACCCGGCAACTGTCCGGGGCGGGGATGTGGCATGACTCAAACAACAAGCCGGAAGCCGCGCAGCGCGCGGGGTTGGTCGTTGCGCCTGAAATGCGTGTTGGGCAGCAGCCTGGTGGGCCTGGGCTGCATGCTGCCGGCGCCGCTGCTGTGGGCCACCGAAGCTCCCGCGCAACTGTCGCAGGTGCATGCCTTCGCCATCCCCGCGCAGCACCTGGCTGCCGCGCTGATCGCGTTCGGCCAGCAGAGCGGGTTGCAGGTTAGCGCCGATGCGCAATTGCTCGAAGGCGCTCAAGGCAACCCGGTGCAAGGCAGTTTCACCAGCGAGGCCGCACTGTCGCGCCTGCTTTCAGGTAGCGGCCTGACCTGGGACGCAGACGGTGATGTGATCAGCCTGCGCCTGCTGCACAGCGAAGCCGATGCCGGCCCGCTGGAGCTGCATGACACCCTGGTGCTGGGAGACACCGAAGGCAACGGCTACATGGGCGCCACGGTCATCAGCGGCAAAGCCATCCGTGCCTTCCCCGGTGCCAACGGCGATATCACCACGCTGTTGCAAATGCACCCCAGCGTGCAGTTCTCCGGCGCGCAGAAAAGCTCCAATACCCCTGGCGAGATCGACCCCGCCGACATCAGCATCAACGGCGCCAAGTTTTACCAGAACAACTTCATGATCGACGGCATCTCGATCAACAACGACCTCGACCCCGGCGCCCACGGCTACAGCGAGAACCGCCAGTTCGACGCCGCACCCAGCAACCCCCACGGCATCGCCCTGGACGCCGACCTGCTGCAGGAAGTGAAGGTCTATGACAGCAACGTACCGGCCGAATACGGCGGCTTCAACGGTGGTGTGATCGATGCCATCACCCGCCGTCCGAGCAAGGGCTTGCACGGCAAGTTCTCGTACGGGATCAGCCGCTCTGAATGGACGCGCTACCACATCACCGAGCAGGACCAGGAAAGCTTCGCCAACTCGTCCTCCGAGCAGTATCAGCCCGAGTTCGAGAAAACCACCCTGCGCGGCATGCTCGAAGGCCACCTCACCGACAACTTCGGCGCGATCCTGAGCTTTTCCCAGCGCCGTTCGGTGATCCCGCTCAACCGCTACGAGAACGGGTACACCAGCCCCAATGCCGACAGCCGCGAAGACCAGACCCGGCAGCTCGACAACTACATGCTCAAGACTTACTGGGACGTCAACGATCGGCTGACCGTGGAAAGCTCGTTCATCCAGGCGCCCCAGGAGAACGTGTTCTTCCGCCAAAACTTCCTAAACTCCGAGTTCACCAACAAGAACGGTGGCTGGCAGGGCTCGCTGAAGGCGATCTGGGAAGGCGACCAGGCGCGCTGGACCCACACCCTGGCGCTGACCAACCTGTACAGCTCGCGCGAGTCCGAAGAAAAAGACACCGTGTTCTGGTACTACTCCGAAGCCAAGAACTGGGGCAACCCCAGCAGCAACACCGCCCGCAGCGGTGAGGGCGCGTTCGGCAACCTCGACCAGACCCAACGTGGCGTCGACTACACCCTCAAGGGCGAGTGGCAGACCTTCGACTTCGCTGGTATCAGCCACGGTTTTACCACCGGCCTGGAGTTGTCCCAGCAACACGCCGTATGGGAACGTGAGGAAACCGGGCAGGGTGTCACCACGTTCACCCGCGACAATGGCACCCGCTGCGCCGGCAGCGACCCCTGGTGTTCGGTCAGCCCGTTGCTCAACGGCAACACTCGTCAGTGGGGTAAAACCCGCACACAGTACAACGCCGGCAAGATCGACCTGACCGAAAACGCCTACGCCTTCTTCATCGACGACCAGATGCAGATCGGCAAGCTCAGCCTGCGCCCCGGCCTGCGCTTCGAGGGCGACGACTACATGAAGA
>Ga0213823_1001983_pt1 | contig 11594 bp, 10 predicted proteins | sample MC6MC0907MG_FD_179887 | JGI IMG/M metagenome (GOLD analysis project Ga0213823, IMG submission 179887) | Enriched soil aggregate microbial communities from Iowa State University, Ames, United States - MC6-MC0907-MG | ecosystem: Environmental > Terrestrial > Soil > Unclassified | place: USA: Iowa...
ACACCGCCATGTACCACGCCAAGGAGCGCGGCAAGAACAACTTCCAGTTCTACCAGGCCGAGATGAACGCCAGCGCCCTGGAGCGCCTGGAGCTGGAAAGCGACCTGCGCCACGCCCTGGAGCAGAACGAGTTCATCCTCTACTACCAGCCGCAGTTCAGCGGCGACGGCAAGCGCCTGACCGGTGCCGAGGCACTGCTGCGCTGGCGCCACCCGACCCGCGGCCTGGTGCCACCGGGCGACTTCATCCCGGTGATCGAAGAGCTGGGCCTGGTCGTGGATGTCGGCGACTGGGTGCTGCGCGAGGCCAGCCGCCAGCTCAAGGCCTGGCACAAGGCCAAGGTGCGCGTGCCGAAGGTGTCGGTGAACATTTCGGCGCGGCAGTTCTCCGACGGCCAGCTGGGCAACCGCATCGCCACCATCTTGGAAGAAAGCGGCCTGCCGCCGGCCTGCCTGGAGCTTGAGCTGACCGAAAGTATCCTGATGCGCGACGTGAACGAAGCGATGCAGATACTCGACGGCCTTAAAGTGCTGGGCCTGAGTATCGCGGTCGACGACTTCGGTACCGGCTACTCGTCGCTCAACTACCTCAAGCAGTTCCCCATCGACGTGCTGAAGATCGACCGCACCTTCGTCGATGGCCTGCCCGAGGGCGAGCAGGACGCGCAGATCGCCCGGGCGATCATCGCCATGGCCCACAGCCTGAACCTGGCGGTGATCGCCGAAGGTGTCGAAACTCACGAGCAGCTGGAATTCTTGCGCGAGCACGGTTGCGATGAGGTGCAGGGCTACCTGTTCGGCCGGCCGATGCCGGCCAACCAGTTCGAGGCGCAGTTCGCCAATGAGACGTTGTTCATGTTCCAGTGAACCCGTGCAAGGTGACCCGATCCCTGTGGGAGCGTGTTGACGCGCCCCCACATGTACGGTGCTGCGGCTGAAATCTGAGCCCAAAAAGCGGACCTGAAAGTCAACTCACGCCTCCCAGCCAGCCCAGGCACGGCGCGGGATGCAACATGAAGCCCATTGGTCCGCGACTTGACGCCACTTCATATGCCAGGCGCGAATCAATCGGTTAGAATGCCCCCCCAATTCATCCCGATCCTTGAGGACCGTTATGTTCAGCCGTGATTTGACCATTGCCAAGTACGACGCCGAGCTCTTCGAAGCCATGCAGCAAGAAGCTCTGCGCCAGGAAGAGCATATCGAGCTGATCGCTTCGGAAAACTACACCAGCCCAGCGGTCATGGAAGCTCAGGGTTCGGTCCTGACCAACAAGTACGCCGAAGGCTACCCAGGCAAGCGTTACTACGGTGGTTGCGAGTACGTCGACGTGGTCGAGCAACTGGCCATCGACCGCGCCAAGGAGCTGTTCGGCGCCGACTACGCCAACGTCCAGCCGCACGCAGGCTCGCAAGCCAACGCCGCGGTCTACCTGGCCCTGCTGTCGGCCGGTGACACCATCCTGGGCATGAGCCTGGCCCACGGCGGCCACCTGACCCACGGTGCGTCGGTCAGCTCGTCGGGCAAGCTGTACAACGCTATCCAGTACGGTATCGACGGCAATGGCCTGATCGACTACGACGAAGTCGAGCGCCTGGCTGTAGAGCACAAGCCGAAGATGATCGTTGCCGGCTTCTCGGCCTACTCGCAAGTGCTGGACTTCCCACGCTTCCGCGAAATCGCCGACAAGGTCGGTGCCTACCTGTTCGTCGACATGGCCCACGTGGCTGGCCTGGTTGCCGCTGGCGTGTACCCGAACCCGGTGCCGTTCGCCGACGTGGTCACCACCACCACCCACAAGACCCTGCGCGGCCCGCGTGGCGGCCTGATCCTGGCCCGTGCCAACGCCGACATCGAGAAGAAGCTGAACTCTGCCGTCTTCCCAGGCGCCCAAGGCGGCCCGCTGGAGCACGTGATTGCCGCCAAGGCCATCTGCTTCAAGGAAGCCCTCCAGCCTGAGTTCAAGGCTTACCAGCAGCAAGTGGTGAAAAACGCCCAGGCCATGGCCAGCGTGTTCATCGAGCGTGGTTTCGACGTCGTTTCCGGCGGCACCCAGAACCACCTGTTCCTGCTGTCGCTGATCAAGCAGGAAATCTCCGGTAAGGACGCCGACGCAGCCCTGGGCAAGGCCTTCATCACCGTCAATAAAAACTCGGTGCCGAACGACCCACGCTCCCCGTTCGTGACCTCGGGCCTGCGTTTCGGCACCCCAGCCGTCACCACCCGCGGCTTCAAAGAAGCCGAGTGCAAGGAACTGGCTGGCTGGATCTGCGACATCCTCGCCGACCTGAACAACGACGCCGTCATCGACGCCGTGCGTGAAAAGGTCAAGGCCATCTGCAAGCAGCTGCCGGTGTACGGCAACTGATTGGCGTTAGCCTGATGTGAAAAAGCCCGGCCTGAGTGCCGGGCTTTTTCATGCTTCGCAAACCGCTATAGCAACGACTTGAACGTTGCAAGCAGTAAGGGATTCCCTCTGACTCAGGTTTCGTTCGCCGAGCGCATTACCACACCCGTGGCGGCTTTGCGCGATTGGGAACATGGCCGCTTCGTGCCTCCAGGTGGTGTGCTATGCCTGATGCGTTGGTCCTCAAGCATCCTGATGCTCACCGGCCTTTGGCAGCCAATTCCGCCCTGCGCTTACGCTTGCGTAGGCTGGCCCGAACCATGCTGATCAGAATGGCCAGCACCGTAAGCCCCGAAGCCACCAGCCACCCTGTCGCGGCCATCGCCCGGAAAAACCCAGGCAGGAACGGAACTGCCCCAGCGCTGACGAGCGCAAGGCACAGCCAGGGCATGAAAATGATGTAAAGCAGTGGGCCGTAAACGACGGTCCGAAGGACCAAGCTCACTCCGTCAACCCAGTCATTCCAGTGGTGTGGCTTAGCCATAATACTTTTCCTTGATCGGCAGCGTTGAGCAGTCGCCACGGTGCGGTGCAGGTCGCTCGCAGTGCCTGACCGGCGACCCTTGGCGGCATCGTGGAATTCTAAGGCAATCGCGCTTGCCAGCCCTGCCTTTCGATGCGTTTTTTTGAACGGCTAGCCAACGTTGCCGTTGGCCAGCCCGCCCGTATCGGCTCAACTCACCACATGAAGGTAATGCAGGTGACGTTCGTATTGATCGAGTATGTCGCCGATCACATCCTCACGGCTCCAGCCCATCACGTCGTAATCCTGCCCACCTTCACGCAGATACACCTCGGCGCGGAAATACTTGCGTGCATCGCTGCCTTCGTCCGTGTCGCGCAGTACGAAGCTGGGGGAATTGAAGGCACGAGGCCGCACTTCGTACCTGAAGCGCCCTTCGCCTGCGTGGGAAAGCTCCAGCGCAACACGGCCATCTTCGCGCTCCTCGACCGTGACGTCGTAGCCTTGCTTGCGCAGCTCCTGGGCCACTTCCTCGCAGGCCGGCTTGACCACCTCGGTGATGAAGCGGGTGACGTGCGACCTGCGCGGCATCATGGCGATGTTACGCAGGCGCCGCTGCCAGCCACCGTGGCCCTGGCGATGCTGGCGCTGCCCGGGCATGGCCTGGGTGCGCAGCCCTCGCCGCGTGGCATCCAGCCCGAGTGCCTTGAACAGCCCCCAGATGGCAAACAACAGGATCACCGCGAACGGCAAGGCGCTGGCGATGGTGGCGGCCTGCAGCGCCTTGAGGCCGTTGGCCAGCAACAAGGCGATGGCCACCGCGCCCATGGTCACCGACCAGAACACGCGCTGCCACAAGGGCGAATGGCCTTTGCCCGACGAAGCCAGCATGTCCACGACCAACGCGCCGGAGTCTGCCGAAGTGACGAAGAACACCACCACCATCAGCACCGCCAGCATCGAAACCGCCGTCGACCACGGGAAATGCTGCAGAAACGCGAACAACGCCAGCGAACTGTCCTGCTCGACCACCCCCGCAAGCTCCTGGGCACCGCCATGCATGATCATGTGGATGGCAGAATCACCGAACACCGTCATCCACAGCAAGGTGAACCCGGTCGGCACCAACAGCACACCGCAGACGAACTCGCGAATGGTACGGCCACGGGAAATCCGCGCGATGAACAGCCCGACAAAGGGCGACCAGGACAGCCACCAGCCCCAGTAGAGCAAGGTCCAGCCGCCGATCCAGTCGGTGGGCTCGTAGGCGAACAGGTTGAAGGTCTTGTTGACGATATCGGACAGGTAAGCCCCGGTGTTCTGCACATAGGCCTGCAGCAGGAACACCGTCGGCCCCACCGCAAGCACGAAGAGCATCAGCACCACTGCCAGGCCAAGGTTGAGCTCGGACAGGATGCGGATACCCTTGTCGAGCCCGCTGGCGACCGACAAGGTGGCCAGTGCGCAGGTAACGGCAATCAGGATGACCTGCACCGTGGTACTGATCGGCAGGCCGAACAACTGGTTCAGGCCGCTGTTGATCTGCAGCACCCCATAACCGAGCGAGGTGGCCACCCCGAACACAGTACCCAGGATCGCGAAGATATCCACCGCATGCCCGATCGGCCCGTAGATGCGCTCGCCGATCAACGGGTACAACGCCGAACGAAGGGTCAACGGCAGCCCATTGCGAAAGCTGAAATACGCCAGGATCAGCGCGACGATGGCGTAGATCGCCCAGGCGTGCAGCCCCCAGTGGAAGAACGTGATGTTCATCGCCTCGCGCGCCGCGGCCACCGTGTCGGGGTCACCCACGGGCGGGTTGATGTAGTGCATCACCGGCTCGGCCACGCCAAAGAACATCAGGCCAATGCCCATGCCTGCGGAAAACAGCATGGCGAACCAGCTTTTGTTGGCGTAGTCCGGCTCGCTGTGGTCCGGGCCCAGCTTGATATCGCCATAACGGCTAACCGCCAGGAACACCACGCTGATCAGCACCACCGCCACGGCCAGGATGTAGAACCAGCTGGCGTTTGTGACGATCCATTGCTGCACGTGCTCGAAAATACGTTGGGCAGGCTCTTGGAACAGGCTGGCGTATAGCACCAGTAACAGGACAAGCACTGCGCTGGTAAAGAAAACGGGCGGGTTGATGGTGCTTCTGCGTTTTTGCTCTGCACTCACAGGCAGTACTCCTTCTGGCGTTCAACGCTGCGCCTCGCTGGTCGTCATACCGACCGCCCTCGGCGCATGTGAATCAAAGATGCTGAAACCGCACTGTCGGTTCCAATGCATCCCGAGTTCAAGCGCTTTGCCTGGCCATCGGGCCAGGCGGGAAGAATCCCGCCACGAAAGAGAAAAATCGCTGCTGCACCGGTGATTCGGCTGAGCCCACCGTCGGTGCACGTCATGCCTTTTGAACTGTTAGCCCTCATGACTAACCGTTCAAAACTTACGGATTACCAAAGCTCCGCGACCGGCCTTATCAAGACTCCCCAGCATTACCTTGCAACAAACTCGTTTTGCCGCGCATTGCCTGTGCAGTCCACCACGCTGACTTAAGCTTAAGCAGCGACCCTGGCGTTGTGAATGTCTGCCGCGACCTCAGCAATCGCCCTGCAAAGTGCCTGGGTTGCGAGATCAACATCGGTTTCCGCGCTTGCCGCTGTAGGGTAAGCCCGAAGATGCTCTCGTTGGTGGGCGCCAACCCGGCAGCTCACAACACCGGCATTAATCTGCATGCCATGCTGCACCACAAGCCGCATGGCATCAGCCCCATCCACGATCGGGTCCCACGGAATCCAGGCAACGCAGTCTCCGAAATCTCGGTAATAGCCTGCCGAGCCATTCTGGAATGACAGCTCTAGCCCGATGGACCTGGCTGACAACTCAATCAACTCGCGATCTAACACTCTGCCTCCCACCTATCCAAAATGAGTGCGTCACGAAGCGATATCACAACGCCATCAGTAAAGCGCGATTGTGACAAATCTGGGGTGGGTCAGCCAGTGCTGGGGAGGTCAACCGTGGATGAGCGGGCATCTCAAAAATTTCTCAAAAGCGAAAAGGCATTATCTGGATAGAATCGGTCTAGTCCGTAAACGTTGATCAAAACCTGATCGGCAGTCTGATAGTTGCCTAGAAAATCATTCAAACGTAAGTGGAAAACCGCGCCCCTCTATTCAAAACACAAAGATGCGGAGGCTAAAAAACAGCCACAAAAAACCCGCACAAGGCGGGCTTTTCTGAGGTGCCAATTAGCGAGAAACCGCCACTGGCCAATCTGGATGTGGTGCCGGAGACAGGAATCGAACCTGCGACCTTCGCGTTACGAGTGCGCTGCTCTACCGACTGAGCTACACCGGCGTGTAGCGCAACGTACCACTGCGGCACTCGTTACGCAAACCCCTGTTTCCCCTACTTATTGCCCTGCCCTCACGCCCCTTTGCAGCCGCTCGGCGCCAGGTCGTCCTCGATGGTGGTGGCGCAGCTCCAACCGCTGGCCGAACGGGTCAGGGTGAGGGCTTTGCCGACCACGTTGGCAGGCGCGTCGACCAAGGTGCAGACGATGCTGCCGTTGCCGTTGGCGGCCGTGCCTTGGGCCGTGATCGCACAGTGCGCGGTCGCGGGTTGGCCGCCGAGTGCGGCCACGTCGGGCACGTCCTTGCCTTCGTTCAGGCGCAGGTCCATGGCTGTCCTCAGCGCGGAGATTTCCAGCAGGCCGGCGGTGGCTTTGGTGCGGGACTGGTGGTTGGTGTACATCGGGATGGCGATGGTCGCCAGGATGCCGATGATCGCGACGACGATCATCAGTTCGATAAGGGTGATACCGCGTTGCCCTTTCATGAACGTTTTCCTTTTTGATACGCGTATGCATTGAGGTCACTCTCGACCCCGGCTGGCAGCGGCGCAGTAGGCCTGAACAGACACCTTTTGTCACCCCTGCCTGCCGGGGCGTCATCTTCGCTGAACTACTCTAGTGAGCATCACGGACGCGCGCCCCTTCATGGATGCGGCAAGCTGTTTCCAAGCTTGTCACACGGGCAGAAAAGGACCTTTGCATGAACCATTCGACACAGCTTTATGCCTGGCATGGCACCAATGCCAGTGGGGCGCCGGTCAGCGGCCAGGTGGCGGGGCGTAGCCCGGCGCATGTGCGTGCGGGCTTGCTGCGCCAGGGTATTCGCGTTGCCAGCCTGCGGCGTGCCAGCAGGCTGGCCTGGCGCTGGCCACAGCTGCGCGAGAAGAGCGACCCGGCGGGTTTCAGCCGGCAGCTGGCGACCTTGCTCAAGGCAGGCGTGCCGCTGTTGCAGGCGTTCGAGGTGATGGGGCGCAGTGGTTGCAGCGCCGGGCAGGCGGCGTTGTTGGCGGGATTGAAACAGGATGTGGCGTCGGGGCTGGGGTTGGCCGATGCGTTGCAGCGCCATCCGCTGTGGTTCGACGGGTTGTACTGCAACCTGGTGCGGGTGGGGGAGCAGTCGGGTACGCTCGACCGCCAACTGGAACAACTGGCGGGCATGCTGGAGCAGGGCCAGGCGCTGCGCAAACGGGTGCGCAAGGCCATGCTCTACCCGCTGCTGCTGTTGCTGACCGGGCTGGGCGTGTCGGCGATTTTGTTGCTGGAAGTGATTCCAAGGTTTCAGAGCCTGTTTGCCGGGTTCGATGCGGCACTGCCGGCATTCACGCAGTGGGTCATCGACTTGTCCACAGGGCTGGCGCGGCATGCACCGCTGCTGCTGATCACTGCCCTCGCACAGGTGTTCGGGGTGCGCCAGCTGTATCGAACCCATGCGCCAGCGCGCCTGTGGATATCTTCACAGGTGCTGCGTTTACCGGTGTTCGGCGGGCTGCTCGCGCAGGCGGCGCTGGCCCGTTTTGCGCGCAGCCTGGCCACGGCTTATGCCGCCGGGGTGCCGCTGCTGGATGCGCTGGGCAGGGTGGCCAAGGCCAGCGGAAGCGATTTGCATGAACAGGCGATTCAGCGGCTGCGCCAGGGCATGGCCAATGGGCAGGGGCTGAACCAGGCAATGGCCGTGGAGCCGCTGTTCCCGCCATTGCTGGTGCAGCTTACGGCCATCGGCGAATCCAGCGGTACGCTGGACCAGATGCTGGAGAAAGCCGCCAGCCATTACGAGGAACAGGTCAGCCAGGCGCTGGACCAGTTGACCAGCCTGCTGGAGCCGGCCATCGTGCTGATCCTGGGCCTGCTGGTCGGCGGCCTGGTGGTGGCGATGTACCTGCCGATCTTCCAGTTGGGTAGTTTGATCTGAACATGACTTTATGGACTTTCCTGGCTGAACAGCCAGCGTACTTCTTGGCCTTGGCGGCTCTGCTTGGCTTGCTGGTCGGCAGCTTCATCAATGTAGTGGTCTATCGCCTGCCGATCATGCTGGAGCGCCAATGGCAGCGTGAGGCGCAGGAGGTTTTGGGGCTACCGACCGTTGCGCACGAGCGTTTCGACCTGTGCCTGCCCGCTTCACGCTGCCCGCACTGTGCGCACCCGATCCGCGCCTGGGAGAATGTTCCGCTGCTCAGCTACCTGGCCTTGCGCGGGCGCTGTTCTGCTTGCAAGCACCCCATCAGTGCACGGTATCCACTGGTCGAACTGGCCTGTGCGCTGCTCTCGCTGACGGTCGCCTGGCATGCGGGGCCCGGCTTGCAAGCAATGGCCCTGCTGCCGCTCACCTGGAGCCTACTGGCACTGAGCCTGATCGACCATGACCAGCAACTGCTGCCCGATGTGCTGGTGTTGCCGACGCTCTGGCTGGGGCTGATCGTCAATGCCTTCGACACCGTGGTGCCGTTGCCCGATGCCCTTTGGGGCGCGGTGGCCGGATACCTCAGCCTGTGGACGGTGTATTGGTTGTTCAAACTGATCACCGGCAAGGAAGGCATGGGCTACGGCGACTTCAAGCTGCTGGCACTGATCGGCGCCTGGGGGGGCTGGCAGGTGGTGCCGCTGACCTTGATGTTGTCGTCGGTGGTCGGGGCGGTGGTCGGGCTGTGCCTGCTGCGCCTTCGCAAGCATTCGGTCGGCACGGCGATACCTTTTGGCCCTTATCTGGCCATTGCGGGGTGGATTGCTGTGCTCTGGGGTGATGAAATATACGCCTCCTACCTGCAACTGCTTGGATTCTGATGACCACTGCGGCCTTCACCCCCTGGATACTCGGGCTTACCGGCGGCATCGGCAGCGGCAAGAGCGCCGCTGCCGAGCGCTTCGTCGAGCTTGGCGTGCACCTGGTCGATGCCGATCAGGCCGCACGTTGGGTGGTCGAACCTGGCCGCCCAGCCCTGGCCAGCATCGTCGAGCGCTTTGGCCCTGGCGTGCTGTTGGACGACGGCCAGCTCGATCGTGCGGCGCTGCGCCAGCTGATCTTCGCCGACCCGGCCCAGCGCAAATGGCTGGAACAGCTACTGCACCCGCTGATCGGGCAGGAGATTTTCAGCTACTTGGCCAAGGCCGAGTCGCCGTATGCGGTGTATGTGTCGCCGCTGCTGATCGAGTCTGGCCAGTACCAGAAAACCCAGCGCGTGCTGGTGATCGATGCACCACAAGAACTGCAGGTGGCGCGCACCTTGCTGCGTGACAACACCAGCGCCGAGCAGGTGCAGGCGATTCTCAAGGCCCAGCTGGCCCGCGAGGAGCGCTTGCGCCATGCGGATGACGTGGTGGTCAACGACAGCGACCTTGCCGCGCTGCATGCGCAGATCGACCATCTGCACCACTTTTACCTGACTTTACGAGGAGGCCAGCCATGAGCCAGCCATTGACCGTCGATTGCCCGACCTGTGGCGCACCTGTGGAATGGAACGAGAAGAGCGCGTTCCGGCCGTTCTGTTCTGACCGTTGCAAATTGATCGACCTGGGTGCCTGGGCGGCTGAGGAGCACAAGATTGCTGGAGCTGAAGAGTCCGAGGATGAATTGTATTCGGGGGACCTGGAGCCGCGGCACTAAGCAAGTTGCAAGCTGGGCTTGCTGTCCTCTTCGCGGCGGCCCGGCGTGAAGAGGACAGCACGCCAGCACAAAATCAACGCTCTTCATCCTTCCACGGCGCCTGCAGGTACCGCGTGCGGTTGAACGTCTCCAGCCACTCCGGGCTGAACACCACCAGCGCACTGATCACCATGCCGTTGATGAACGCCTCCGGGAACATCATCAGCCACAGGTAGCCGACAAAGTCGCTGAGCCACTCGGGCATGGCGAACAGCCCATCCAGCCACAACAACCCCAGCCCTGCCAGCAGGCACACCAGCACGCTCAGTGCGGCAGGGAAAAAACCCGAGCAAAAGATGTAGACGAACAGATTACGTGGCTGCGCGCGTTCGACCAGGATCGCGCACACCTCGGTGACCAGTACCGGTAGGCCAATCAGCAGCAAGCCGTTGACCCCAAGTGCCGCCAGGTCCTGGCGCCCAAGCGCCAGCAAACCGAGCTGGGCAAGAAACCCGCCGAGCACCGCCAGTGGCCAGTCCAGCAGCAAGGTCACGGCGGTCATGCCGATAAAGTGGTACGACACACCGGTGTCGAAGTCGCGCCGCACCAACCACAGCGCAAACAGGCAGAACACCGTGCCGAACAGCAGGTGCTGCCGGCGGCTGTCGGTGAACAGTTCCAGCCAGCGGGTACGGCTGGCCGCCCACACCAGTAAAGGCACATAACCCAGCCAACCGAGGGTCAGGCTGGTATCGGACAAGACCTGCGCGCTGATCACGTAATGAATGCCCCTGTCGAGCCTGTGGACATACCTGAGTCTACACCCATTGCAAAACAGCATCTTATCGTCATGGTTTAGCGTCTAAGCTTGTCTGCATGGATGACTCAGACTACCTGCGCCTGCTCACCATCCAGGCCGAACAAGCCAACGCGTTCCTCTCCAATGCACGTAAATGGGAGCGGGAGCGATGGGTATGCCAGCGCCTGCTACAGGGGCTGAACATCCCCTATCGCAGCGAAGAGTTCACCCCGGCCGGCCAGGAACCACCGGATGTGCTCTTCCGCGATGCGTCGTTCGAGGTGTTTTTCGTGCTTGATGAAGGGCGACGCCTCAACGACGAGTGGCGCGAAGAGCTGCAGCGCCGGCGCAGTGCCTTTTCCCTGGCCCAGTTGGTGCGGCGCGAGGCACGGCCCAGGCGCATCGCCGCCACCGAGCTGCTGGCGCGGCTGGCACCGACCCTGCGCAAGAAGGCGCACAACTACCGGGAACGCGGGCTGGACCTGAGCGAGCTGGACATCATCGCCTTCGCCAGCCTCAAGCGCGAAGTACTCGACCTCAATACCCATTTCCCGCCGCCCACCGAATACCTGCGCCAGGGCTGGCGCTCGTTGTCACTGGTGGGGCCGACCTTTGCCCGGGTGCTTTTCGCCCACCCCGACGCGCCGGATTTTTTGCGTGGCAACCTGGGGCGCAGCATCGTGTTCGACGTGGGCATCAGTCTTTGATCCAGTGCCGAGAGTCTTTGCGATGGCGTACACTCGGCGCCAGGGATAGAAAGCTTTATCATTTGTCTCAAGTACTTGCCCGAACGCTGTAGCGTTCAGGCAGTCACATACGTCTACCTGACGAGGCCCTGCCATGACCAGCCGACTGAATCCGGAAGATCAGCGTCGTGTCGATGAGTACCTGCAAGCCCCTCAGCACCAAGTCGAGCGCAAGCCCTTCAGGCCATGGCTGCTCCTTGTGCTGGTGCTGGCGGTGACCATCGGGTTGGGCCTCATCAGCC
>Ga0213823_1001988_pt1 | contig 11574 bp, 7 predicted proteins | sample MC6MC0907MG_FD_179887 | JGI IMG/M metagenome (GOLD analysis project Ga0213823, IMG submission 179887) | Enriched soil aggregate microbial communities from Iowa State University, Ames, United States - MC6-MC0907-MG | ecosystem: Environmental > Terrestrial > Soil > Unclassified | place: USA: Iowa...
AGGACCGCGCCGGCCAGCAGGGTGCCGACTTGCAGGCCGACCACGGTCAGCACCGGGATCAGCGCGTTGCGCAGGCCGTGCACGAACACCACGCGGGCGGGCGACAGGCCCTTGGCCTTGGCGGTGCGGATGTAGTCTTCGCGCAGCACTTCGAGCATCGAGGAACGGGTCATCCGCGCGATCACCGCCAGCGGAATGGTGCCGAGCACGATGGCTGGCAGGATCAGGTGGTGCAGGGCGTCGAAGAAGGCGCCGGTGTCATCGGCCAGCAGGGTGTCGATAAGCATGAAGCCGGTTTTCGGCTCGATGTCGTAGAGCAGGTCGAGCCGCCCGGAAACCGGGGTCCAGCCCAGGCTCACGGAGAAGAACATGATCAGGATCAGGCCCCACCAGAAGATCGGCATCGAATAGCCGGCGAGGGAGATGCCCATCACCCCGTGGTCGAACAGGGATCCTCGTTTCAGCGCGGCGATCACCCCGGCCAGCAGGCCGATCACGGCAGCGAACAGCATCGCGGCCGAGGCCAGTTCCAGGGTTGCCGGGAACAGGGAGGTGAACTCGCTCCACACACTCTCGCGAGTCCGCAGGGATTCACCCAGGTCGCCCTGGGCGAGTTTGCCGATGTAGTCCAGGTACTGGGCATACAGCGGTTTGTTCAGACCAAGGCGTTCCATTGCCTGGGCATGCATCTCAGGGTCGACCCGGCGCTCGCCCATCATGACTTCCACGGGATCGCCGGGAATCATGCGAATCAATGCGAACGTCAGCAAGGTGATGCCGAAGAATGTGGGAATCAACAACCCCACACGGCGGGCAATAAAACTAAACATCTTGTGGTGTACCTCATCAGCCGGTTAGGCGTGTCCGGCACCCCTGGGGTCAGGGATGCCGGGCGTTTCTTATCTACTTCACCTGGGTGGTAGCGAAGTTGTTGGTGGTCAGGGGGCTCTGGTGGTAGCCCTCGACGTTCTTGCGCATTGCCGTGAACATTTTCGGATAGGCCATGGGGATCCAGGGTTGTTCCTTGTCGAAAATGTCCTGGGCCTGTTCATAGAGTGCGGTTCGTTTGGCCGGCTCGGATTCGGCGCGGGCCTGATCGATCAGGCTCTGGAACGCTTTATTGCACCAGCGAGCGTAGTTTTCGCCGTTTTTGGCGGCCTCGCAACTGAGGTTGGGGGTCAGGAAGTTGTCCGGGTCCCCGTTATCCCCCGCCCAGCCGGCGGAAACCATGTCGTGCTCGCCGTTCTTGGCGCGCTTGAGCATCTCGCCCCATTCCATGACGCGGATATCGATCTTGAGGCCGATCTTCGCCAGGTCGGACTGCATCATCTGTGCGCCGAGCAGCGGGTTGGGGTTGGTCGGGCCACCGCCGTTGCGAGTGAACAGGGTGAAGACCGTGCCTTCCGGCACGCCGGCTTCCTTGATCAGGGCGCGGGCCTTGTCCAGGTCGCGGGCCGGGTTGCCCAGGCTGGTGTTGAAGCCCAGCAGGGTCGGCGGGTAGGGGCCGGTGCCGACCACCGCGTTGCCCTTGCCGTACAGGCTGTTGACGTAGGCTTCCTTGTCGAAGGCGATGTTGATGGCCTGACGGACACGCGGGTCGCTCATGTATTTCTTGGTGGTGTTCAGGGCCACGTAGCCCACGGTCATGGCGGCCAGGTCGTCGACCTTCAGGTTGGCGTCGGCCTTGATGCTGGGGATGTCGTCGGGTTTCGGATACAGGGCGACCTGGCACTCATTGGCCTTGAGCTTCTGCAGGCGCACGTTGTTGTCGGTGGTGATCGCCAGGATCAGTGCGTCGGCCGGCGGCTTGCCACGGAAGTAGTCCGGGTTGGCCTTGAACCGCACCTGGGCGTCCTTGGCGTAGCGCTGGAAGATGAACGGGCCGGTGCCGATCGGCTTGCTGTTGAGGTCGCCGGGCTTGCCGGCCTTGAGCAACTGGTCGGCGTATTCGGCCGGGAAGATCGAGGCGAAGGCCATGGCCACGTCGGCCAGGAACGGTGCTTCGCGCCGGGTCAGGGTGAAGACCACGGTGTGGTCGTCGGTTTTCTCGACGCTTTTGAGCAGCTCCTTGAAGCCCATGCTCTCGAAATAGGGGAAGCCCACGCTGGACTTGTCATGCCACGGGTGTTTCGGGTCCAGCTGACGCTGGAAGCTCCAGAGCACGTCGTCGGCGTTCATCTCGCGGGTCGGCTTGAAGTAATCGGTGCTGTGGAACTTGACGCCTTTGCGCAGGTGGAAGGTGTAGGTCAGGCCGTCCGGGCTGATCTCCCAGGACTCGGCCAGGGCCGGCTCGATGTCCGTGGTGCCGGGCTTGAAGTCCACCAGGCGGTTGAAGATGGTTTCCGCCACCGCGTCGGCAGTGACTGCAGTCGTGTACTGGACCATATCGAAGCCTTCCGGGCTGGCTTCGGTACAGACCACCAAGGGCTTGGCCGAGACGCCTGCGGCGACGCTCAGCAGTGCGGCGGCGATGGCCGCTTTCAGGGGAAGCATTTTCATCTAGAACCCTCTGCAATCGGTTGAACCAGAGTAGCTGGAATGGCGAATTCGTCATGAATTCGCCAACCAGCCGATGTGTTTTTAGAGAATCTTGAACGGGATGGTGGTAACCAGGCGGAACTCGTTGATGTTGCCGTCGGCCTGGTTTTCGCTGGCCCGGTGCGTGGTGTAGGTCGCACGAATGGCGGTGGCCTTGAGCGGACCACTCTGGACTGCATAAGACGCGCCAATACCGTATTCGTAGTGGGTTTCGCCATCCATCAGGCTCAGGTCGCCGCGTTGGGCGCCTGGGTCGGTGTAGGCGGTGCCGCGGTAGTGGGTACCGTCGATGCCCCAGCCGCGTGCCGAGTAGATGTTGAACTTCAGGCCTGGCACGCCGTATTCGGCCATGTTCAGACCGTAGGCGATCTGGAAGGACTTCTCGTTCGGGCCGTTGAAGTCCGAGAGCAGGGAGTTGGCCAGGTAGATACCGTTGGTTTCATGCAGGTAGTCGAAGTACTCGTTACCGTTCACTTGCTGGTAGGAGAAGGTCAGGCTGTGGGCCTGGTGAGCCAGGCCGAGCGACAGCGAGTAGGTGTCGTTGTCGATCTCGCCCATCAACTTCTTACCTTCGTCGACGGTCTTGTAGTAGTTCAGGCCGGTGGTCAGGCTCAATACCTGGCTGTCACCCAGCTCGTGGGTGGCGCCGAAGTAGTACTGGTTCCAGAAGTCTTTGACATTGGCACCATACAGGCTGGTTTTCAGGCTCTTGAACGGCTGGTAGTTCACACCTGCGGTGTAGACCTTGTCGGTTTCCACGCCGGTGGCGGAATACTCGGTGCGGAATTTCGACAGGCTCTGTTCGGTACGCGGCGAAACGCGATCGAAACCGGCCAGATCGAACGACAGGTTGTTGAACTCTTCGCTGTGCAGGCTCACACCTTCGAAACTCGAAGGCAGGGCACGGTTGCCGATGACGTCGACGATCGGCGTGCTGAAGTTCTGGCGACCGGCGGTCAGGGTGGTGTTGGAGACGCGGAACTTGACGTTGGCCAGGCCCAGTTTGCTCCACTGGCCGACAGCGTCGCCGTCGGAGTGGGTCAGGGTACGGTTGTTCTTGCCGGCGATGTCCTTGCGGTCACGATCCAGCGCGATGGCGTTGTAGGCGGCCACCTCGGTGCTGACCCCGACAGTACCTTCGGTGAAGCCCGAGCTGTAGTTGAGGATGGTGCCCTGGACCCAGTTGATCCGGCGTGGGGTCGAAGTCGGTTGGCCGTTGTGGTTGTAGGAGAAGCGGTCGTCACGACGCTTCAGCTCGTTGGCGTACCAGTTGCGGGTCGTGCCCGACAGGCTCTGGCCTTCGACGAAGCCCTTGGCCTCCGCCTGGGCGCTGGTGCCGTTCAGTTCGGTCGGAACGAATTCCTGACTCACACTTTCCGCATGGGCCATGGCCGTGATGCTGCTGATGGCCAGGGCCAGTAACGCGGTGTTGCTCGGTTTCATGGGTGAAGCTCCTTTGCTTTCTTTATTTTTATGCCGGTCTTTTTGGGTTGACCGGCTTTTGCTTTACAACTCATTCAAGGCATCGCAAACGTTTGCATGAGGTGGGATCACCGAATTCAGGCAACAGATTTGCGTGGGGGCGAAGATCGCCCCCAGCGGCCTGGCTAATCATTTATTGGTCGATGCTGACGCCCGAGAACACGTTGCGGCCGAAGGGGCTGACCTTGAATCCTTCGACTTTGGCGCTTAACGGCTGGTTGACCGTCGAGTGGGCGACCGGGGTGATCGGTACCTGCTGCTTGAGCAACTGCTGGGCCTGTTGGTAGAGCGCCGTGCGCTGTTCGCGATCGGTGACGATCTTGGCCTGCTTGATCAGCTTGTCGTACTGCGGGTCGCACCACATGGAGTAGTTGTTGCCGCCAATGGCGTCGCAGCTGTACAGGGTGCCGAGCCAGTTGTCCGGGTCACCGTTGTCGCCGGTCCAGCCGATCAGGCTGATGTCGTGCTCGCCGTTCTTGGTGCGCTTGATGTACTCGCCCCATTCGTAGCTGACGATCTTCACTTTCAGGCCGATCTTGCCCCAGTCGGACTGGAGCATTTCGGCCATCAGCTTGGCGTTGGGGTTGTAGGGGCGCTGCACGGGCATGGCCCAGAGGGTGATTTCCGTGCCTTCCTTGACCCCGGCGGCCTTGAGCAGCTCACGGGCCTTTTGCGGGTTGTAGGCGGCGTCCTTGATGCTGCTGTCGTAGGACCACTGGGTCGGCGGCATGGCATTGACCGCCAACTGGCCGGCGCCCTGGTAGACGGCGTTGAGGATGCCCTGCTTGTTCACCGCCATGTCCAGCGCCTGGCGCACTTCGAGCTGGTCGAAGGGCTTGTGGCGAACGTTGTAGGCGATGTAGCCGAGGTTGAAACCGGGCTTTTCGATCAGTTGCAGTTTCGGGTCTTTTTTCAGCGCTTCGACATCAGCCGGCCGCGGGTGCAGGGTGACCTGGCATTCGCCGGCCTTGAGTTTCTGCACGCGCACCGAGGCATCGGTGTTGATGGCGAAAATCAGCTGGTCGAGCTTGACCCGGCTCGGGTCCCAGTACTGCTTGTTGGCGGTGTAGCGGATGTTCGAGTCTTTCTGGTAGCTCTTGAACACGAACGGCCCGGTGCCGACCGGCTTCTGGTTGATCTCGCTGGGCTTGCCGGCCGTGAGCAGCTGGTTGGCGTATTCGGCCGAGAGAATCGCCGCGAAGCTCATGGCGATGTTCTGGATGAACGCAGCGTCCACCGAGTTCAGGGTCATCACCACGGTCAGCGGCCCGGTCTTCTCGACCTTGGCGATGTTCTTGTTCAGGCTCATCCCGTTGAAGTAGGGAAACTCGGTCGGGTAGGCCTTACGGAAAGGGTGCTCGGGGTCGAGCATGCGGGTGAAGGTGAAGACCACGTCGTCGGCGTTGAAATCACGCGTCGGCTTGAAGTACGGCGTGGTATGGAACTTCACCCCCTCGCGCAGATGGAAGGTGTACTGCAGGCCGTCCGCGGAAATATCCCAGCGGGTGGCCAGGCCCGGCACCACATTGGTCGCGCCTTTTTCGAACTCCGCCAGACGGTTGTACAGCGGCTCTGCCGCGTCGTTGTCGGTGGCGGTGGTGTATTGCGCGGTGTCGAAACCGGCCGGGCTGCCTTCGGAGCAGAACACCAGGCTGTTGCCGGCCGCCAGGCTGGCGGAGGTTGCGGTCAACAGACCGGTGCCCAGCAGGGCGGATAAAACCAGAGAATGACGCATGACGATCCCCTCTCCCTTTTTATTGTTTTGATCGATGAGCAGTCGCCCCATCCGGAGGCGGTCATGTCATTGATCCCAAGTCTCGCTTGCAGCAAATGCCGGGCAATGGATGCACCACTCCATGCTTTGACGGTAGGGGTCGCCGCATGGGTAGTAAATGCCAAAGAGCCTGAAAGACATGTAAGGAACTTCCGAAATGCCCGTACTCACCACGATGGGGCGCAGCAAGAGGAAGAGCATTCGAAGTTCCGGCAGTCCTGGCAGGTAAGGCAACGGCGACATCAGGTGACGTCGCCGTTGCAGACCCTTATTTGCTGATGCTGACGCCGTAGAACGAGTTCAGGCCAAAGGGGCTGATCTTGAAGTCCTGCACGTTGGCGCGCATGGGTTGGAACACCGTCGAGTGGGCGATAGGTGTCATCGGGACCTGGTCTTTGAGGAGGTGTTGCGCCTGCTTGTACAGCTCGGTGCGTTTGGCCACGTCCGGGGTGGCCTTGGCTTGCTTGATCAGTGCGTCGTACGGCTTGTCGCACCATTTGGAGAAGTTGTTGCCGTTCATGGCGTCGCAGCCGAACAGGGTGCCGAGCCAGTTGTCCGGGTCACCATTGTCGCCGCTCCAGCCGATGATCATCGCCTGGTTCTCGCCGCCCTTGGAACGCTTGATGTACTCGCCCCATTCGTAGCTGACGATGTTGACCTTCAGGCCTATCTTCGCCCAGTCGGACTGCAGCATTTCAGCCATCAGCTTGGCGTTCGGGTTGTACGGACGCTGCACCGGCATGGCCCACAGGGTGATCTGGGTGCCTTCCTTGATGCCGGCTTCCTTGAGCAGCGCCTTGGCTTTCTCGGGGTCGTACTTGGCATCCTTGATGGTGTCGTCATAGGACCACTGGGTCGGTGGCATGGCGTTGACCGCCAGTTGGCCCGCGCCCTGGTAGACCGAGTCGATGATCTGCTGCTTGTTCACCGCCATGTCCAGCGCCTGGCGGACCTTGAGGTCGGCCAGCGGGTTGGCGTCGGTGCGGCCCTTGAGCACAGGCATCACGTTGTAGGCGATGTAGCCGAGGTTGAAGCCGGCTTGCTGCGGCAGCTTGAGGGTCTTGTCCTCGCCCAGGGCCTTGAGGTCGGCCGGGCGCGGGAACAGGGTGACCTGGCATTCGTTCTTTTTCAGCTTCTGGATGCGTACCGACGGGTCGGTGGTGATGGCGAAGATCAGGTTGTCGATCTTCACGTCCTCAGGCTTCCAGTACTCCTTGTTGCCGGTGTAACGGATGTTGGAGTCTTTCTGGTAGCTCTTGAACACGAACGGCCCGGTGCCGATCGGCTTCTGGTTGATGTCGCCCGGCTTGCCTTCCTTGAGCAGCTGGTCGGCGTACTCGGCGGACTGGATGGAGGCGAAGCTCATCGCCAGGTTCTGGATGAACGCGGCGTCTACGGTTTTCAGGGTGAACTTGACGGTCTTGTCGTCGACTTTCTCGACCTTGGTGATGTTGGTGTCCATCCCCATGTCGGTGAAGTAAGGGAATTCAGTGGGGTACGCCTTGCGGAACGGCATGTCCTTGTCGAGCATGCGGTTGAACGTGAAGAGCACGTCGTCGGCGTTGAAATCACGAGTCGGCTTGAAATACGGCGTGGTGTGGAACTTCACCCCATCGCGCAGATGGAAGGTGTAGGTCAGGCCATCGTCGGCAATGTCCCAACTGGTCGCCAGGCCAGGAACGACGGCGGTGCCGCCACGCTCGAACTGGCTGAGGCGGTTGAAGATGGTTTCTGCTGAGGCGTCGAAGTCGGTTCCGGTGGTGTACTGGCCTGGGTCGAAACCGGCCGGGCTCCCTTCGGAGCAGAACACCAGGTTAGTCGCCGCCTGGGCGAAGGGTGCGCTGGCGAGCAAGCCGGCGCTGACTAAAAGCGGAATGACTGCTTGTTTGAACATGGTTGCCTCATGATTTGTTGTCATTTTTGGTGTAGAGGGCGACCTTATGAGTCGACCCGCCGATACTTATGCAGGCCCCATACCCAATGCAAGATGCAGGGCCATCACAAGTATCAAGGAGTGGAACGAACGTACAGGAATGACGCATTTGTATAAATATTGACGAATTTAACCGTATGCGCTGGTTTTTTCTGGTGCATGGGTTGCCTTCTTGCGGGGCATCCAGAGCGAGTCGTGCCTCCGCTTGGTGCGTCGCTGGGGCGGGTGTCGACCGGCTTCTGGTTGAGCCGCCTGGCCTTGTCTGCCTGGCGCAAGTGTGTGGCGCATTGGGTTGACCGGCTGAAGTAGGACGGCTTGGTGAGGGAGGCCGTGGAGAACGGATGCCCGGGACCTTGCAGGCGATGGCGGGTGCACAGCACATCGGCGGCGTTGACGTTGTGGCTCGCAGTGAAGTTGTCACTGTGGAGGTTGCGGGTGGCGTGCGACAGTGGGATGCCGAGGATCAGCTCCGCTGTCTGCCAAACCTGGAGCGGAAAGGTCTTACGCATGCAAACCTCATTTTTTCTTTTTCTAGGGCGTATCTGAGGAGTGGCCTTGTGGGCCGGGGCAACTCGCCTTCTATGGGGAGTGGATGCACCCCCCATGGACCCTGTGCGGCGCCGGCGATCGCTTTGTTGTGGGTTGATTGACGATTCGCCGATGCCGAAATTAAGTCATGCTGAAATCGTGGTCAACGAAAATTAAGCGTGACTAACATTTCTCTTGCGCACGGGGTGTCTGTGAGGTTGCGCAGGCGGCCACGGGGCGGGTTCAGGCCGCTGAATGGTCGTCGAACAGGCCCATGGTCGTGACGGTCAACACTTCTGCCGGGCCGTTGCCGGCGTTGGCCAGGTAGTGCGGTTTGGTCGAGTCGAAGTGCACCGAGTCGCCGGCGCCGAGGGGGTACTGCTGCCCCTCGATGGTGTAGACAATCTGCCCCGAAAGAACGTAGGAGAACTCGGCGCCATCATGGGAGATCAGTTCCGACTGGTAGCCCACCGGTATGTTCATCTTCACCGCGTTGATCAGGTTGCCGGGAAAGGAACTGGACAGCCGCTCGTAGGACAGGGGCTGGCCTTCGATGGTGTAGCGCACCCGCTTGCCGTCGTGGGAGTCGGGTTGTGCCTGGGTTGGCTGGTCGAAGAGGGCGTTCAGCGGAACGTTCAGAGACTTGGCAATGTTGACCAGGGAGGAGATCGAGACGCCGGTGAGATTGCGTTCCGCCTGGGAGAGGAAACTGGCGGTCAGACCGGATTCGCTGGCGATCTGACGCAGGGTTTTCTTGGCGGCGCGGCGATAGCGACGCAGGCGTTCGCCGATGCGGTCTGCGGTCATTGGAGAGACTCTTATAGGAAAGGCGCAGTATACCCGGTGGATGCCAGTGACGTCTGATAGGCGCAATACCGGGGGCCGCAACTTTAACATCACCGATGTGGCCGAGCTCACCCCTCCACCCCAAAAAAAGGCGAGTCCCTCAGGCTCGGGTTGAAACAGTGGGTAGCAAAAAAGCGCGGTAACCTGTGTTGTGCTGCAGGTTACCGCCGTTGGGGAGCAGGGAAAACGTTACGGCATCAGGACTTCGATCGAGCCATCGGCGGTCATGCTGACCTGGCTGGTGCCGGCCTCGACTTCCGGAGTGACCGGCGCCGCATCCATGCCCGCGGCTTTCATCATCACCGGTCCGCGCAGATACGGTTGTGGATAACCGTTGCTGTTGAGGTTCAGGTTGACGATCTTGTAGCCCTTGCCGCCCAGCGCTTCGGTGGTCAGCTGCGCACGGGCCTTGAAGGCATCGACGGCTTCCTTGAGCAGTTTGTCTTCGCTGGCCTTGCGGGTCGGGTCGGCGATGGCAAAATCCATCCCGCCCATCTTCAGGTCGGTCAGCAGTTCGCCGGTGAGCTTGGACAGCGCGGCGAAGTCCGAGCTTTCCAGGCGCAGTTCGGCGCGTTCGCGCCAGCCAGTGATCTTCTGGCCCTTGGTGTCGTAGATCGGGTAGCTGTTGCGGCTACCCTGGCGCAAGGTGATGTCCTTGACCTGGCGTGCCTGGCCCAGGGCCTTGTTCATGGTGGTGGTGATTTCCGCGGCGAGCTTGGCCGGGTCGGCGTTCTGCGATTCGCTGTAGAGGGTGACGATCATCAGGTCGCGGGCCACTTCCTGACTGACTTCGGCGCGCAGGGAGATCTGGTTGTAATGAAGCTCATCGGCGGCCAGGGCCGGCAGGCTGGCGAGGGTGCCGGCGCTGAGGGCGAGAAGGGCGGCGCTGCGACTGAATGTATGCATGAAAACTCCTTGAGTGCGGTCCGCAGGTATTGGGTCCCAGCCTGCGTGAAACCATCAGACTCTAGCTTTTATTGTCTGGTTCGGCCCGTTAACAACTTCTATACATCTATTACCCAACGCCAACTGCGGGGGGGGCTTTGGTAGCCGCTGGCGAAGCCTGCGCCCGACTGCGCAGCAGTCGTAATCTGTTCTCGACCCGGACTCTGAGATGGGATGGCGAGCGCTTTGCGCTCTATCGCGGGCAAGCCTCGCTCCTGCAGGCAGGTGGTGTTTTTGCAGGCTAGGCTTGCCCGCGATTGGCCATTGCCCAAGACTGTGGCGGTTTGCCGCAGTTTTGCCTGTCTGGGCCGCTGCTTGGTTATACTCGTCGCGATCCGCCTGGAGCGCTCATCAGGAGAGCTCATGCTCGCCCCCGTACAACTGCTTTCCGCCACTCGCCAGAACCTCTGGCGTCTGACTTTTATCCGCATCCTGGTTCTGGCCGCTCAGGCCGGTTCGGTGGGGCTCGCCTACTGGTTCGACCTGCTACCGCTGCCCTGGCTGCAACTGGCCATCACCCTGGGCCTGTCGCTGATTCTCTGCGTCTTCACTGCCATTCGCCTGCGCACCTCGTGGCCGGTCACCGAGCTGGAATACGCCGTGCAACTGGCTTGTGATTTGTTTATCCACAGCGCCCTGTTGTATTTCTCCGGCGGCTCGACCAACCCCTTCGTCTCCTATTACCTGGTGCCGCTGACCATCGCCGCCGTGACCTTGCCATGGCGCTATTCGGTGGTCCTTTCCGGTATCGCGCTGACCATGTACACCTTGCTGCTGGCGCAGTTCTACCCGCTGCAGACTTTCCCCATCGCCCGGGAGAACCTGCAGATCTACGGGATGTGGCTGAGCTTCGCCCTGGCCGCGGCGGTGATCACCTTCTTCGCCGCGAGAATGGCCGAGGAGCTGCGGCGGCAGGAGGAGCTGCGGGCGATCCGCCGCGAAGAGGGCCTGCGCGACCAGCAGTTGCTGGCTGTCGCGACCCAGGCCGCTGGCGCCGCCCACGAGCTGGGAACGCCCCTGGCGACCATGAGCGTGCTGCTCAAGGAAATGCGCCAGGACCACCTCGACCCAATGCTGCAAGATGACCTGGGCGTGCTCCAGGACCAGGTCAAACTGTGCAAGGAAACCCTGCAACAGTTGGTGCGCGCCGCCGAGGCCAACCGCCGGCTGGCGGTGGAGATGCAGGATGCCACCGTCTGGCTCGACGAAGCGCTGAACCGCTGGCACCTGATGCGCCCCGAAGCCAGCTACCGCTTCCAGCTGCTGGGCAAGGGCACGATGCCGCGGCTGGCGCCGCCGCCGGACCTGACCCAGGCGCTGCTCAATCTGCTGAACAATGCAGCCGATGCTTGTCCGGAAGGGCTGGAAGTCCAGCTGGATTGGGACGCCGAGAACCTGACCATCAGCATTCGCGACCACGGCGCCGGTGTGCCGCTGGCCATCGCCGAGCAGATCGGCAAACCGTTTTTTACCACCAAGGGCAAAGGTTTCGGCCTGGGCCTGTTTTTGAGCAAAGCCAGCGTGACAC
>Ga0213823_1001997_pt1 | contig 11542 bp, 14 predicted proteins | sample MC6MC0907MG_FD_179887 | JGI IMG/M metagenome (GOLD analysis project Ga0213823, IMG submission 179887) | Enriched soil aggregate microbial communities from Iowa State University, Ames, United States - MC6-MC0907-MG | ecosystem: Environmental > Terrestrial > Soil > Unclassified | place: USA: Iowa...
TACAAATGAGCTTATTGGTACATGTGCCGTTTTTTCAATTAATTGGCAAAACAGTACATGCTTTGTAGGGATTTCAATTGGTGAACAATGGCAGGGTAAAGGATTTGGAACTGATGCTATGAAAACCCTTATTGATTTTATTTTTAACTATATTGCTATCAATAAAATTAAACTACAGGTTTTCAGCTTTAATACAGCAGCTATTCGATCCTATGAAAAATGTGGCTTTTCAAAAGAAGGTATTTTAAGAAATGAGATTTTCCGATTTGGTAAGTTTTATGATTTAGTATTATATGGTCTATTACGAGGAGAATGGACTCATTAAGATAAGTAATAAACGCCCACATCAAACAGTGTGGGCGTTTACATTTTTTGATGCGTTCTTTCCTTTAAGATCTATATCATTATTGATTTCCTTCCTTGAAGACTATAGTCACTATAATCCGTTCACCTTTAGCCTTTTCTAGTAATAAAATAGTTGATCATACGAATTCTCTTCAAATATATTCCTTCCTATTACTCTAATTTTCGAAAATTTCCAACATTTATCCGAATAATTGATAATTTCCTCAGCAAAAAGGTTTATTTGATAAATTGCGACAAGATACGAAATTCGAGAAAATTGAATGGACAGTATTACTATAGCGGCTCGTAATTGCAATAGTAAAAAAGATACAAATTTAGTTAAATGAAATTTACATTTTTTTTTAAAAGTTAAACGTAGCCAGCCTTGATATCTTTGGATTTAAGGTATTAAACTTTATGCATATTACAATTAAAGTAAATTAAAATAGGCGAAAAGATTCAACCGGAAAATTTACTATTCCAACCCCCTCTCCGAATTAAGAAGCTCTTCTATGACTAAATTACGAATTTAGCTTACTAAACACAATATGACATATTTTTTAATTTATGTGGTATACAATGAGAAAGTTGAATCGAGGTCATATGAATTTTATGACAGGAAAATGGAGAAAAAATTTAGGAGGAAAGTATCTTGGTACAATTATCGCTTAAACAATTCTTGAGGGTGAAAATCGAAATGAAGAGAAGAAGAATGTATAGAAAGGCAAAGGATTTAGGTTTCACCCATCCTATTGTTGTAGATTGTAGTCAAGAATTGGATATATTACTAAATAGATATTCAAAACAGGCGCAAGTTTCCTAACCAGCATTATCACTTCTGTTTTAAACCTGTATTAGGTTCCTTTTATAAAGTTCAATCCAAATCCTGATGTTATTGTCATGATACGTATACATAACAAGTAATTGGGAAATCTAATTTATAAAAGGAGGCCAAATGATGCAGGTATTGTTTATGTCCTTGATGTTAGTTTCAAGCTTTTTACTACAGCAGCCTCAGCATTCAGTAGAAAACACAGCAACTACACTTTGTACACCTATTGTAGCTACTTCCTATAAGTATCCAAATAATCAGTACCAGTCATTTCAAAATGAGGGCGATTTTTATCAACAAATTAATTCAGCACTTTATGAGGAATATTCTGAAGCTAGCTTGAACATTCGTCAAAAGATAGCCTTTAAAGACATACCGAAGGCTATAGAAACATTTCATTTAAAAACAAATTTAATAGGTAAAAAAATAGACCTCACTCAACATACTTTTATTCATCCCAATCGGCAAGTATATTTTTTAGCATCCTTTAGACAAACTGAACAGGAAACCTATCATAAATATTTTATCATTGACGCTGAGACACAAACCATCTTATTAGGAAACAGCCTTTACAATCCACACAATCGTATTGTTCCATAATTTAAATACTCGTCATATTTTATTGTATGCTTAAAAATTAAGAAATAGTAGCAAATATGATGAAATAATGGATTTTCCAAGTAAATTATGTAAATGTTTTAACAAAAAATTCAAATTTTCTCACTTAAAATTTCCCTCGGTCATAAGTTAGCTCGACTCTAAGCACAGTAATTGATTTGATTCATAATAAAGTGCCTAGAAGTCGAGCTACACCTTTAAGGTATAGACTTTACAAAATTGTTTTTTGCTTTATCTCTTTTTTGATATTGTCCATAAATTGTAATAATGGCATTTCATGTAAGGATTGTTCACCGTGTTTACGAATAGTAACATACTGTTGATCCTTTTCGCGGTCACCAAGTACTAAAATATACGGTATTTTTTTCATTTGAGCCTCACGAATTTTCTTACCAAGCTTTTCTGAACGATTATCGATACTGACACGAATTTGATCCTTTTGTAAAGCCTCCACTACTTGCTGTACGTATTCTTGGTGTTGATCTGCTACACCAAGAATCTGTACCTGCTTGGGTGCAAGCCATGTAGGGAACACCCCTCCAAAATGTTCAATTAATATCCCCAAAAAGCGATCAATAGAGCCAAATACAGCCCGATGAATAACAACTGGTCTTACTTTTTCATTTTGCTCGTTGATATACGTTAAATCAAATTTCTCAGGTAGTTGGAAATCAAGTTGAACTGTTGCACATTGGTGACTGCGATGAATAGCATCTTTAATATGAATATCAATCTTCGGTCCATAGAACGCACCATCGCCTTCATTGATTGTAAATGGCAAGCCTAAATGATTAAGAACGTTTTCTAGTGCTTCTTCGGCTTGATCCCATAGCTCCAAATCACCCATAAAATCTGCAGGACGTGTAGATAATTCAATATCGTACTGAAAGCCAAAAACCTGATATACCTCATCAATAATTTTTAGAGCCAGTGCAATTTCTTTCTCTATTTGTTGAGGTGTGACAAAAATATGAGCATCATCCTGGCAAAAAGTACGCACTCGTAAAAGTCCATTTAATGCACCACTAAATTCATGCCGGTGTACTTGACCAAATTCAGCCATACGAATTGGTAAGTCTCTATATGAATGTAAGTCATTTTTAAAAATCAGCATGTGACCGGGACAATTCATGGGCTTTAGTGCGAAGCTTTGGTCATCTACATGTGTAAAATACATATTGTCTTTATAGTGATCCCAGTGTCCCGACTGCTCCCAAAGACGTTGATTCATCATTAATGGTGTCCGTACCTCATGATAATCATATTTCGCTTGCAACTGTCGTAAATACGATTCTAGTTCATTGCGAATGATTTGACCATTTGCTAAATAAAACGGCATACCTGGTGCTTCCTCTGAAAACATAAATAATTCTAGTTCTTTTCCTAACTTACGATGATTTCGCTTCTCTGCTTCTTCTAAAAAAACAAAGTATTGTGCTAATTCTTCTTTTGAGGCAAACGCTACACCATAAATACGCTGAAGCATCTGATTTTTACTATCACCACGCCAATATGCGCCAGAAACATGCATTAATTTAAAGTGCTGTAATTTACCTGTAGAAGGTACATGTGGCCCACGACATAAATCATAAAATTCTCCCTGCTCATAAACTGTCACTTTTTCATGCTCCGGTATATCCGCTAATAGCTCTAGCTTTAACGCATCATGGGCAAAGAGCTGCTGTGCCTCTTTGCGTGTAACCTCTCTTCGCACAATCGGACTATTTTCTTGTACAATTTTCTTCATCATTTTTTCGATTTGTATTAAATCAGCTGGCACAAGAGGATGGGCTAGATCAATATCATAATAAAACCCATTGTCAATAACAGGTCCGATGCCAAAGCGAGCATCAGGGTACAGACGCTTCACTGCTTGAGCTAATAAATGGGCTGATGAATGGCGAATTACGTTAATCCCTTCCTTTGAGTTTGCATCATAGAGGGCAATTTGTGTATCTTCCACAATTGGGCGCGTCAAATCAATGATGGTTCCGTTAGCACTCCCTGCAATTGCTTTTTTCCGTAAAGCTGGGCTTATTGTTTGTGCAATTTCGGTTAGTGTTACACCCTTTGTAAATACTTGCTGTTGACCATCTGGAAATTGAATGTTAATAACTTGATTTGACATATTCTCTGCTCCTTTTTTGAATAATCAGGTTCTAAAAGACACTGATTAAAAAATAAAAAAACACATATCCGCCCCATAAAAGGGACGAGTATGTGTTCATTACCCGTGGTTCCACCCAAATTCCCACTAACTTTGCTAGTGGCTCATTGATTTGCAGTAACGTTGCAATAACGGTGCAAGTTTCCAAGCACGGCTCAAAGGTAGTAAGATTTGATTGCTGCAATAGGAAGCTTTCAGCAAATGCCTCCCTCTCTGTGAATCGCTATCAACGCTCGTGTCCTTATCATCGCCAATTTCATAGTTTGATGAAATTGTTAACTACTATAATCCAACATTGTATAACTTGTCAATATTTGAAAAAACTTTTTCAAATCCTTGTAGCAAGTGGTAAAGAATAGTCCTTTCTTTGATTATTCCCCTTCTTTTCCATAAATTATTTTTTCAGTGAATCCTAATTGCCTTCTGAGTTCACTTAATCATTATGTTAGTATACTAAATCAACTATGTCATAAATTGGGTAAACCATGCGATATATTTTGCCCCTGGGATAAATAGGAGCTGCGCCAAAACTGTTCCTAATAATCTTGAACCCATCATCATTACAGAAGCTCGTTTAAGATTTAAATAACTGCCTCTTTGATTGATAACATCATCTGCAAGAATGGAAATTTTAGGGTCAATAAAAATAATTAATAGGATTGTTGCCACACCATTAATTAGTCCAGATGACATCATAGCCGTTGCATGTCTTTCAGGAACAAGAAGTGCTGCGTATAGAGCAGACAGAACCCCAATTGTATAAATCGCAGTAATTAGTACATTGATAATGAATAATTTAAAGGGAATATCACGCCAACTAATCCCTTTCAAGTATGCAAAACTTGGCATATGAATATGTTTGAAGCCTCTTTTGATATGCTCCATTTTCAAGCTTTTCTTGAATAGTGCTGGAATGGAGCCCCTTTCCTCTGATAAATGGATAATGGCTCTTGAAAATAGAGCCACAAATGTAGGTAAAAGCAGTATGCCAACTAATGTACCTAGTGAAGCAAAGCCAATTATGACTCGAAATTGCTGCTCAACGAAGGCTAGCGTATCTACCCCTGGTGCGGTATCAATTAAGCCACCTGTAAAAGGCTGCTGCATCATATTAGCCAGTCTAGATACCATAACCATAACATTAAATAAGGATAAGGCTGAGGCTAATAATTTTACTCTGGCACCTGACAATCTAACTGCATAGGCTAATGTTTCAATCGAATGAATAATAAGTATAAATAATGCGATAACAATCAATTTTTCAGTTAAAATGTCCAAGTTTCTTACCCTTCTTTTCAATAATTAATCGATTCACATGTTTGTATTTTTTGTTTCCCCTCTCTTCATATTTTACGAAATCCACTGCAATATGTTCCGTTATCATCAACCGAAGAGTGAATGTGCGCATTGATTTACCCTTATAGCAGACAGGAGTATAAGCACATTGATAAAAGCACTTGGACAATATTACTTTTTATTTGTTTGCAATGCAGCCTTTAGCGTAAATGGAATTTTTAAATATGTATACTTTATCGTTATCATTTTCATATCAGCTGCCTCCATTCTCACAGCATAATGCTGAGGCTGCTTTCCTATTGCCTGACGATCTATAAATTGACTAGGAAAAATAGTAATCTGCCCTAATTTATAAAATGTAATGTTCGGATCATTCTCCATTTCCATCTCTGCTTCAAACGGTGCAGACTTACTGACAACAAGCTCTATCTTTTCAGGTATTTTATCGTTAATAAGGACTTGCTGAAGCTGTATTTCCTGTAATCCTTTATTCTCTAGTTCAATTATTTTGACCGTTGGATTATCTTTAAGACTTGTATAAGCACTAATTGCAAGTGGCGGATTACTTTTTACATAAATGATGAATACCGCTCCCACCACAAGTATGCTAAATAAAAAAACAAATAGAATTTTTTTCATTTCTTTCCTCACTTTCCTGTTTCCCAATCAAGTATAACGATAAATTCTCTACTGGAAAACCTTGAATATCAATTTCGCCTTGGCATAATTGTATCTACTGATATGCCTTCGATAAAAAAACATTTGCTAAATGAAGATAAAAACAATCTGCCTTAGTAAGAGACAGATTGTTTTTGTAGTCTTATTTCATCTCGTATTGGAATACCGTCATTACTGACAAGAGGAATTTCAGGCTTATAAAGTCTTGCTTGTGCGACAGCATTTTGTAGAATTTCTACTAAAAAATAGCCGCGTTTTTGATAAAATTTTAATGCATGTAAATTATCATTCGTTGTGATAATAGTGATCTTTGTACAGTTATTCGCATAAGCCTGTTGTTCTACAGCTTGGACAAGTGAAGAACCAATACCTTTTCCCTCCACAGTACTATCTAGGGAAATAATTTCACACTCTTCTCCACGTAAAATATATGTCACAAGACCCGTTATCTTCTGTTGGACGTCTACGTATGCAAAGCCATCTAGTTTGCTACAGTCATAAATACCACTAGATATAACCATTTCTGTCGTTCCCCAATGTTCCTTAAAAAACTGCAATACTTCTTTTTGGGGTAATTGTTGAATCGAGATAATTGTCATTTTTTACTCCTCACTAAATCGAAATATGAAATACACCAGCTATTGCTTTTTGGATGCCCAAAAATAGGACCCATGAAACAACGCCTAATCCAATGGCAAACACAATATGAATGGATGATTTCATCGCCATGTATATCACAAAGAGCATCACCATCGTAGCTGGTAATCCAACGATCACACCAACTGTAAAACGCTGAATATGTTCGCTCGATTCACTTTGTACTGTTAGCCATATAATACTTAAAATACTAACAAGAGGTAGTGCGGCAATAATACCACCATACGTAGGAAATCTTCTGGCTACCTCGGTAACGATTCCAATAATAGCTGCAGAGCTAAGAATTTTAATAAACGTGTACATTATTTCGACACCTCGCTTAATAAATGAAATGCCTGTAAAATGGTTTGTCGTTCTTCTTCTGATAATTGCTGTAACGCATGTTGAAGTTTATGAGCATCTAATTCGGTATTTTTTTTGACAATCACAAGCCCCTCTGCAGTTAAATGAAGCATGACTTTGCGTTGATCATCAACAGCTCTTTCTTTCTTCACCCAGCCATTCCGTTCCAGTTTTTTAATATGCTCGGAGGCTGTATTCTGAGAAATATTCAGTAATTCTGCGATATCCCGAACAGTAACTTCATCTTCCTTTTGAATCATCTGTAAAATTCGTACGCTTTGATGGGAAATGACATCTTCATGTGTTGTATGTAGATGATAAAAAATAGTTGTAAAATAATTATTTATATCCTGTATCATTGAATAACCTCTTTCAATATATCGTTTGTAACGATTATATCGTATATAACGATATATATAAAGTGATTCAATTCAAATGTTATAAAGTTTATATTTTCAGATTTTTTTAGTTAATCAAAGTATTTTTTATCTGTTGACAGCTCCTTTCACTTTAATTCGGATAATTTATCGCCCAATTATGTAAAATTATCGAGAATTATCTATGAGTTACCGAAAAATTTTCACAAATATACCTGTTTCACTTTATCAAATGAATTATTTTTCTTATTTCACTCATACTATCCATGTTTAACAAGAATTTAAAAAAGAGAGGATGTACAAGCATGGGCATACTTAGTGGAAATCCAAAAGATGAGCCATTACATTACGGAGAAGTATTTAGTATTTGGACACATCTTACAGTAAATTATGGCTTTATCGCTGGCTATCAAACGTTTTATAATCATGCAGGTGATGAAGATTTAAGAAAAGTAATCGAAGATATCATCGACACTTGCAGAGAAGAAACAAAACAGTTAGAAAAGATTTTAAAAACTAACGGTGTTGCTTTACCACCTGCACCACCAGAGAGACCAGTAGCACGAATTGAAGATATACCCCCTGGTGCAAGATTTAATGATCCTGAAATTAGCGCTGCCCTAACTGGTGACCTTGCGGCTGGATTAGTAACATGTAGCCAAGTTATGGGTATGTCAACTAGAGAGGATATTGCACTAATGTACGCACAATTTCACACAGGTAAAGCACAACTTGGTGCAAAATTGTTACGTCTTAATAAAACGAAAGGTTGGTTAGTTCCACCACCAATGCATGTAGTTTATCCTGAAAAATAATATTAATTAAAACCTGACAAACCGTCTCCCCAGATAAACTGGGGATTTTTTTCATCCTATTTTGATTTGCAGGTTTATTTACTTAGAATGTAGGTATCAAAAATGGATATATTTTCTTGGTTTCCTATCGGAGTACGTCTGCTATATTTCATCCCATCAATGATTTTACTAATTGTTGTACCATTTGTTTGTGTCGGGCTTTATGCAGCTATTTTCAGTAAAATTCTACCTTGTAAAATCTATAAAAGTCTTTTATTCCCCATTGTCCTACTAGGTTTCTTTATCTGGGCTATCCCAATGAACATGGGATTTTATGAATTTTTTAGAGGAATGTTTTAAAAGTATCTTACTTTTGTTTTTCGTTTACATTGGCTTTGTTTAACTTGACGCACTCCTTATTGGTTAGGGCAACTTTCATCCCAGCTATTCATTTATTTTAATTTCAAAGACAATTCCTTTCCATAGGGAGTGATCATGATATATAAACCCCCTTATCTTCTAAATCCATGTTCTCTTTCATTATTGTGCACTTGTAAATGACGATAATTTTTTAATGTTATTATAATATTGAGTGTATCGCTCCCACTATATATATTGGTTGGCCGCAGCTGTTTTTTATTTTAAAAGGCAATAAACTATATTACAGAATATAAATGATGTTAAGCTAGTACCTCCTGATTTACTTGAATTTCTACTACCCGAGTGATTCAAATTTTTTCTAATCAAAAAGATACTAAAAAAAATTTGGTTAAAAAATTTACGGATACTAAAGCACCTTCTGTACAAACTAATTGCAGGAGGTGATTTTCAATGGCAAACAACAATCAAAACTTTAACTCAAAAATTCCAAATGCAATGAATGTAGAATTTGGAAATGAGACGGATGTTAATCAAATTAAACAACAAATCCAACAGGCAGAAGCTAACAAAAAACAAGCTTCTGGTTCAATTAACACGTTGAACGAAGAATTCGGAAACGAGACTGATGTTAATCAAATTAGACAACAAATCCAACAGGCAGAAGCTAACAAAAAAATGGCTTCTGGTCGATTTTCAAACGAAAACAATACAAAATAAATTTTAAATAAATCATTACCTAAAACCGGCAACCATTGCCGGTTTTTTGTTTTTGCAATATACTTCCTTTTAACAAAACTTTGCCATTAATTAAGGCTGTTCGTTAGCGATTGTTGCAATTTTTTTATTTGTATTTATAAATATTAATCACCTAAACATTATAATTCTCGCTTTATGTTTCCTATTATTGAAGTCGTTACGATAAAAGTCATCTCCTATTTCCCATAATTCTGGACCTCTTGAAAAAAATTGCACTATAATTATAAGCGCCCATTTCCGGTGACGGGATCATTGTCCCACACATCCATACGTGCTGCCCTGGCTATTGATATATGATTCCTATACAAATAAGGTCAACCAGTAAAAACTGGTTGACCTTATAATACGAAGCACCCGTTATTTCAACAACTAATGTAATGTGTATTCGAATTCAATAGTTGTAGCTGTTCTTTCAGATGCTGTTTTTCCAATTGTTTTCTCCACGAGATATAACCCCATATTTATGCCTGAAGAGACACCACCAGAAGTGATCAGATTACTATCTTGTATAACTTTACCTTCAGAAACTACTTGAATGTCAGGATAATTTTCTTGTAGTACTTTCAATGCTAAATGATGAGTCGTTGCCTTTTTCCCATTTAACAATCCAGTTTCCCCCAAAATAATTGCTCCGGAACAAACTGAGCATATATATTCAATATTTTTATGTTTAATTATCCAATCTTTAATTTTTTTATTCTTAATAATAGATTGGACAGCCCTTAAAGGAGCACCAGGGATTATTAAGATATCTAAATCAGGATGATTATCAATCGTATAATCAGGCTCTACTCTTATTTCTGAGTGGGTTTTGATTGGCACCGCATTCTCTGCTACCAAAAATACTTCAAATGGTCTTGTTGGTAACAAGTTTTTTTTGTAAAGGGTTAATGCTTGCTCAGCTTTACTATTTGAGGTTAATGTCAAAACTTCTGCTGGACCCGAAAAATCTAATAAATCAACATAATCATAAATTAAAATTCCTACTGTTCTCTTTTTCATTTTTATCTCCTATGTATAACTATTTTTGGAACAACCCTTTATTTAGATCACCTAAACTGCCTATTTACTTTAACGACCGGAAGTAATGAAGGTTCCAATTCTAAATAAAATTACCACATAAGAAATAACTAAAATCCATTTCTGTTTATTGAATAAACTTGCCCTGTTTTCTTGTTGAAGCTCATTAAACTTTGCAATGGCTTACCTCCGCTATTGCAGCAATTTGTTCTTATGAGATATTGTGGGTACTATCTTCCTGTACTTCTTCAAGATTCTATTTTTACAACTATCCTCTGATTTTAGGTATTTAAAAAATCCCAACTTTTTATTAAAAATATTATTTATTTCTCTTTAATAGACATATTACCAGTCACCTTCCAACATTAATTCATAGAATATTTGAGAATGAACAGTTTTCTGGAATTAATAAGTAACAAACGCCTATAACTTACGGGGTTACTAACATATTACGGAATGGAGGTGACAAAAAAATGAACCCACAAAAATTAATTTGTGACACTTGCTGTGAAAATAACCGCGTTTTTTGGCCCCGTATAAAAGCTGTTGACATAGGTTTTATTCAACCTCCTCCAGTGGTTATCCCTGTAGGAACTATAATTCCAACGATAAATAGATATTTCTATATTGTTACAGCAGATATTGATCTAACAAATGGTGTAACCCTTCCAGCTAATTTATTTACAGATGATAATGGCAATCCAGTAACCGAATTTACGCTTTTTAATCCTAACGGCTACGTCAATCTTTACATTAATGCTGTAATGCAAGAAGGAGGCGCATATAAGGTAACTCCAGATTCATTAACCCTCAACCCATTTAATGCAACTATTTTTGCTGGAACTCCAATAATTATTGAATCATTAGGTTTCCAACAAATGTAATATAAAATTCCTTTATCCCTTGAAAGGAGGTGAAAAAAATGGCCCTTTCAATTATCAATATTCATGTAAATGTTACTGGCACTTCGACTAGATTCTTTGATGTTTTAGCAGCAAATTTAGCTGTCACAGACGGTACTACTATTGCTGCAACTGCCTTTCTAGACGATAGTGGAACTGCGGCTACTGCTTTCCCTGTGGTAACTAATGGCTACTATAATTTGTATATTAATGGTGTATTACAAGAAGGTGATTCATATACAATTTCTGCAACACAGTTAACATTTAATGGCGTTACTGGTACAATCACAGCTGGAACTCCATTAGTAGTGGAAGCTGTAGAATTAGTTACACAAACTTAAATATTAATTGTCTTTCTTCTATTTTGATGATAGGGT
>Ga0213823_1001998_pt1 | contig 11541 bp, 11 predicted proteins | sample MC6MC0907MG_FD_179887 | JGI IMG/M metagenome (GOLD analysis project Ga0213823, IMG submission 179887) | Enriched soil aggregate microbial communities from Iowa State University, Ames, United States - MC6-MC0907-MG | ecosystem: Environmental > Terrestrial > Soil > Unclassified | place: USA: Iowa...
GCTGTTCGGCTCGCTGTTCTTCACCGTGCTGCTGGGCCTGCCGCTGGGCGTGCTGCTGTTCCTCTGCGGCCCGCGGCAGATGTTCGAGCAGAAGGGCGTGTATGCGCTGCTGTCGCTGATCGTCAACATTCTGCGCTCGCTGCCGTTCATCATCCTGCTGATCGTGATGATCCCGTTCACCGTGCTGATCACCGGCACCTCGCTGGGTGTCGCCGGCGCCATTCCGCCATTGGTGGTGGGTGCCACGCCGTTCTTCGCACGCCTGGTGGAAACCGCCCTGCGGGAAGTGGACCGCGGCATCATCGAAGCCACCCAGTCGATGGGCGCCACCACCCGCCAGATCATCACCAACGCGCTGCTGCCGGAGGCACGCCCGGGCATCTTCGCGGCCATCACCGTCACGGCCATCACCTTGGTGTCGTACACCGCGATGGCCGGTGTGGTTGGCGCTGGCGGCCTGGGTGACCTGGCCATCCGCTTCGGCTACCAGCGCTTCCAGACCGATGTGATGGTAGTCACCGTGGTGATGCTGCTGGTGCTGGTTCAAGTGCTGCAGAGCGTGGGCGACAAACTGGTCGTGCATTTTTCCCGTAAGTAACCCCAATGGGGTCGGCCCGGCCGACCCGTTCGGGGGCCGTCGCGGCCCTCACAAGGAGTGATTCATGAAGAAGCTGCTTGCTGTCGCTGCCGCCATGGCGGCCTTCTCGGCCCACGCCGGTGACCTGACTGTCGCCGCTACCCCGGTGCCGCACGCCGAGATCCTCAATTTCGTCAAACCGCAGTTGGCGAAAGACGGTGTAAACCTCAAGGTGAAAGAGTTCACCGACTACATCCAGCCGAACGTACAGGTTGCCGAGAAGCGCCTGGACGCCAACTTCTTCCAGCACCAGCCGTACCTGGATGAGTTCAACAAGGCCAAGGGCACTCACCTGGTTAGCGTTGCCGGCGTGCACATCGAGCCGCTGGGCGTGTACTCGGCCAAGATCAAGAAGCTCGACGAGCTGCCGTCCGGCGCGACCGTGGTCATCCCCAACGACGCCACCAACGGCGGCCGTGCCCTGCTGCTGCTGGACAAGGCAGGCGTGATCAAGCTCAAGGACAACAGCAACATCCTGTCGACCGTGAAGGACGTTGCCGAGAACCCGAAGAACGTGAAGTTCCGTGAGCTGGAAGCGGCGACCATCCCGCGTGTGCTGACCCAGGTCGATGCCGCCCTGATCAACACCAACTATGCGCTGGAAGCCAAGTTGAACCCGGAAAAAGACGCCCTGGCCATCGAGGGCAGCGACTCGCCGTACGTGAACATCCTGGTTGCCCGCCCGGACAACAAGGACTCGGAAGACATGAAGAAGCTGGCAGCTGCGCTGCACTCGCCTGAGGTGAAGCAGTTCATCACCGAGAAGTACAAGGGCGCTGTGGTGCCGGCGTTCTAAGCCTCAGTATTGCGTTGCCCCCATCGCCGGCCTGCCGGCGATGCTTTTTAGCAGCTAATCAATCCCGCTTCACAAGCCCAGGCAACTGCGCCACCAGCTTCTGGTTATTGAACGGCGCACGAATGAACCCGCGCTGACGGCCATCCGGCCCGACAATCGCCAGGTTGCCGCTATGGTCCACCGTATACCCCGGCTTGCTGGTATCTGCCGGAATGAACGGAATGCTCAAGGCATTGGCCAGTTTCTGGGTGTCTTCGATCGACCCCGCCACGCCGACGAAATCCTTGTCGAAATAGCCCAGGTACTGCTTGAGCTGGTTTGGCGTGTCGCGGTTCGGGTCAACGCTCACCAACACCACCTGCAGGCGGTCGATGGCCTCCTTGGGCAGCTCGCTCTTCACCTGACGCAACTGGGCCAGTGTGGTCGGGCAGATGTCCGGGCAGTAGGTGTAGCCGAAGAACAGCAACGACCACTTGCCCTTGAGGTCATCCAGCTGCACGGGCTGGCCATCCTGGTTGGTCATGGTCACGTCCGCCACGGTGCGGCTCTGCGGCAGCAGGATGATGCCGGCGTCGATCAGCTCGGTCGGGTTGAGCGAATCGCGGCCGTTAAGCACCTTGTTGACGGTCAGGCCCATGATCAACGCGACCAGGGCAACGAGGATGAAGACGGTTTTCTGGGTTCGGGTCATAGGTTCAGCAACAGGTAGTGGTCAACGAGCAACGCGATGAACAGCGCGAACAGGTAGCCGATAGAGTACTTGAAGGTGCCGATCGCCGCATGCGGCCGGCTGCCACGGTACAACACCCAGGCCCATTGCAGGAAGCGCAGGCCCAAGGCGAGCGCGCAGGCCAGGTACAGCGGGCCACTCATGTGGATGGCGTAGGGCAGCAAGCTCACTGCCAGCAGTATCAGGGTGTAGAGCAGGATATGCAGCTTGGTGTAGCGCTCACCGTGGGTCACCGGCAGCATCGGGATATCGGCCTTGGCGTACTCCTCTTTCCGGTGGATGGCCAGGGCCCAGAAGTGCGGCGGGGTCCAGGCGAAGATGATAAGCACCAGCAGCAGGGGTTCGGCACTGACATGGCCGCTCACCGCCACCCAACCCAGCAGCGGCGGGGCTGCACCCGCCAGGCCGCCGATGACGATGTTCTGCGGCGTCGCACGCTTGAGAAAGCCGGTGTAGAGCACCGCATAACCGAGCAGCGATGCCAGGGTCAGCCAGGCGGTGAGGGCATTGGTGAACACCAGCAGCAGGGCCATGCCCAGCAACGCCAGGGCGAGGGCGAACAACAACGCCGGCAGCGGCTCGACCCGCCCCTGGGCCAGTGGCCGCTTGTGGGTACGCGCCATCAGCGCATCGATGCGCCGGTCGACCACATGGTTGACCGTCGCCGCACCGCCCGCACACAAGGCGATACCCAGGTTGCCGAACAGCAGCACGCTCCAGGCCACCCCGGCACGGGTCGCCAGGAACATGCCCACCAGCGAAGTGATCAGCATCAGCACCACGACCTTGGGTTTGGTCAGCTCCAGATAGTCGCGCCAACCGGCACGCCGGGCAGTCAGAAGCGTCGCCACGAATCATTCCTCATGTGATGGGACACGCCAACGCCGGTCAGCGGTGTCAGGCGCCAGCCATGGCCGACACGTACCTTGTCGACCACGCGGATGCGGTAGTTCACCAGCACCATGCTCAACAGCAACAGCGCGCCACCCGCGTTATGCGCCACGGCAACCGCCAGCGGCAGATGCAACACCACGTTGCTGATGCCCAGGCCTATCTGCAGCGCCAACGCCAGCAGCACCAGCCGCCCCAGGCCAGGCAGGCCACAGCGGTGCAGCTTCCAGCTGAGCATCAGCAATACGCAGGTAACCAGCAGCGCACCCAAGCGATGGCTGATATGGATGGCGGTGCGCGCGTCGCTGTCCAACTGCCCACCCAGGTAATTGGGGCCGACGTGTTGGGTGAGGTGGAAACCATTGCTGAAGTCGGCAGCCGGCCACCACTGGCCATGGCAGGTAGGCAGGTCGATGCAGGCAACCGCCGCGTAGTTGGCGCTGACCCAGCCGCCCAGGGCGATCTGCCCGACCACCACCAGCAAAGCCAACGCAGCGATCCTGCGCAGGCTCAGCGGCAGCTTGGGCAACGGCGCAAAGGCCCGGGATAGACGCAGGGATAGCAGGAACAGCAGGCTCAGGGTGGTGAAGCCGCCGAGCAGGTGCGCGGTGACCACCTGCGGCCACAGCTTCAGGGTCACCGTCCACATGCCGAACGCCGCCTGGGCCAGCACCACGCCCAGCAACACGACCGGCAGGCGGTAGGGCTGGCCGTCGCGGGCATGCCGCCGCACGGCATGGAAGGCGAGCAAGGCAATCACCAGGGCGAGCGTCCCGGCAAAGTAGCGGTGCATCATCTCGGCCCAGCCTTTGGCTGTTTCCACCGGGTGCTCCGGGAAGTGCAGCTCGGCATGGGCCAGCTGGGCATCGGTTTTCGGCACGCTGATGAAACCATAGCAGCCCGGCCAGTCGGGGCAGCCCAGGCCGGCATGGGTCAGGCGGGTGTAGGCACCGAGCAGCACAACCAGCAGCGCCAGCAGGGTGGCGAACACAGCAAGGCGGAATCCGGGTCTGGCCATGGCAGGCTCCTAGCCGATGTTGGACAGCTTGAGCAGGTGGCGCAGGTCATCCAGCACATGCTTGCCGTTGACCTTGCCGTCGTAGCGCAGCACCAGGTTGCCGTGCGGATCGACGATCCAGAGCTGCGGGGCGAGTTCGCCGATTTTCTGGATATACCGCTGTGCATCCAGCGGGTAGCGCTGCAGCTGCGGGTATTCACGGCCCAGCAGGGCTTGATAGTCACCGCTCAAGGGCTGCGCAGCGGCCAAAGCGTGGCTGGCACGGCTGGCATCCCGGCCCAGGCCGACCTGGATCTGCCGGGCCAGGTACACCAGCCGCTGGCAGTCTTCGGCACAGGCCTCAGGGGCGCTGACCAGCAACTGCCAACGCGCGTCCTCGCCGGTGATGCCGATATCGCTGCGGCGCTCGCCGTTGCCGATCATCGCGCCGTGGTAGCTGCGGCCTTCCGGCACCCAGAACTTGAGCTTGTACATGCTGGTGGCCAGGATCATCGGGCCAAGCACCACCAGCAGAATCAGGATCAGCTGCAAACGCCCGCGGGCTCTGGGTTTGCGACGTTCAGGCAGTTCCAGTGGAGTGGTGGCGGTGGCCATTGGGTTTCTCCTTTTTGTGGTGCCAGCCAAAGTAGAGGTAGAGCAGCACCAGGGCGGTGGCCAGGGCAAACCACTGCATGGCATAACCCAGGTGTTTTTCCGGGCTCATCGCGACGACCGGCCAGTCCAGGCGGTAGGTCGCAGGGCCCGGCTGCAGGCGCAGCTCGTGGGCGTAGCCGTCACGCGCGAGTTGTTGCCATAACGCTGTGGGGTTTACGGCGGTCAGCAAGTGCGGCCACTGGCCGCCGACCGGGTCGGCGTGCAGCTGGAAGGTGCTGCCCGGCGCCACGTACACCGAGGCGTCCAAGGCCAGGGCTTGTGCCGGGGTGTCGAACGCTACCGGGACACGGCGGTCGGGCCACGCCAGCCAACCACGGTTGACCAGCAGCCACAGGCCGCTGGGCTGGTCGTGGAAGGGCTGCAGCAGCTCGACACCGGCCTGGCCATCGCGCATGCGGTTGTCCAGCAGCACGCTGTGCTCGGCGTCGAAGTGGCCATACAGGTGCACGCGGCGGAAGGCGGCATCGTCGCTTTGCTGCAGTTGGGCAGTGGAAAGGGGAGCGTCTACGCTGCGCTCGGCATAGCTCGCCAGCAGCGCGCGCTTTTGATCGGCACGGCCCAATTGCCAGCAGCCAAGCGCAATCAGCCCCGGCAGCAGCGCAAGCACTACCAGGGTCGGTACCCAGCCTGGGCGAAACGGCCTCACGGGCGCCTCGCTATACTTATCCACATCACCGCATCCCCCCGGAGGAGCGCCATGCTCAAGGCCGCGATTGTCCTGATGCTGTTGGCCACGGTTGCCAGTCTGTTCAGTGGCCTGGTGTTTCTGGTCAAGGACGATGAAAACTCGACCCGCCTGCTCAAGGCACTGACCGTGCGTGTCACCTTGGCGGCCCTGACCATAGGGCTGGTGGCCTGGGGCCTCATCAGTGGCCAGCTGGTGTCTCACGCACCGTTCTGATCACAACACATACACAAAGATGAACAGGCCCACCCACACCACATCGACAAAGTGCCAGTACCAGCTGGCCGCCTCGAAGCCGAAGTGTTTGTCGGCGTTGAAATGCCCGCGCAGGATGCGCACGAACATGACGATCAGGATGATCGTACCCAACGTCACATGGGCACCGTGGAAGCCGGTGAGCATGAAGAACGTCGCGCCGTAGATCCCCGACCCGAGGGTCAGCCCCAGCTTGGTGTAGGCCTCGTAGTATTCGAAGGCCTGCAGCGCAATGAAGCTGATACCCAGGATGATGGTCAGTGCCATCCACAGCTTCAGCGGGCCGCGGTGGTCACGCCGCAGCGCGTGGTGGGCGATGGTGATGGTCACGCTGGAGCTGACCAGCAAAATGGTGTTGATCAGCGGCAGGTGCCAGGGGTCGATGACTTCCTTGGGCGGCGGGAACAGTTTGGGATCTGGCGTATTCAGCAGCGGCCAGGTGAACTCGAAGCTCGGCCAGAGCATGTGCGCGACACCCTTGGCCCCTTCGCCACCCAGCCATGGCCCGGCCAGTACGCGCACGTAGAACAGCGCGCCGAAGAAGGCCATGAAGAACATCACCTCGGAGAAGATGAACCAGCTCATGCCCCAGCGGAACGAGCGGTCCAGCTGCGAGCTGTACAAGCCGGCGCGGCTCTCTTTCACCACCGCCCCGAACCAGCCGAACAGCATGTACGCCAGGAACAACGCCCCGACAAAGAAAATCAGCGGCCCGTGGGAATCAGGGTGGCCGGCCTTGAGGTCGTTGAACCAGGTGCCCAGGCCGAACACGGTGATGAACATGCCAATGGTGGCGATGATCGGCCACTTGCTCTGCGCCGGAACGTAATAGTGCTCATGACTTGCCATTGCTGTTCTCCTTCCCTTAACGGGCGCCCTGAACGTCCTGGGCCGCGATATGCGCGACCGGCGGGTGGCGAGCGGTGATGTCGAACAAGGTGTAGGCCAGTGTCAGGTGCTTCACGCCGGCCGGCAGGTCGCGGTCGACGATGAAGCGCACGGGCATCTCGATGCGTTCGCCGGGCTGCAGCACCTGCTGGGTAAAGCAGAAGCACTCGGTCTTGTGGAAATACGCCGCGGCCTCGGCCGGGGTGATGCTGGGTATGGCCTGGGCGCTCATCGGCCGGTCGGTCGGGTTATGGGCAATGAAGATCATCTGATTGACCGCCCCGGGGTTGACCTCAAGCTGGTCGGCAGTGGAATAGAAGTCCCAGACCATGTCGCTGGCATTGGTTGACATGAACTGCACCCGCACCGAGCGCGTCGGGTCGCTGACCTGGCTGCCTTCGTACTGCCCGCCGGTCTTGCCGTTGATACCGAAGGCCTTGCACATCACGTCATAGATCGGCACCAGCGCGAAGCCGAAGGCGAACATCACCACGGTCAGCATCAGCAGGCGCAGCACCAGGCGTTTGAGCGGTTGGCCGGTCATGGGCGGTGTCCTATTTCACTTCCGGTGGCGTCTGGAAGGTGTGATACGGCGCCGGTGACGGAATCGACCACTCCAGCCCCTCGGCGCCATCCCAGGGTTTGGCCGGGGCCGGCGCGCCGCCGCGGATGCACTTGATGACGATGAACAGGAAGAAGATCTGCGTGGCGCCGAACATGAAGGCACCGATCGACGACACCATGTTGAAGTCGGCGAACTGCAGGTTGTAGTCGGGGATACGCCGCGGCATGCCGGCCAATCCCACGAAGTGCATGGGGAAGAACGCCATGTTCATGCCGACGAACGACAGCCAGAAATGCAGCTTGCCAAGGGTTTCGTCGTACATGTGGCCAGTCCACTTCGGCAGCCAGTAGTAGGCCGAGGCGAAGATGCCGAAAATCGCCCCCGGTACCAGCACGTAGTGGAAATGCGCCACTACGAAGTAAGTGTCGTGGTACTGGAAGTCGGCCGGGGCGATCGCCAGCATCAGGCCGGAGAAGCCGCCGATGGTGAACAGGATGACGAAAGCAATGGCGAACAGCATCGGCGTCTCGAAGGTCAGCGAGCCCTCCCACATGGTGCTGACCCAATTGAATACTTTCACCCCGGTCGGCACGGCAATCAGCATGGTCGCGTACATGAAGAACAGCTCGCCCACCACCGGGATGCCGACCACGAACATGTGGTGCGCCCAGACGATGAACGACAGGAAGGCGATCGCACCGGTGGCGTAGACCATCGAGGTGTAGCCGAACAGCGGCTTGCGCGAGAACGCCGGGATGATCGAACTGACCGCACCGAAGGCCGGCAGGATCATGATGTACACCTCGGGGTGGCCGAAGAACCAGAACACGTGCTGGAACAGCACCGGGTCGCCGCCACCAGCCGCGCTGAAGAAGCTGGTGCCGAAGTGGATGTCCATCAGCATCATGGTCACCACCCCGGCCAGCACCGGCATTACCGCAATCAGCAGGAAGGCGGTGATCAGCCAGGTCCAGACGAACAGCGGCATTTTCATCAGGGTCATGCCCGGCGCGCGCAGGTTGAGGATGGTGGCGATCACGTTGATCGCGCCCATGATCGAACTGATGCCCATCAGGTGGATGGCAAAGATGAAGAAGGTCACGCTGGCGGGCGCGTAGGTGGTCGACAGCGGGGCGTAGAAGGTCCAGCCGAAGTTGGGGCCGCCGCCCGGGCTGAACAGGGTGGAGACCAGCAGCAGGAACGCCGCCGGCAACAGCCAGAAGCTGAAGTTGTTCATCCGCGGCAGGGCCATGTCGGGTGCGCCGATCATCAGCGGGATCATCCAGTTGGCCAGGCCGACGAAGGCCGGCATCACCGCGCCGAACACCATGATCAGGCCGTGCATGGTGGTCATCTGGTTGAAGAACGCCGGCTCCACGATCTGCAGCCCCGGCTGGAACAGTTCGGCGCGGATCACCATGGCGAACGAGCCGCCGAGCAGGAACATGATGAAGCTGAACCACAGGTACATCGTGCCGATGTCCTTGTGGTTGGTGGTCAGCACCCAGCGCATCAGGCCCTTCGCGGGGCCGTGCGCATGCTCATGGCCGTGGGCGTGGTCGTCGATCACTGCACTCATGTCCTGTCTCCTGCAATCCGCTGACTGCCGCGAGTAACCCGGTTCATTGCGCTTCTGCCTGCTTGAGCGCCAGCACGTCCTTCGGCGTGACCATGTCGCCTTTGTTGTTGCCCCAGGCATTGCGCTCGTAGGTGACCACGGCGGCGATGTCGACTTCCGAGAGCTGCTTGCCGAAGGCGGCCATGGCGGTACCGGGCTTGCCGTGGAAGACGATGCCCAGGTGGCCTTCCTTCGGCCCGGTGGCGATTTTCGAGCCCTTGAGCGCCGGGAACATGGGTGGCAGGCCCTGGCCCTCGGCCTGGTGACAGGCCACGCAGGTGGTGTGGTAGACCTTGTCTCCGCGCTCGACCAGCTCTTCGAGGGTCCATTCCTTGCTGGTCAGTTCCTTGAGCTTGGCCGCCTCGGCCTTGCGCTCACCCAGCCAGGTGTCGTAGTCGGCCTTGGACTTGACCTCGACCACCACCGGCATGAACCCATGGTCCTTGCCGCACAGCTCGGTGCACTGGCCGCGGTAGATGCCGGGCTTCTCGATGCGCGTCCAGGCTTCGTTGACGAAGCCTGGGATGGCGTCGCGCTTGACCGCAAAGGCCGGTACCCACCAGGAATGGATGACGTCGGCGGCGGTGACCAGGAAGCGCACTTTGGCGCCCACCGGCAGTACCAGCGGCTGGTCGACTTCGAGCAGGTAGTGCTCGTCCTTGGGTGCCTTGTTGTGGATCTGGTCGGCGGGGGTGGCGAGGTTGCTGAAGAACTCCACGTCCTGGCCCAGGTACTTGTAGTGCCACTTCCATTGGTAGCCGGTGACCTGGATGTCGATGTCCGACTCGCTGGCGTCGTAGATGTCGATCAGGGTCTTGGTAGCCGGAATGGCCATGACCACGAGGATGAGGAACGGGACCACCGTCCACATGATTTCCACCCAGGTATGCTCGTGGAAATGCGCGGCCTGCTGGCCGGTGGAGCGCCGGTGGACGACCATGGACCAGAACATCGCACCGAACACCACGATGCCGATGATCACGCAGATCCAGAAAATGGTCATGTGCAGGTCGAACACGGCGTTGGAGACTTCCGTCGCCCCCGGTGCCATGTTCACCGTCCAGGCGGCGTTGGCCTGACCGAAAACCGACCACAACAGGAGGCCCATCCAGACATGTGGATGTCGCATCATTGCGGGTTCCCCTTCTAATTCTTGTTGTCCCGGAGGCGTGGCCTGCGGCAAGAGGGAACGGCGGTCAAGACTGCCTGGCTTCGACGACCGAGCCCCTGCGAAAAGCAGTCGGGCCTCATCAACGAATCACGTTCAACCCGAGTATAGACAGCGACCAATGGCACGCAACGGCGCGGGTGAAATGAACTTCACGAAAACGCGAAATAGCCGGTAAAGCCCATTCTAGATAGGGCGTGGCATAATAGTGGCGTCAACATATAGCCAAGAGCGCACACGTTTGCGCGGTTTATAACAAATGCGTCTTAGGTATTCTGTATACCGAGCTAATTTAGTGTCTTCCGTTTGAAACGTCTTGTCCCTGGAGTTGTCATGAACATCGCAGCTGTACGCGAGCAAATTAGCCAAGCCCACGATCACGAGAGCCGTACCGGCCAACTGAAAGCGCGTCTCGAGGCCCAACTGCCCCACCTGCACCCCTCGATCCAACTGCCTGAGCAGGACGCCCAGGGTACTTTGGCGCGCTTCGTCAGCGCTTACATCGACCAGGTTCCGGAGTTGCTGGAAGCTGCCCATGCGGTGGCGCTAGAGGCCGGCATCGAGTCGCAGATCAAACCTGTCCTAAAGATTGCCGAAGAGTACTTCCTGCAGCCGCCTGCGGTGATGGAGGGGCATGTGGGCGTGGACTGCCTGCTGGATGAAGCCTACCTGGCGCATCGCCTGGTGGAGGAAGTGAACGACCTGTACATCCGCCACTTCCAGCAGCCGCTGATCCCTTTCAATACCACCGTGGCAAACCTGATTGCCCATCAACTGATTGGCGAGTCGTTTGCCAACCAGCTGGATGAGGTGGTGCACCATTCGGTGGATGAGATGCTGAATGAAGAGAGCTTCGCGGCAGAATCGGTGGAGGCCTATCGCGATACCTTGAGCAGCCCCGAGACCGGCGCGGCGTGGAAGCGCTGGCCGTGCTTGTCGCGCCAGCTGGGTGTGGAGCTGGGCCAACTGGCCTGAACCCAGCATTGATGCTGCCTGAGCGGCCCCCGCGAAGAGGCCCGCTCAGGCGACAAAACGGTTAAGCACTATGCTCCAACCCCTGCCGTGGTCCGCATCCGCCCCTCGATCCGCCGCTTCAGCCGGCGCTGCTCGATCAGCAACCGCGAGCCATGCGCCGCATTGCTCCGCCCCCAATCTTCGAGCAATTCCAGGCACGAGTGGTCGATGTAGCTGAGATTGCTCAGCGGCACATGCAAGGTGGTGCCTGCCGGCACGGTATCGAGCACCTGGGTCAGGGCCGGCACCTTTAGGAAGGTTGCCGCACCGCTCAGGCGCAGCTCCATGTGCCCAGGCTTGTGCAGGCTTACCAGGTTGATCTTCAGCCGCGCCGCCTTGAAGGCCAGCTTCAGCAAGGTCAGTGCAAAGCCCAGCAGCACACCGGTCAGCAGGTCGGTGAAGATGATCGCCAGCGCGGTGGCCGCGTAGGTGAACATCGGCATGCGGCCATAGCGGCCCAGGCCACGAAACGCCTTGAAGTCCACCAGCTTGATGCCGGTGTACACCAGCACGCCCGCAAGGCTCGCCACTGGGATCTGTTGCAGCACGCTGCTCAACACCACCACGAACGCCAGCAACCACAGGCCATGAAGAACCGCCGAGGCCCGCGTCTGTGCGCCCG
>Ga0213823_1002001_pt1 | contig 11519 bp, 7 predicted proteins | sample MC6MC0907MG_FD_179887 | JGI IMG/M metagenome (GOLD analysis project Ga0213823, IMG submission 179887) | Enriched soil aggregate microbial communities from Iowa State University, Ames, United States - MC6-MC0907-MG | ecosystem: Environmental > Terrestrial > Soil > Unclassified | place: USA: Iowa...
CGGCTAGAGATATTGGCTCGCACCCGTGACGAAAAGGGCCATGGCTGGGGCCTGCTTGTGGAGTTCGATGATCCGGATGGGGCAAGCAAGCGCCTCAACATTCCGGCCAGGGCGATGGCGGGCGACTTTGGCAAAGAAGTGCTCGCGCCACTCGTCGATATGGGGCTGCGCTTGGCGCCTGTGCGCACTGCTCGCAATTCGCGCAACGACCTACAGAGCTACCTACAAGGCTACGACGGCTCCGAGCGTGCCCGATTGGTCACTCGTCTGGGCTGGCATGGGGATGCTTATCTAGTGCCGGATCGGCAAATTGGTGCCAGCACTGAATACCTGCACTTCTACGAAGCTGGCGCCCAGCTCCCGCCCATTACCCAAGCTGGAACACTCGAGCAGTGGCAACAGCAAATCGGCACGTTGTGCGTTGGGAACAACCGCTTGGCGTTCGTCGTGTGCGTGGCTTTTGCTGGAGCGGTACTGCACCTGCTTGGGCATGAATCGGGCGGTTTCCACCTGTACGGTGATAGCTCGGGCGGAAAGACCACCCATTTGCAGGTGGCGGCCTCGGTTTGGGGTGGGCCGCGTTTGGTGCGCTCCTGGCGCTCTACGGACAACGCCCTGGAAAGTATCGCGGCGGCGCACTCGGACGGATTGCTGGTGCTCGATGAGATTGGGATGTGCGACCCACGAATCATCGGTGAAACGGTCTACATGCTCGGCAACGGCACCGGCAAGGCGAGGGCCAATGATCGGGGCATGAGCGGGCGCCAAGTTCAAGAGTGGCGCTTGCTGTTTCTCTCCACCGGAGAAAAGACCCTTGCTCAGCACATGGCCGAGGCAAATAAGGATCTGAAAGCAGGTATGGAGGTACGTCTGCTTGCTGTCCCTGCGGATGCCAGCAAAGGGCTTGGACTGTTCGAGGAACTGCATGGCTTTGACGATGCCGCCGCTCTGTCAGACGCGCTCAAGGCTCGGGTGACCAAGTTTTACGGCTCGCCTGCCCTTGCCTTCCTGTCGGCCCTCTGCGACCCGACCAAGTTGCGCGCCTATACAGCCATGGTACGCAGCACTGTGGAGCGTTTCACTGCTGAAGCGCTCCCTGCCAGTGCTAGCGGCCAGGCCCAGCGGGCCGCAACCCGCTTCGGTTTGGCAGCGGCTGCGGGAGAGCTGGCCACCGCCCTGGGCGTTACGGGGTGGCCGGATGGTTTGGCGCTCGACTCCGCTCGCGTATGCCTGAATGCCTGGTTGGCTGAGCGGGGTGGCGCTGGAAACATGGAAGGCGATGCGATTCTCGCACGCCTGCGCCAGGTGATTGAGCGTTTTGGAGAGAGCCGCTTTACACGCTGGGAATCGACCGCTGCCAAGGTAGATGAACACGGCCCCCGCACTATTGACCGGCTCGGCTTTCGCAAATCGATGGAGCACGGCATGGGTGACACGTCGCACACGACGACGACCTATTACGTACTCCCCGAAGCTTGGCGCTCTGAAATCTTCCGAGGCATGAACCTCAATGCCGTGAACAAAGAGCTGCTGAGGCGTCGGGTATTAGAGCCAGGCAAAGATGGCAAGGCCTCCACCTCTGTGCGCCTGCCCGGCCTCGGACTTCAGCGCTGTTACGTCGTCGTGACGATCCCTGAATCGGCTGAGAACGAATCACTGGCCGCTTGAACCACTACCTCTAAACCCACGAGGTAGTGTCGGCAACATATGGCCTTGCCAGCCTCGCACAAACCACTTCCAATCATTAGGTGTTGATCATGAAAGAACTGAAAAAGCAGCGTGACGAATTGATTGCAGAGCGTGACTATCTTGAAGATAGCATTCCGGGCCTGAGAGCTGCGTGGGATGCAACACCGAGTAACTGGGACCGTCATGGCAATTGCATTGGCAGCCCTGAAAGTACGGCGGCTATGGATAAGCTTTCCAGCGCAGAGGGTCGCTTGCGCAGTATTCCTGGTGCTATTGAGCGAATTGAACGGGAGATCAGCTATCAGGAAAGTTTGGCGAATGCGAAGCAGGCCAAGACAAAGGCTCGTCAAGTCATGTCAGATTCAGTTAACACGATAACTTCACTGGAGAGCACTCGTACGCTTATTCTTGAGCGCCTACAAACGATCCAAAAAGAATCAAATCTAGCCATCGAGAGGGCGCAGCAAGCTGAGACTGAGGCTGCGAACCTCTACGCACGCAACGTCGCAACCGGCAATAGTGAGGGTGAAAAGGCTGCAAGCACCGCGATGGAGAGAGCTAGCACCTTGCTCATTGAGGCTGATGAACATGCAAGGCGCCAAGAACTGATTGTCGCTGCATTGCAGGCGGAAATAGAGGCGCTCGATGCTCAGATCTCCAAGGCTAAACAGGCGTCTAGCCAAGCTCAGGACCATGCGCTAGGCGCAGCCGCTTTGGCCCTCGGCGATGAATGGAATCGCTTAGCCAAGCAACTTGCCGCTGTGGGCTCTCGAATTCTCGCCGCAGACCATCATCGAGGTAGCGGGGGCATGATGTTGTCAGACCTGTCGATCCCGCTCTTCGGCCCCTCGGCCAGAGGGCTCGACCGCGACAATGTGCTAGAAGGCGCTAAAGGCATCACCATAATAGACCTGATCGAAGCGTAACCCCGAAACAGCCCGCAGATGCGGGCTGTTTGTTGTTGCGATGGTTACGGTTGATCCCCGCAGCGTGGCCAAGCTCGCGGATGTCCAATATGGCTCGAGAACAGCCAGTTACGACGGACCGCTATCGACTCATAGCAGCCCTTCAGGATGGGCTCCTAACGGCCGATAGCTGCATCCCCCTTTTTCAGATGTGCACTACCACATTGGCATTGAGGGGCGAGGCCACTTAACATCCGCTCACCTAGCATTTCACCAAGGTCAGCTATATGGACATTTTAAACAACAGAGAAATCGCAATCGCACTGTGGCTGATTCTCGCCGCAACGTATATTTACTCTGCCAAAAGGATGAGAGAGATCCGATCAGCCTTCAAAGAACTAGCGTTTGTATTTCAATCACGCCCTGTGGTGATAGCTTTCTCGATAGCAGCCTTGTACACCGTCGCCATGGTCTATCTGTTGTCAGGCTGGGAGCTGTGGAATATTGATCAATTGAAAAATACGGTATTTTGGTTTTTCTCTGTGGGGTTGCTGTCGATTTACAATTTGGAAAAAATAAAAACCGACTCGCATTTCTTCAAAAACTCTGTGATCGGCAATTTGAGGCTGCTCGCCATCTTGCAGTTCGTGATCGGAGTCTACAGCTTGCCACTGCTAGCTGAATTGGTTTTAGTCCCATTTATGGTAGTGGTGGGTTTGATGACCCCTATTGCAGAGTCAAATATTAAGTACCTGCAAGTCAAAAAAATCCTCAACGGCATTATCATTTCTTTCGGACTTTTTACGGTGGCCTACACGGCTTACATGCTCGCTACTGATTTCAAAGAGTTTGGCCAGGAAAAGACACTTTATGACTTTATTGTTCCCGCTCTGCTGACAGTAATGTATTTGCCTTTCGTGTTTGCAATGATGACGTATTCAACCTATGAAACGGTTTTCGTTCGACTTCAATTCAGTGTGCAAGACAGAAGGCTACGTCGTCTTGCAAAGTTATATGCGGTAGTGTTATTTAATGTCAGGCTTGACGCTATCCGGCGTTGGGCCGATCACATCGCCAGAACTGAGGTGTTTTCACATAAGCAACTATTAAGTACCTTTGCTCATTTACGTAAGCTAAAAAAGCTGGAAAAGACGAAGCCGGAAGTTGCCGGCTCAGAAGGATGGTCACCATACCTTGCAAAGGACTTCCTTTTAAGCGAGGGGGTTTCGACAGGTCATTATAACCTCCTTTTCCCCGATCTATGGTGTGCGTCTTCGAAAATGTACGACCTTGGCGATGACCTACTTTGCGATAATTTCGCATACTACATAGAAGGTGTCGAAGGTGTTGCAAAGGTATTAAAAATTAAGCTGAACGTGAACGACAATAGCCGCGCGCCCCAAGCAAATGAGAGGCTCGTCGTATTGTCGGAAGTTTTAATCCGAGAAAGCCTCGGGATTGATATTTCTGACTCCGTCAAGGATGCGCTGCGCGTTGGTGCACCATACATCGAGTCCCATGGTGATAAGCAAGTAATCGTAAAGAAGTCAAGCTGGGGAGGGCATAAGCTCGGTGGATATGATCTTAAAATTGAGGTCGTCACCACCTGATACATCGACCCCAAGCATTGGGTTGGGACTTAGTTGTTGCAAGTCCCTCACTGAAGTCCTACGAGAAAGAAACAGTGATGAGCGCTTATGGCCGATAGGTGCCTGTCATAAATATTTATATTTGACAACGTTAGGGGGCTAGAGGTTAGCTTGAGTTCGCCCTGGGCTAGGAAGCTATTGACAGCTGAGAATGCAAACGAGTCAATGGACCACTATTGGTGCCAGGTAAGAATATGAGTGTCGCAAGTGCTGTGCTATGGTTGTTGACAATCATCGGCTATAAATAGAATTCATTAGCTCGCCTGCTCGCACTGCGACTCGATTGTTATGTCTCGCCACCATTGATTTCGGGGCCTATTTGAACCCATGAACCTCGATTTCTATTGATCGCTCTTTTAATTATCATAGTTTCTAGCTCTCCAGCAGATGCTTGGTCACCGGCAGCCATAGCAGGTGCAGACGCCCAAAGCCTCGCCTCATCAAGTAGCTTTTTGTGGGCATTCTTGGCATTTTTTTCCGGATCTACAGCTTCCGGTGTTTTTAGCATGTTTGGCGTATGCCTTTCGAATAGTTTACGGATGAGCCCTTGGGATTCTGCCGGCAGCCGATTTGCAAACTTATATATTCCCAGCTTTTTCACTTCTTCAGGCAGGCCGCTAAAGTGAGTGTTGAGCCTACCTAGATCAGCTTTCAAGTCCCCCCCCCAAACGAACTCTTGGTCTGTACGCATAAACAGTGGAGCGCACTGCCGATGTAGCTTGTCGCTAGAAACAAAAAGAGTGCAGAACGGAAGGTAGTAAAGGTAGGCAATATCCACCTTGTGACTTGCCCTAGTGCTCGCTACCAAGTTGGCGCCGACGGCGATGCTAAAAAACAACTCAACCCGCAACACATGAGCGGCATATGGCGCAAACGTTCGCAACGATGGTTTGTGTTTGTGCTTCCAGCGTTCTTTGACATGGCGTCGCATGGAAGTCGGAACATCTAAAACTTCTAGTGCTGAATCGAAGCGGGAGGGGGTTTTTGTCAAGCCATTGAGGAATTGATCAGCGAGATTAATCGCTGAGTCCAGTGTCTTGCATGTTTTTGAGCTGATACCGAGCTGTTTCATGGCGCGCTCAATTACCGTTAGGTCTATGCTTTCAACTTGGCGACGCCACTCCCGGGCATAAAGACGTTCAACGTCGTAGAATTGGCCGTCCTGCCATCTTTGAAACGCTTTGGCTTCAGGCGTAATCTCTGCAATGGCACCCTCCTTGTTATCGCGTACGACTCGACGCATGTTTGCCAGAGGTATTTGCCCGTTCAATGGAACGTGATTGCCAAGTAAATCCTGAATGCAGAGATCGTGATGAAAATAGCAGGGGCCGCCGCTCATTTGCGGCGTTTTGGCGGCAATGATCCCCACCTCATCCTCCGCAGACTTACCCGCTCTTGGCGTTTTCCACAGATCTGCCAAGGTTTCGATGAAAAACAGGGGCGCAATAACGGGATAAAAATAGTTGTCGAACCAGACCGACTCGTCAGTGCTTAAGGCCTGCAGAAAAGACTTATCGAATAAAGTGATTGGCCCCAAGATCGACTCCCTCTGTTGGTCTGAATAACCCCGTCCTCAAAGATACCTATGAGTGACAATTTCCTACAACTGTTCTTCAAGAAATTTCTATTACCAATGGTTAGGCTCACGGTAGCCTAGCTTAATTTCCCAGCAGCCTTGTGAGCGGAGTCTACTGAGAAGGCCGCTATCGACCGAAAGCGGCCCTTCGCCGAGGTCGGGAATCGGCCCATGGCGGGCATCCGAAGCCCCGGGCCGCTTCGCGCCCCATCGCCGGCAAACGCGGCTCCCACAAGTCCTGCACAGGCCCGGAGACTGGTTATATCTCTGTGGGAGCCGGCTTGCCGGCGATGAGGCCGGTACTGACGACAATGCGTTGGCACAGTGTCCGCCATGGGTCTAAAGCAGTCATCTACGACCGGCAGCTTTCGACCCATAGCAGCCCTTTGCGAAAGGCAGCTAACGGCCAAATGGCCAATCTCCAGATGAACGGTCTTACCTCCAAGGTTGGTAACAAGGCTCCTGTTGAGCCTAGGAATGAATATTCCCTAGTCGAGTTTTTGCGTTGATCGCTCTATTGCCCAAGCCGAGCCTTTGCATACTGCCCATTCCCAAAGCCATGATATTGCCAGTATTGTATGATCCTTCGTCCGTTGTCTTCGAACGATCGAGGCAGGGACATGCTCACTAGGAAGCCTGGCCATAACTGCTCCTCGATCGCACCGATATCTATAGGCTGAAATGGAGTTTCATAATAATGGCGACACGATTAACGACTATAGACTTTGATGGCGCAATGGTGCGATTGGCACCCGAGCACGAACTATCAGAAAGTAGCAATACATTTACCGTAATTGTAGGTAAAAATGGCATTGGCAAAAGTCGGCTTCTTTCAGAGCTGACTAACATGAGCATTGCTTTAGAATATCACTCCAAAGTTATTGCGGTATCAACCAGCCCATTCGATAAGTTTCCAAGCTCCCGTAGGCGAAATGGTATTGCAAACAGAATTTATCGCTATGTTGGAATGCGAAGTGATGGGATTTATCAATCATCATCTGCTATATCTCTGATCTCCTCTGCATCCAAAGGACTTCTTGAGAAGTTGTCTGATGGTAATGGCACACATGATCTTCAAGCAGTTTTTGAATCATTGAATTTCTATCCTGTCATTAGTTTTGTACTAAAGCCAGGATATCTAAAGTCTCGTCACAATAGTTATGATGTGTCAAGAGTTGAGGGTAGCAGCCTAGCAATTGAACTAAGGCGGCTGGATCGTGAATACGGCATCCAGATTGATGAGCGGTATTATGATCTTTTAGAGAATCTTCCCCTGGGTCGACGCCTTGAGGTTCTTGAGTCCATAGTTAAAATAAACGAGGTTCTTCAGGAACGTCGAGCTCTCGAACTAAAGGCTCACTTTTCAGTCTCTGCGCTTTCAATTGACGGGTATGAGGCCGACGTCTCTTATGTTCGTGCCATTATAGTTCTTATGGATGTAGGTCTAGTTCGCCTAATGGATCTTAGGTTGCAGAAAAAGGACTTCGGTGAACTTTCTTTGAAAAAGGCAAGCTCGGGAGAACAGTGCTTGCTTGTCCTAATGCTCGGAATCGCTGGGCATATTACTGATGGGGCGTTAGTATTGATAGATGAACCAGAAATTAGTCTTCATCCAAGATGGCAAGAAGAGTTTATGGTACTTCTTACCACTTCGTTTTCAGGATATAGAGGCTGCCAGTTTATCGTCGCTACCCATTCCCCTCAAGTAATCTCCAGACTAAAGGGGCCGGGATGTTACATTGCTTCTCTTTCAAGAAGAGAGCTATATCGTGCGGAAGAATTTCATGACAAGTCGGCGGACTTTCAACTGGCCGAGCTGTTTGATGCGCCTGGAATAATGAATGAATATATTTCTCGGTTGGCTTTTAATCTGTTAGCGAAGGTGAAGTATAGCAAAAAAATGGACGACGCTTCACGTGATGAATTAAGTCGCCTGCTTGAATTTAATAGGCAGCTTGAGCAAAACGACCCTGTCAAAGAACTAATTCATTCAGTCGCCACGTTGTGTGAGACCTATGCCGATACTCAATAATTCAGTTGTGCTTAGCGAAGAAGCACAGGATTTGATACAGGTGAAAATCCATACTGAAGGATTTTCGCACGAGAACTGGGGGGATGACGATCTTCTTCCTGTTCGGCGTGAAATTCGGGAGTTTTATCGCAATGCTCAGCGCCTTGTTTGTGTATATTGCCTAGGTCCGGTTTCAAATCGTTCTGCCGCGGGGGCACCGATTGAGCATATTGTGCCAAAATCTCAGCACTTGGGTTTCATGTTTGAACCGAAAAATCTATGCGTAATTTGCCCAGATTGCAATGAATATAAATCCAAGCGTGAAACTCTAGCTGACCCAGTTTTAGTAGCTAGTCGAGTTAATTATCCAAATAATTCAAGTTTTTTCCGCATAGTTCATCCGCACTTTGATGACTATGAAGATCACATTGTTAAGTGCGAAAGATTGTATGTTGAATGCTCCGATAAAGGGGGGTATACAATTTATGCTTGCAACCTTAACCGATTTTTTAGAAGGTTCGGTCGATGCGAGGAATTAGTTAATGATGTCGCGTTAGTCCAACAGTCTGAACGCTTTTACGACGAAGGGGTTGTTGATCTCCAGTCATAACAGGCCGGCTACTCAACTACATTGCCTGTTTAATATTGGAAGTAATTATCCGAAAACAGCTGCTTTGGATCGACTCTGTTGAAAAAAATCGGATTTGGCTTTTCATCTGGCAGGGCGCTAAAAAATGACATTTTCATAGATTGTGATTACTGGACGCTCCAGAAAACCGATTTTCCAACAGAGTCGGCCGACTCTTGCCGGTCTTGATCGGCAGAGAGCGGCCATTAGGAGATGCCCGATAATTTTTCTGCCTCACTTTAGTAATTGGCTGCGTCAGATTGATAGTAAAAACCAAGACAAAGCAGTCAATCGCGATGTTGACGCTCTGGGCTTGCACGATTTTTCTAACAATCTATTGCACGTATTTTTGGTCTGTCGTAAAGCTCTGACTAAGCAGAGCGACTTCTTGCTCCAAGGGCAAGATAGCAAAACTCACATCCGAACAGCACTTTGAGGGTCCGAAGCAGCACAATTACACACCATAATTTCTTTATTTAAAAAATTTACCTAAGTTAGGTGCTTTACGTTTTCGATCGGATTAATGGAGAGTTCAAGCAATGGCAGTGTCTGGGCTTAACCCTCTAGATATTGCTACCACCTTCTCAAGACCGAGATTGGAGTCCAAGCATGCTGCACATATCGTCCTGGTATTTTTCAAAGCTTCTCCATTCTATGAGAGCTGTTACATTGCTCGCGTAGCTTGTGAGACTTGGGTTGTCCAAGTCGAAAGCTGGGTCAAGTGCGGAGGAGCTATAGCCATGTGCTGAGGCCAGATTCGCGAAAACGCTTGCGCTGGCTTTTCGAAGCTGGGGGTCATTGAAGTGAGTATGCTGATTTCGAGCTGCATAAACGATGAGTCCTAAAGGAGTGCTTCGCACTTCACGCCCCACACAGAACCTCGCTAAAGACGGAGGGATTTTGGCATTCCAAGTGTCCAACACTTGAGTGTTTTCGGAATAAATTTCTAAACCCTTTTCGGCTATTTGCAATATCGCGCCGCATATGGTGTCCAGAGCAAATGTCTCGGCTCGAAAAGCTAGCCGGGCAGCTTTCGCCTCCTCTAGCGCATCCGCATTCTCTATGCGCCACGAAGAGTACTGGGCATCTTGCTCTGGCCCGGCCGGTAATCCAGAGACAAAAATTGGCTTTATGCCGGCTCTTAAAGGTTCGAGATAGCCGTCCACAGCTTTGAATAAGATCCGTACGGCGCTTTCTGTTCTCTCGAGATAATCTTCTGCTTTTTTCATTTAGCAACCATCGTTGGGGCGAAATCTAGTTTTTTTTTCTGCGGCCCAAGTGTACCGGATGCCGATCGCTGTCTGAATGAGGTTTAGGAATTTGGGCGAGACGCAACAAGTTTTCCTGCCTAGCTCGGTGTCGTAGGAAGCGCGCTGGGTCCGTTTGCTGCCGCGCTAACATCCCTGGGCACTGAGAGTTGGGTGTCCGCTATGGCCGGCTTTGCCCCTCACGGAAGGCCGCTGTGGGTCGATATCGGCCAACCATAGTTACACCGAATCCCTTGTTACACTGCTAGAGCAAAGCAAAGGCATGAGCGTGTATCACTGTTTTAGCCTTTAAGAACAACAGGTTGCGCGTTGTCGTTACACCCATTACACCTGTTACACCGCTTTGGGCTCGTAGTTATCAAGTGACCCCATGCCCCCTGGTTGGTCGTGCCTTCAGCGGTTGAAGCAATTCCCACCTCCCGGATCCTAGGAGCCGCCGGGGACCCTGAAAGATGTGGCCAGATACGGGGCTGGGAACCCGCGGCTTTTTGTTAGCGGCTGTGTTGCCAGCTTAGTGAACTGGTTCACCAGGTGAACAGGGGTGAACTGTGCATCATTTTGGACATGGACGTAGCTGGCCAGGTATGTTCTTTTCGTCCAGCTACCACAGGCGTCTCGGAATGCCTGGAGGCTTTGATCTAAGAATGATGGCAAGGAGAGGTAATGGAGTCTGCTCGGGATAGGGTGACATTGGAGCCTGTAGATGCTGAAGATCTGTGGCTTTTAGCAGAGGTCGATAAGAACGGCTACATCTGTCGTGGGTGTGAACTGACGGTGTACCCGGCGTCTTACCTGAAGTCGAATTTGCAGCGACCACATTTTCGAACACCCCGCGGCCAGCAGCATTTGCAGGGCTGCGATATCGAAGGTGAGGAAAAAACTGTATCGAGTGGAAAGAGAGGCTCCGTTCGGAACGAGCTACTGACAAGTCCTGGCTTATCGCCTGCGCGGCTGCTACTCAGGAATGAGCGGTCCGTTGTTGATCCCACAGCTCATCCTTCGCCATCAGGGTCAACCCGAAGCACACGGTCTGGCTCTTCAGGAAACGGAGAAGCCCGGCCCCAAGGACGTAGGTCTGCTCAAAGCATCAGGCGTATCTGCCGAGCTTTCATCAATTTTCCATACGACCGAGCGCTTTCTCTGGAGGTGCCGGGAGTCGATGTGTCGACTTACCAGCAGGTTTTCAAAAAGCTCCGAGGGAACGGAATTGAAGTGATGCCTTCACTGAGAATCTTCTATGGAGAGCTCAGTTGGGGTCGGGCTGATGCTAACGAGGACAACCTTCTAATCACTCTCTCTGCGGGGGAGTGGGGGAAGGCGGATAACAAATACGTGCGCCCCTATAGGGTTAAAGTGTCTTGGGCGGATTGGTCCAAGGCAAAGCGGACTACAGTCACTACCGAGCTGGACGTCGTTCGACAAGAGGGTATCGACGCCAAGAAAAGCGGTAGCAAAGATCGACCCTACGTTTTCTTCCTAGGCCGTCAGGACGACGAAGACCCCTCCGTATTTCATGTGGAGGACCATCGTTTGATTTGTGGGCTGTTGGCCACGATCACGTATCCGGTAAACGACTAGCCAGGGGTGCTTTTCTTTTTAGGGATACGTTTAGGGATACGCTTGGAGGGTGATGATGGCTCCATCCAATAAAATATGGGTAAAGCCGTCATCATTCGATTCCTGTCTCCGCACCGTTTAAAAGACCTGATTGCCATTTCCCGCGATCAGGCCTCAAGCAAAGCGCACCCCGCCCCAGCCTCCCAGAACTGCACCCACCTTTTTTGCGTCCGCAG
>Ga0213823_1002003_pt1 | contig 11518 bp, 6 predicted proteins | sample MC6MC0907MG_FD_179887 | JGI IMG/M metagenome (GOLD analysis project Ga0213823, IMG submission 179887) | Enriched soil aggregate microbial communities from Iowa State University, Ames, United States - MC6-MC0907-MG | ecosystem: Environmental > Terrestrial > Soil > Unclassified | place: USA: Iowa...
CAGACGGTAAAGATTACCTGGTGGTTGCGACGACGCGTCCAGAAACCCTGCTGGGCGATACCGGCGTGGCCGTTAACCCGGAAGATCCGCGCTACAAAGATCTGATCGGTAAATTTGTGGTTCTGCCGCTGGTGAACCGCCGTATTCCAATTCTTGGCGACGAGCACGCCGATATGGAAAAAGGCACCGGCTGTGTGAAAATCACCCCGGCACACGATTTCAATGACTATGAAGTTGGCCGTCGTCACGCCCTGCCGATGATTAACATTCTGACCTTTGACGGCGATATCCGTGAAAGCGCGGAAGTGTATGACACCAAAGGCGAAGAGTCTGACGTTTACTCCTCTGAAATCCCGGCTGAATTCCAGAAACTGGAACGTTTTGCTGCGCGTAAAGCGGTGGTTGCGGCCATTGACGCGCTCGGCCTGCTGGAAGAGATCAAACCTCACGATCTGACCGTCCCTTACGGCGACCGTGGTGGCGTGGTCATCGAGCCGATGCTGACCGACCAGTGGTACGTGCGTGCCGATATCCTGGCGAAACCGGCTGTCGAAGCGGTTGAGAACGGTGATATCCAGTTCGTACCAAAACAGTATGAAAACATGTACTTCTCCTGGATGCGCGATATTCAGGACTGGTGTATCTCTCGTCAGCTGTGGTGGGGTCACCGTATCCCGGCCTGGTATGACAACGATGGCAACGTGTTCGTTGGCCGCACCGAAGAAGAAGTGCGTCAGGAAAATAATCTGGGCGCTGACGTGGCCCTGCGCCAGGACGAAGACGTTCTGGACACGTGGTTCTCCTCCGCCCTGTGGACCTTCTCCACTCTCGGCTGGCCGGAAAACACCGACGCCCTGCGTCAGTTCCATCCGACCAGCGTGATGGTCTCCGGCTTCGACATCATCTTCTTCTGGATTGCCCGGATGATCATGATGACCATGCACTTCATCAAAGATGAAAACGGCAAGCCGCAGGTTCCGTTCCATACCGTCTACATGACCGGTCTGATTCGTGACGACGAAGGCCAGAAGATGTCCAAATCCAAGGGTAACGTTATTGACCCACTGGATATGGTTGACGGGATTTCGCTGGCAGATCTGCTGGATAAACGTACCGGCAACATGATGCAACCGCAACTGGCAGAGAAAATTCGCAAGCGCACCGAGAAGCAATTCCCGGACGGCATCGAGCCGCACGGCACCGACGCCCTGCGTTTCACCCTGGCAGCGCTGGCCTCTACCGGTCGCGATATCAACTGGGACATGAAACGTCTGGAAGGTTACCGCAACTTCTGTAACAAGCTGTGGAACGCCAGCCGCTTCGTGCTGATGAACACCGAAGATCAGGATTGCGGCTTTAACGGCGGCGAAATGACCCTGTCTCTGGCGGATCGCTGGATTCTGGCGGAATTCAACCAGACCATCAAAGCGTACCGTGAAGCGCTGGATACCTATCGCTTCGATATTGCAGCAAGCATTCTGTATGAGTTCACCTGGAACCAGTTCTGCGACTGGTATCTGGAACTGACCAAGCCAGTAATGAATGGCGGCAATGAAGCGGAACTGCGCGGCACGCGTAATACGCTGATTACCGTTCTGGAAGGTTTGCTGCGTCTCGCGCACCCAATCATCCCGTTCATCACCGAGACCATCTGGCAGCGTGTGAAGGTCATCAAAGGCATCACTGCCGACACCATCATGCTGCAGCCGTTCCCGGAGTTCGACGCCGCGCAGGTGGATGAAGCAGCCGCTTCCGATACCGAATGGTTGAAACTGGCGATTGTGGCAATCCGTAACATTCGCGCAGAGATGAACATCTCTCCAGGCAAACCACTGGAACTACTGCTGCGCGGTTGCAGCGAGACGGCGATTCGTCGTGTGACCGAGAACAGTAGCTTCCTGCAAAACATGGCGCGTCTGGAAAGCATCACCGTGCTGCCAGCCGATGACAAAGGTCCGGTCTCCGTGACTAAAATCATCGAAGGCGCCGAGCTGCTGATCCCGATGGCGGGTCTGATCGATAAAGAGACCGAACTGGCTCGTCTGGCAAAAGAAGTGGCCAAAGTCGAACTGGAAATCGGAAAAATCGAGAGCAAGCTGGCTAACGAAGGCTTTGTCGCACGCGCCCCTGAAGCGGTTATCGCGAAAGAGCGTGAACGTCTGGTCGCCTTCGCCGATGCAAAAGCGAAACTGATCGAGCAGCAGGCAGTTATCGCCGCGCTGTAATTCAGATGTGTCATTGAAAAGCCGGATAACCATCCGGCTTTTTTTATGATTAGATAAAGGCGACTTTCGAGACAAGGCCGAAGAAAGTCAGCATGACGCAACGGTATTATCACTACAAAATGGAAATACAAAATTGCCTGTGATTGAGTCTTCATTTTATCTATACCCATTAAACCACGCGAGGCGTCCATTTGGCATATAGGACCAGTAATTGCAGCAGTGTTTAAAGGTGTATTCCTCTTGTTCCCCTTTATCTAAATCCACGCTGAGTAAAAGATCCTTCTCAAGACAATTTTGATTTGAACCATCCACTTTATTGAAACAGACTAAATCGCCATCACCGGACTTCTCACCGTCAATAAAACCATCGCCTACATCCCAAAAAGCAATATGGTATGATGATGATGTGGGTATATTATATTTTCCCTTGAGTTCATCTTTATGGTCAAGATACCAGTGGATCCGTCCCCACTCTGTTAGCGGCATATGATCAACAATGACATCGTAACTTTCATTATCCGTAAAACCACGCAGACTCCCTATTAAAAGCCCCTGCTTAAATTGAGAATCATACTCAAACCGGATTCCGGCACGAATAATTTTTACAGGCCGCATAGTCCATAACATGCAGACACATATCATAACCATTAACCCAATAAAGAATATTTTACGTTTTGAGTATCTCATTGCTAAACTCCACCGCTGATATTAATATGGGCACTAAAATTAGTAAGAAATGGTCTAAATGCAAAGTTCTTATGGTGCTGTAAGAAAAACCAAATACGAAAAAATCGAAATTTATCGTAAAAAGAACTAGAAATATCTTCTGAACCTAATCCAAAATGGTCCTGTCCTTTAAAATAAAGTAACCCATCCCACGACATTGCATATCTACGAAAGTAAAGCAATGATATTTCTTGTGCATAAATATCGTGCACACTAATACCCAATCCATTATATCTATCTTCAAATCGATTAAATTTCTGCAATACCTTTTCAAACAGTTTTTTTCAACATCATCAAAAAAATCGAAATTCAAAGATGCCTGTCTTTTATAAACCAGCTGTTTATCTATTGCTTCTATTATTGTTATCAAAAAATCATTCGTACCGATACCCTCAATAATTTCCTTGTATGCGTAATCCAGTTGTTCACTATGCCATGGCGTTCCATTTCCATAATAGAAATGGTCTATAAGTGCACTAATGAGATGCGAATACTTCCCAAAGGCAAACTGAGTTGATAGAGTTTTCATTTCAGAAAAAAGAATATCCGCACATCTTTGTTGGCTAATCGGCCTGCCTGATTGTACCGTTGTTGAGAAATCTGCAGAAAGAGGTCTAAAAGAGGTTAATCCATTAAACTCAAGTAACCGGAAAGGATCAACCTTCTCAGACATATCACGTAACCCCAACCGAAAGAAATCATGATCATCTAGATCTCCACACTGCATATCACTAACATAATAATTTTCAAACCGATGAAAAGTTGAGAAGATGACTTTCGGAAACTCCGTTGACAAATACATATCTAAATACATGATTCATCATCCCAATGAATAAAAGCATAGTTGTACATTGACACTATTTATTTCGTTTTACACAATAAATTAAACAAGAGGAAATTTAGCAAATAATAATAATTAGATAAATAACTCTGATATCTTTGTAGAAAAAACTCTCATAAATGAATTATCCTCGCTTGCACTCCCCTTTCTGTGGTGCTATTAACTGCAACTGTGTGTCAATTTTTGTCATGAGTAATGCTATGAGCGTGATTACCCCCGTCGCAGCGGCTATGCGCCGGATCACTGAGCAAGACAACGCCGGGATCGCTGCGGTTATCCGTGAAGTGTCGGCGGAGTACGGCCTGACGGCCGATAAAGGCTATACCGTTGCCGACCCCAATCTGGACGAGCTGTTTCAGCTTTACAGCCAGCCGGGCCATGCCTACTGGGTGATTGAACAGAACGGCAAAGTCGTCGGTGGAGGCGGTGTCGCGCCACTGAGCTGCAGCGAGCCAGATATCTGCGAGCTGCAAAAGATGTATTTCCTGTCGAACGTGCGCGGACAAGGCCTGGCGAAAAAGCTGGCGCTGCTTGCTCTCGATCACGCGCGCGCGCACGGTTTTAAACGCTGTTACCTCGAAACGACCGCCTTCCTCAAAGAAGCCATCGGCTTATATGAGCACCTGGGTTTTGAACATATCGATGCGCCGCTGGGCTGTACCGGGCATGTCGATTGCGAAGTCAGGATGCTGAAAATTCTGTAAATCTACTTCCCGCCCTCTTCTGTTAAGCAGCTGTAAACTGAATGCTCTACACTCTCAGTTCACACCAAAACGGGGGAAAGACGATGTCGAAGATAAAAAGCTATGCCGCGCCGCAGGCAGGTGCAGACCTTGAACTGTACGAATACGATGCGGGCGAGCTGAAAGCAGAAGACGTCGAAGTCCAGGTCGATTATTGCGGGATCTGCCACTCAGACCTGTCGATGATCGACAATGAATGGGGCATTTCAAGCTATCCGCTGGTTGCCGGTCACGAAGTGATTGGCCGCGTGGTGGCACTGGGTACAGCAGCGCAGGACAAAGGGCTAAAAGTCGGCCAGCGCGTCGGCATTGGCTGGACCGCGCGTAGCTGCGGCCATTGCGATGCCTGTATTAGCGGCAACCAGATCAACTGTCTGGAAGGCGCAGTTCCTACCATCCTCAATAAAGGCGGTTTCGCCGACAAACTTCGCGCCGACTGGCAGTGGGTTATCCCGTTGCCCGACAGCATTGATATCGAATCCGCCGGCCCGCTACTGTGCGGCGGTATCACCGTTTTCAAACCACTTCTGATGCATCACGTCACCGCCACCAGCCGCGTTGGCGTGATTGGGATCGGCGGTTTAGGCCATATCGCCATCAAATTACTGCACGCGATGGGCTGCGAAGTGACTGCCTTTAGCTCCAATCCGGCGAAAGAGAAAGAAGTGCTGGCGATGGGGGCTGATAAAGTGGTCAACAGCCGCGATCCGGAACTGCTGAAAGCGCTGGCCGGTCAGTTCGATCTGATCATCAACACCGTCAATGTCGATCTCGACTGGCAGCCGTACTTTGAAGCACTGGCATACGGCGGGAATTTCCACACCGTCGGTGCGGTGCTGAAGCCGCTTCCGGTTCCGGCATTCACCCTGATTGGCGGCGACCGCAGCATTTCCGGCTCTGCGACCGGTACTCCGTTTGAATTGCGCAAACTGATGAAGTTCGCGGGACGCACCAAAGTAGCGCCAACTACCGAACTCTACCCAATGTCGAAAATCAACGAAGCCATCCAGCATGTGCGTGACGGTAAAGCCCGTTATCGTGTGGTGTTGAAAGCGGACTTCTGACATTAATCGCCCGGTAGCGTTTTGCTTACCGGGCCGATAAGACTCAATCGTTGGCCGGGTAAGGCAACCGCCACCCGGCACATTTCACACTACCGCGCGAGCGCCGCAAAAACTTCCGCAACAGCCACCGCCCCTGGGTCCGTCACCCCGTCCAGATTCTCTTTATTCACATACGACGAACGCCCCGCGCCAGCCTTTTGCATACTGGCCGTCGCGTCGGCCCCTTTCTTCGCCGCCTGTGCAGCAGCCTGGATGTCGCTCTTCTGCAACGCTTCCAGCGCCGGTTGCAGCGCATCGATCAATGTGCGATCGCCGAGATCCGCCCCGCCGTACTGCTTCATTTGCGCAAGCCCACTGAGGAGAGCATCCGCCAGCGGTTTGCCGTCGTGAAGCGCTTGCCCGGCAGCAGTAAAGAAGATCGACATCAACACCCCGCTCGATCCGCCCATCACCGTTGCCAGTCGCTCACCCGTCAGCAGCAGCAGTTTCGGGACGTCGTTCAGCGGCAGCTGCTTCTCTTGCAATAACTGCGCAATGTCCCGCGCGCCTTGCGCAAAGGTCGAACCCGTATCGCCGTCACCCACTTTCGCATCCAGTGCATTCAGGCGATTCTCCAGATCGACCAGCGTTTGCGTCGTCGCCCCAACCAAAGCCGCCACCTGCGCGTTGTCAGAAGGTGCATAGTCCACGCGATCCTGAATAGCCGTATGCGGCAACGTGCGCAGCGGCGCAAACGCCACTGGTTTTTGCCAGCCGATGGTCTCGACAGGCTCATTAATCGCCCGTTCAAAGGTCTCGTTTAGCCTGAGCAGCGACAGAGAAAAACCCTTCATATCCAGCGAGCTCACCAGCGGTGCGGGGCCGATGAGATACGCAATCTGATCCTGCAGCGCCGAATGCGCCAGCTCTTTCGTCAGCAGCGCCATTTCCAGCGCAGACACGCCGCCGAGATTGTTAATCAGCACCGCAAAACGTCCGTCACCCGCCTTCTCTTTGAGCGGCGCGATCAGCTTGTCGATAATGGCTTTGCTGTTTTGCGTATCCAGCACCGACGCCCCCGGCTCGCCGTGAATGCCCAGACCCAACTCGACATGCCCTTGCTTAATGCGTCCCTCTTCGTCATCGCTTCCCGGCAGATTGCAGGTCTGCATCGCCACACCCAGGCTCCACAGGTTTTCGCAGGCCTGTTGCGCAATATCCCGGACCTCACTCAGCGATTTCCCTTTTTCGGCCGCAAAACCTGCAATTTTGTGGACCAGCGCGGTACCCGCAATGCCGCGCGGCTGTTTGTTGTCCGGAAGCGCGATGTCATCAGCCACAATCACCATCTCGACTTTCAGTCCGTAGCGTTTGGCCTTTTCCGCTGCGAGGCCGAAATTCAGGCGATCGCCGGTGTAATTTTTAACGATCAGCAGGCAACCACGATCGCCCGTCACCGCCACGATGGCATTCAGCACCGCGTCGACGCTCGGGGACGCAAACAGATCCCCGCACACTGCAGCGGTTAACATCCCTTTGCCGACAAATCCGGCGTGCGCCGGTTCGTGGCCGGAACCCCCACCGGAAATCACCGCCACTCGGCTCTTATCCCAGTCACTGCGCGCGACCACGCGGATGGCCGGATCGATATCGAGTTTGACCAAATTGCCGTGTGGCGCGGAGATCAGTATGCCTTCAATGGCGTCATTGACCAGCTGTTTGCGGTCATTAAAAAAGAATCTGGACATAGCTTTCCAACTTTTTGTGAATCGTATGCAAAAGCATAGTCCGCGCTGGGTAATGCGCCGCAAAGTCAGGAATTTACTGAGTCAAATTGCCGTCAGGTTGCCTATACTCGACGCAGGACAAAGAGAGGAAGCGCACCATGAGTACACCACTGCTGATTGCCCGGACGCTGGATAAAGAGTTGTTCCTGTTGCCCGGAATGGCGAACCGCCACGGGCTGATTACCGGCGCCACCGGGACGGGGAAAACCGTGACTCTGCAAAAACTGGCGGAGTCTTTTTCCAGTATTGGCGTGCCGGTCTTTATGGCTGACGTGAAAGGCGATTTAACCGGCATCGCCCAGGAGGGGACAGCGTCAGAAAAACTGCTTGAGCGGCTGAAAAACATCGGCGTGACCGACTGGCAGCCGCAGGCGAATCCTGTGGTGGTGTGGGATATTTTCGGTGAGAAAGGCCATCCCGTGCGCGCGACCGTCTCGGATCTCGGCCCGCTGCTGCTGGCACGGCTTCTTAATCTTAACGACGTCCAGTCCGGCGTGTTGAATATCATTTTCCGCATTGCCGACGATCAGGGCTTGCTGCTACTTGATTTTAAAGATCTGCGCGCGATTACCCAGTACATTGGCGATAACGCCAAATCCTTCCAGAACCAGTACGGAAATATCAGCCCCGCATCAGTGGGCGCTATTCAGCGCGGATTACTCACCCTTGAGCAGCAGGGCGCAGAGCATTTCTTCGGCGAACCCATGCTGGATATCAAAGACTGGATGCGTACCGACAGTAACGGCATAGGGATCATCAACATCCTGAGCGCCGAAAAGCTCTATCAGATGCCGAAACTCTACGCCGCCAGCCTGCTGTGGATGCTTTCAGAACTCTATGAACAGCTACCGGAAGCGGGCGATCTGGAGAAACCCAAGATTGTGTTCTTCTTTGACGAAGCACATCTGCTGTTCAGCGACGCCCCACAGGTTCTGCTGGATAAAATCGAACAGGTGATTCGTCTGATCCGTTCCAAAGGTGTGGGCGTCTATTTTGTCTCGCAGAACCCATCCGACATTCCCGATAACGTGCTGGGCCAGCTCGGGAATCGCGTGCAGCACGCGCTGCGTGCTTTTACTCCGAAAGATCAAAAAGCGGTTAAAGCGGCGGCGCAAACCATGCGCGCGAACCCTGCGTTTGATACGGAAGAGGCGATTCAGGCGCTCGGCACCGGGGAAGCGCTCATCTCATTCCTTGATGCCAAAGGCAGCCCGTCCGTTGTCGAACGCGCAATGGTTATCGCGCCGTTCTCTCGCATGGGGCCGGTGACGGACGACGAGCGTAACGCGCTGATCAACCACTCGCCGGTTTACGGCAAATACGAGGATGAAGTGGATCGGGAGTCCGCGTTTGAGATGCTGCAAAAAGGGATTCAGACAAGTACCGAGCAGCAGCAAGCTCCAGCGGCTAAAGGGAGTGACGTTGCCGTTGACGACGGCATTCTCGGCGGGCTGAAAGATATTCTGTTTGGCAGCACCGGCCCACGCGGCGGCAAACGCGATGGCGTGGTGCAGACGATGGCTAAAAGCGCCGCCCGGCAGGTGACGAATCAGATTGTGCGCGGCATGCTGGGGAGCTTACTGGGTGGACGACGTCGGTAGCGGGGAGATCCACGGCGTACCCAACGCCGAGCCTTGCACACCGTGCTGGTTCAGATAACGATCCAGTTCCACCATCCCCGTCCAGCGGTTCTCGCACCACAAGGGCGCTAGAAGCGTTGGGCGGCGTGCGCTGGCAGAGATGCGGTGGTAAATCACCTCCGGCGGCGTGTGGCGGATCATCTCCCCTGCCGTCACGGTGTACTCGTCCAGCGCAATGCCATTTAACCGCCCGGCTTCCCAGGCTTTCGCCATGGTGCTTCCGGTTACAATATGCAGCGGGTGGAGCTTAATGCCATCCACGCCCGTCTCTACAACTCTTTCCAGGGTTTCCAGACCGTGCTGCTGCCCTTCTCCCGGCAGACCGACAATCAGATGCGAACAGACCTTTAAACCGCGCTCCCGCGCCAGTCGGGTGGTTTTCTGGTAACAGGCAAAATCATGACCACGATTGATCCGATGCAGGGTTTTGTCGTGCGCGGTCTGCAATCCCAGCTCCAGCCAGATTTCGTAGCCCAGATCTTTATATTCGCTCAGTAAATCCAGTACGGCTTCAGGTACGCAGTCCGGGCGCGTACCGACACAAAGCCCGACGATATTCGCCTGGCTTACGGCCTGCTGATACATGGAGCGCAGCACCTGCACTTCTGCAAAGGTGCTGGTGTAGGCCTGGAAATAGGCCAGATACTGTTTTGCGCGGTTAACGAGACTCGCCTGATGGGAAAGCTGCTCGGCGATAGAGTTATGCTGCTGCGCCTCATCGGCAAAAGAGGCCACATTACAGAAAGTACAGCCGCCACGCCCGATGGTGCCATCGCGATTAGGGCAGCTAAAACCGCCGTGCAGCGTGAGCTTATGAACCTTTTGCCCGTAGCGGCGTGAAAGATCCCCACCAAACATGTTGACTAATTTCTGTAACTGCATAATCTGATAGACCGTCCCGGAGAAAGGGGACAAGCCTGCCATTTTTAGCCTCTGTCGGCGATGACCTGGATCAATCGCCCAGGACGGCTATTATTCATTTGAATAAACAATCACTATTACTGCAATTTCATTCATCACTCTGGCAATTACTTTTCCTTATGTTCGCGGGGATTTTTTCACTTATCGCCCCCTGGCAGTAAAACAGTGCGATTATGCAACTTGATCGCCTGTACCAGATTATTATCCTGCAAAAAACCCGCCATTCAGCACGCTAAAGGGATAATACCGCTTTCATATAGTGAGTCAGATCACACTCCCTCGCGCCTTCCCCCTCTCTTTTGCGGCTGAAAAACCGATTAAATCTCTTTTATATTCAATGCAATAAGTCACCTTTAGCACATTTTTGTATAAATAAGATTGCCATTTGACCTGTGTATCAATTCCCGATAAGTTGGAAATCCGCTGGAAGCTTTCTGGATAAGCAGCCTGCTTATCATATTTATGCAGTAATTGAGATTCCCTCTGAAGCAAGTCCTCAAACTTGTTTGACCTGTGCGAAAAGGAAATGAAGAGGGCGAATGCGAGGTGCGCGTATGAAACGCAAACCCCGTCGCCGCGCTCTTTCTGTGCCTGTGCGCCACGGTTCAGTGGGGAGTCCCGAAGAGCCTGGGGAGGTTCACTGATATGTTGTACGATAAATCCCTTGAGAAGGATAACTGTGGTTTCGGCCTGATCGCCCACATAGAAGGCGAACCTAGCCACAAGGTAGTGCGTACCGCTATACACGCACTGGCCCGTATGCAGCACCGTGGTGCAATCCTCGCTGATGGTAAAACCGGCGATGGTTGTGGCTTGCTGCTACAAAAACCGGATCGTTTCTTCCGCATCGTTGCGCAAGAGCGCGGCTGGCGTTTAGCCAAAAACTACGCTGTCGGCATGCTGTTCCTGAATCAGGATCCTGAAAAAGCTGCCGCCTCACGCCGCATCGTCGAAGAAGAACTTCAACGCGAAACCCTGTCGATTGTCGGCTGGCGCAATGTGCCAACCAACGAAGGGGTGCTCGGTGAAATCGCCCTCTCCTCGCTGCCACGTATCGAACAGATTTTTGTGAATGCGCCTGCGGGCTGGCGTCCGCGCGATATGGAACGCCGCCTGTTTATTGCCCGTCGCCGCATCGAAAAACGTTTGCAGGACGATAAAGAGTTCTACGTCTGTAGCCTCTCAAACCTGGTGAACATCTATAAAGGTCTGTGTATGCCGGCTGACCTGCCGCGCTTCTACCTGGACCTCGCGGACCTGCGTCTGGAATCGGCCATTTGCCTCTTCCACCAGCGCTTCTCCACCAACACTGTTCCACGCTGGCCGCTGGCTCAGCCTTTCCGCTACCTGGCGCACAACGGTGAGATCAACACCATCACCGGTAACCGCCAGTGGGCGCGCGCGCGTACCTATAAATTCCAGACTCCGCTAATCCCGGATCTGCATGACGCCGCCCCGTTCGTCAATGAAACCGGCTCTGACTCCAGCTCGATGGATAACATGCTCGAACTGCTGCTGGCAGGCGGGATGGATATCGTACGTGCAATGCGTCTGCTTGTTCCGCCAGCCTGGCAGAACAACCCGGATATGGA
>Ga0213823_1002005_pt1 | contig 11505 bp, 8 predicted proteins | sample MC6MC0907MG_FD_179887 | JGI IMG/M metagenome (GOLD analysis project Ga0213823, IMG submission 179887) | Enriched soil aggregate microbial communities from Iowa State University, Ames, United States - MC6-MC0907-MG | ecosystem: Environmental > Terrestrial > Soil > Unclassified | place: USA: Iowa...
GCGAAAATTGCTAATGTCGGTAAGGGTACGATTTATACATTCTTTGCAAATAAAGAAATTTTATTTCAAGAGATAGCTATGTCACTTGTACGAGAGATGAAGGCAGAAGCAGATGCAGTGTTGGATGCATCAGCTAGTTTTATGGACAATGCACATAATGCTTTAATGAAAATGCTTCAGTTCCGTGAAAAACATCTTTTATTTGCGAAGTTATTAGAGGAGGAAAAAGAATTACGAACGCCAGTTGTCAAACAAGTTCTCATCCGTATCGAGACTGAGATTTTATCGTATGTTGCTGAGTTAATTCAAAGGCGTATTGATAAAGGTGAGATTCGAGACTGTGATGCAGAATTGGTAAGCTATCTATTGCTAAAGGCATATCTAGCATTTGTCGTTGATTGGCATGAACTACATGGTGATATGATTCCCGAGGAAAAGATTTTAAATCTTTTTAAAGAAACAATCTTTCGTGGACTAATTTTAACTTGATTACTGGATCAAGCACCAGTCTACTCATGGAAGGTTTCAATTTTTTGGATTAAAATGACCGACTGACGTTTTCGGTCAACTAGTATAGGAGTGAGGTAATTTTATGATTAAAGCTGAATGGCTGAAAATCTTGAAAACAAGAAAAATGCTTGTGTCAATCATCGCTGTATTATTTATCCCAGTCATGTATGCAGGCATGTTTTTATGGGCTTTCTGGGATCCATATGCAGGCCTACCTAACCTACCAGTAGCAATTGTCAATGAAGATAAGGGTGCTGAAATGGATGGGGAAAAATTAGACTTAGGTGATACCCTAGTCGAAAAGCTTGTTGATAGTGAGCAATTTAATTTTATTGAAGTATCTAAAGAACAGGCTGAAAAAGGTTTAAATGGCCGTGACTATTACATGATTTTAGAAATTCCAACAAATTTCTCTGATCATGCAACAACACTATTAGATGACAAACCTTCTAAATTAGTGATGAACTATATTCCGAATGAAGGATTAAACTTCCTTGGTGCACAGATTGGTGAAACAGCAATGGATCGTGTACGTGCGGAAGTAAATTCACAGGTTTCAGCGACTTATGCAGAAAAATTATTTGATTCCATTGCAACACTTGGAGACGGCTTTACAGAGGCTGCTGATGGCTCTAATAAGCTAGATGAAGGTGCTCAAAAAGTAGCTAATGGTGCGAAAGATTTAAAAGGTTATCTTGAGCAACTAGCATCAAGCACAATTGAGTTATCAAATGGTACAGATAAAATCACAAAAGGTGCTGGAGATGCTGCCAAAGGTGCAAATGATTTATCTACTGGTTTAGTAAAGCTTCAGGATGGTACAGTGCAATTACAAAAAGGTGCCCAACAAGCAGCTAATGGTGCTACAAGTCTTGAGCAAGGTTTAACGCAATATACACAGGGTGTTGCGAAAGTAGAAGCAGGTTTAAACACTTTAAATGACAAACAACAACAGATTAGTTCAGGCGCAGCTTCTATTGCTGAGAACGCTGGTGCATTAAATGGTGCAGCAAACCAATTAACATCTGGCTCTGCAAAAGTAGAAGCAGGAATTACAGCCTTATCTAACCAATTACAAGGTATGATGGCTTCAATGCCTGAAGAGCAAGCAGCGGTATTAAAGCAAACATTAGCAGAGCTTCAAGCTGGAAGTGCAAGCGTGCATAATGGTTTAAATTCGTTATCTGCAGGCACAGAAAAATTACAAGCTGGTGCAAATCAAGTTAGTTCTGGAGCTACTCAAATTGCAGCAGGTCAGGCAGAAGTGTTAGCAGGGGCAAACGCACTAACTGCAAAAAGTAATGCATTAGTGGAAGGCGCTAAGGGTCTTCAAGCAGGTAATACGACATTAGCAGCAAAATTAGGTGAACTAAATGCTGGCGTGAAAACAGCAGTAACAGGTTCTAAAACATTAGCGTCTGGTTTAAACGAATTAGCGAATGGTACAACAACTTTAAATCAAGGTACATCTACACTTGCCTCAAAATCTGGTGAGCTAGCACAAGGCTCTGCAACACTTGCAGATGGTTCAACTGAGCTTGCAGATGGTACATCAACTTTATCTGGCAAATTAGGTGAAGCAAGTGAGAAAGCAAATGAAGTTCATGCGAATAAAGACACATATGATATGGTAGGTAGCCCAGTTCAAGTCGATAAGGAATCTGTTAACCATGTACCTAACTACGGCACAGGCTTCGCTCCATACTTTATTTCCCTTGGCCTATTCGTCGGAGCATTATTAATTTCCATCGTGTTCCCACTTGTAGAGCCAGCTATTCGTCCGAAAAATGGAGCAGCTTGGTTTACAAGTAAGGTGTCAGTATTAGCATTCGTCGGCTTAGTTCAAACTATATTAACAGTGGTTATTGTTAAATGGGGACTTGGTCTTGAAGTAAATAATTTAGGATACTTCATATTAACAGCATTATTAACAAGCTATGTTTTCTTAGCATTAATTCAAATGTTAGTGTCTATCTTCGGTGATCCAGGACGCTTCATAGCAATTGTTGTACTAATTTTACAATTAACAACAAGTGCGGGAACATTCCCACTGGAGTTAATCCCATCACCGTTACAAGTATTTAACAAACTATTACCAATGACATATACTGTTCAAGCCTTTAAAACAAGTATTTCTACAGGCGATATGACATTCTTAATGCAAAACTACGGCGTTCTATTAGGCTTCCTAGTTGCATTCTTAGCAATTACGTTCGGATACTTCATGTTACTACACACAAAACGCTATTCCAAAGTAGCCGAAGAAAATTAAAATTTAACTTACTATGCACCCACCAATTAAATGGTGGGTGTTTTTATGTTGCTATTGTATTGAGTATTTTCAAGGGCTTGGCTATTGTGAGAAATTATTCAGGTGGAGGGAAGGTCTGCTCAGGCATGGGAAGAATTCGCTCAGGTAGGAGACAGAACAGCTCAGGTTGAGAGGAAATTCGCTCAGGTGAGAGAGAAAACTGCTCAGGTTAAGAGAAAATTCGCTCGGGTGAGAGAAAGAACTGCTCAGGTCGAGAGAAAATTCGCTCAGGTGAGAGAAAGAACTGCTCAGGTCGAGAGAAAATTCGCTCAGGTGAGAGGCAGAACAGCTCAGGTTGAGAGAAAATTCGCTCGGGTGAGAGAAAGAACTGCTCAGGTCGAGAGAAAATTCGCTCAGGTGGGAGGCAACCTGCTCGGGTATAGAAAGGATTCGCTCAGGCAGGAAGTCTCCTCTACCCAGGAAATTAAAAAATTTGCTAGATCCCAGAAACAACAATAAAAAAACAACAGCTGATATGAGCGTATCAGCTGTTGTTTCGTAAGTGTAAGAGATTTAATTAAGGGTTCATCAAAAATGATGAGGGGTGTCATTAATAGTACGTGTGGGGCACGTAAATGACAAAATTACAGAATAGGCAAATGCTTATAGGTGGTTACATTTTTCACAAGTGTTGCTGTAGCATTCACTTTGTTCTTCAATTTTTTCACCGCATTCTGTGCATTGCTTTGCAGGTAGGTTCTTGAAAAATTCAACTACGTTTTCTAACATTGTGGACTCCTCCTTTAAGTTCATCTGTACTATTACTGTTTTGATATTTTATAGTGTATTATAACAGATGCTTTTCGTCAACACAAAATGCCTAATTTGCGTTAAAATAAATATGGATATTTTGTGAAGGAGGAAAAGCAAACAATGATTTTTGTTGATAATAAAGGAATTCATGACCCACGCATTAACCTTGCCATTGAGGAGTACTTATTAAAAACAATGGATGTTGAAAAGGAACCTGTACTCCTTTTTTACATAAACCAGCCTTCCATCATCATTGGAAAAAATCAAAATACTATTGAAGAGATTAATACAGATTACGTGGAGGACAACGGCATTATTGTTGTGCGACGACTATCTGGTGGTGGTGCAGTGTATCATGATTTAGGAAATCTTAACTTTAGCTTTATTACCAAAGATGATGGCGAAAGCTTTATGAATTATAAAAAATTCACGCAGCCTGTTGTTGAAGCACTGGCTGCAATGGGTGTCAATGCAGAGCTTTCGGGGCGTAATGATATTTTGGCAGAGGGACGTAAGGTATCCGGAAACGCACAATTCTCTACTAAGGGGCGAATGTTTAGTCATGGCACATTGATGTTTGATACAGAAATTGATGCTGTTGTATCTGCTTTAAAAGTGAAGAAGGATAAAATAGAATCCAAAGGCATTAAATCAATTCGCTCACGAGTGGCTAATATCTCAGAATTTTTGAAGGATAAGATGACTGTTGAAGCGTTCCGATTAGAAATTTTGAAATCCATTTTTAATGGTGAAGAAAATATTCGTTACTATGAGCTATCGGAGGAAGACTGGGCAAATATCCATAAACTATCTGCAGAACGTTATCAAACTTGGGAGTGGAACTACGGTAAATCTCCACGCTTTAATATTCAAAAAACACATCGTTTCCCAACAGGAGGCATTGATATTCGCTTAGAGGTAAATCACGGCATTATTGAAGAGGCGCATATTTTTGGTGATTTTTTTGGAGTAGGAGACATGGCTGATGTTGCACAACGACTAGTTGGGACAAACTATAATCGAGCAGCAATTGCTGAAGCGTTAGCGGATATTGATATTCCAACATACTTTGGTGGAATTACAACTGAAGAGTTTTTACAATTAATTTATTGAGTAAAGCTAATTCGAAAAAGACGCATGCCTAAGACGTCGCACTGGGATTACATGATCTTTTCCGATAAAGGTTCGCTGACAATTATGTCGTCGAACCTTTTTTTGATACAATATAGAGTAGAAAGGAGTGTTCGTATGGAGAAGCATCGAATATTTATTGTCGAAGATGATGTAAAGATTGCATCATTACTTGCGGAAACGCTTAGAAAATATCAGTACGAAGTTGAAACAATTAAAGAATTTGATCATCTCATTGAAGAGTTTACAGCATTTAACCCACATATGGTGTTGCTTGATATAAATTTACCTGCGTACGATGGCTATTATTGGTGTCGTCAATTACGTCAGCATACAACTTGTCCAATCATATTTATTTCTGCCCGTTCAGGGGAAATGGACCAAATATTCGCATTGGAAAATGGTGGTGATGATTTTATCACAAAGCCGTTTAACTATGAGATTGTGCTGGCAAAGATTCGTAGTCACTTGCGCCGTACATATGGTGAATATGCAGCAAGACAAGAAGAACGGACGATAAAGCAGGGACAGCTAATTCTTCATTTAGAGAGAATGGAGCTTCATAAAAATGATTTAGAGATACCCCTTCAGAAAAAAGAATGTATTATTTTAGAGCTACTAATGGGGAATGCTCCAAAAGTAGTTACTCGTGAGCAATTACTAGAAGAGCTCTGGGATGATCAGGCTTTTGTGGATGAAAATACATTGAATGTTAATATGACACGAGTACGTAAAAAACTTGCGGATTATCATATTTCTTCCACGATTGAGACAGTGCGCGGTGCTGGCTATCGCTTTATGTTAAGCGCAGGTGAGCTATAGTGGGATGGAAATTATTTTTGCGTGATTATGCATCATTCATTGTGTTCCAGCTACTACTAGTTGGATTCATCATGGTCTTATATGGGCTCGACGGTTTTCGAAACGTTGATACTGCGATTTATTCCTTCTGTATTAGTTTAGTATTGCTAGCCTCTTTTTTACTTGTCCGCTATTTAATGCGTCAGCGTTATTTATTGAAAATCTCACAGCTTCCAAAAACTATGGAGGATGTACTCCAAAAAAACGCGAAAACGCCGGAAGCGATACAGACGGAAAAATATATGCATGAGCTTTATCGACTTTATCAGCATGAGCTCCACTCATTGTATGCAAGTCAAAAACGGCACGATCAATTTATGAATCAATGGGTGCATCAAATGAAAACACCCATATCTGTAATTGAGCTTTTATTGCAGGATGAGCGCCCACTTGATAAAAGGAATGTGCAGGAGGAGATTGATCGTTTACGAAGAGGCTTGGACATGGTGCTTGTGAATGCTCGATTGGAGAACTTTGAGGAGGACATGCAAGTAGAGCAAGTGGCAGTAAAAACTATTGTTACTGCAACTGTAAATGAAAATAAACGTTTATTTATTACGAAAAGAGTTTTTCCTGAAATTCATATCGAGGATGACATAATCGTAGCAAGTGACTCTAAATGGCTTCGATTTATTATCGGACAATTTGTAACCAATGCTGTTAAATATACATTTGAAGCCAATAAAAAAATAGTTATTTCTGCTGTGAAAAGGGATGACCATGTGCAACTAGCCATTTGCGATGAAGGTATTGGTATTCCTGCCTCAGATCTTTCACGTGTTACAAAAGCCTTTTTTACCGGAGAAAATGGTCGTAAAACAGGGGAATCTACAGGAATGGGCTTATATTTAGCTAAGGAGATTTGTGAAAAGCTAGGGCACGAATTAAACATTACATCAGAGGTAGGAAAAGGAACAATTGTTACAGTGACATTTACGAATTAGGGGGAGCGAGGATGAAAGAGGTACATTTTAATGAATGGGTTTTGAATATCGAAAGCGAAAAAACGGAAGCATTTATCGAATTAAATCATGGTGACTGTGAATGTCTTGCCTGCAAAAATTTTCGTAAGGCTAGTCTTTTGCTTGATGCAGAAGTTATGCATTTTTCAAATTATCTTGGGTTAGACTTACAAAAACCAACTTTACTAAATGCTTTTCCTGTAGATGGTGAACAGGTGATGTATAGCGGACATTATACGGTATGTGGAGAAGTTATTGAAGGGGAAATGGACGCTTGGGATGTTGTTGTTGGCAATCATTGCTTTAGTCTTGTTGAGGACGATGATCAGACATCTATTACAGAGCCACATTTTCAAATTGGTTTTGAGGTAGTCTTGCAATGGCTATTACCAGAATCCCTGGAACTAATTAAGAAATAAGGTGAAAGAAGCTATGTCTATTTTACAAATAAAAGATGTGACAAAGGTTTATGAAGGTAAGGTAACACATCGTGCACTAAATCAACTTAGCTTTGATGTTGAGGAGGGCGAGTTTTTAGCAGTCATGGGTCCATCAGGAAGCGGAAAAACTACATTATTAAATATTATTTCTACCATTGATGAACCCACCAGCGGTGAAATTATTTTAGACGGTTTAAATCCGCATAAGCTAAATGCAACAGAGCTTGCTTACTTTAGAAGAAGACAATTGGGTTTCGTTTTTCAGGATTTTAATCTGTTGCATATGCTGACAGTTGAAGAAAATATTGTGTTGCCACTAACGTTGGATCAACAACCATTAGAAATCATGGAGGAACGTTTGGCTGGCATTGTGGAAAAGCTGGATTTAACTTCTTTCTTGCAAAAACGACCAAATGAAATATCTGGTGGGCAGGCACAAAGAACCGCTATTGGACGAGCTCTAATTCATAATCCAAGTTTGATTTTAGCAGATGAGCCAACCGGTAATTTAGATTCGAATTCTTCGCGTGATGTACTTGAACTTTTAACAAAAATCAATAAGGAAAAACAAACGACGATCGTCATGGTCACACATGATCCCATTGCAGCAAGCTACTGTGATCGCGTGTTATTTATTAAGGATGGGGAATTTTTCAACGAAATTTATAAGGATGATCGCCGTCAAATGTTTTTCCAACGAATATTAAATGTTTTAAGCTTACTAGGAGGAGGACAAGTAGGTGACCTTTCGACAATTCGCTTACCGTAATGTCGTACGGAACAGCCGTATTTACGGAGCCTTTTTCATGGCAAGCTTTTTTTCTGTGGCTGTGTTTTTTATCTATTCCATGCTTATGTTTCATCCAGATATTGAACGAGGTATTTTAGGTGAGGTTTCGCTAGTTGGCATGATTGGTGCTGAAATCGTACTTGTCCTTTTTACACTTTTCTTTCTGTATTATTCGATGAGTGCCTTTTTAGAGGCCCGATCACATGAATTTGCGATTTTATTGCATCTAGGTATGGAAAGACGCCAGATGAATAGATTAGTTTTTTTAGAAACAATGATTATAGGATCAGGTTCCATTATTGTTGGCATTATATTTGGCTTCTCTTTCTCAAAATTCTTTTTCATGATTGTGCGAGAAATTTTACACTTAGATCAATTGCCATTATATGTTTCTTGGCAACCATTTTTGCTAACAATCGGTGTCTTTACTAGTGCCTTTGTGGTCATCTCGTTTATCAGTGTGTACTTTTCTCGTGAAAGAAAGTTACGTGATCTAATTAAAGGGAATGACTATTTAAATAAAGGTTCTACTTATTCGAAAATCCGAGCAATATATGGTATTGCCCTCATTTTATCCACATATATTCTAGCGTTTATCGTTGCGAATACATCATTAATTGGATTGACCTTATTAATTCCGTTTTCAGCGACCTTTGGAACCTATTATTTTTTCAGTGATTCATTACCTTGTTTCCTAGATGTAGCCCGAGGTAAACGAAAATTCCATTGGCAGCGCTATCGCCTTCTTTCATTAGCTGAGCAAACCCATATTATGATGGATAATGTGAAAATGTTTTTTGTTGTAACGATGGTATCAACTTTGGCATTTTTATCGGTGGGTGTTTTAGCGACTATGTCTTCGTATACGACGCAGTATGATCGTTTAAATCCACTAGGGCTTGTGTATAAGGGAGATGTGGATAATCCATATGAACGAAATCATATTAACTCTTTACGTATTCAGTTAGAAGAAAAGGGTTTATCATATCACTTATCCCGCTTCGTTGTAGTAAAGCAAACGTCTTCATTTACACATAATGAAGTGGAAGTTTTTAGAGAATCAGATATGAATGTATTACTATCTTCCTTTAGCTATCCATTGCTTGATTTGGCACCAGGAGAAGCTGTGTTCATACCCTATTCGGAGGATTCCTTAAAGAAATTAAAAAATAGAGTGGTACATACCATTCTAGAGGAAAATTCTATCCCAATTACGATAGATAGTGTTTATCCTAAAATCATATTCCCAGGCTCTATCGTCAGTGTCAATTCAATTATTATAAGTGATGAGGACTTTGCTAAGCTCGTTAAGCCGATTATTAATAAAAATGTTGAGCAGCCTGTTTATCATTTATTCACTTTTTATATTCCTCAATGGATGGAGACCAAGGATATTGGTAGTGATATCGATGAGATAGCTGTATCTCAATATTTCAAAAAGAAGGGTAAATTTAGCCCATTCTATTTTGAAAATGCAGGATTACATTATTCTTATATATTAGCTACCTACTCATTATTTACATTAGTAGGGGTTCTGGTGGCAACAGTTTTTTTATTAGCAGCAGGCAGTTTTATTTACTTTAAATTGCATACCTCTCTTGAACGAGAAAAGCGCAAATTTGATGTTTTAAAACGGATGGGCTTAACAGATACAGAGCTCAAAAAGTTAGTGAATCGGCATCTTTTCCCACAATTTTTCTTGCCATGGGGTGTAGCAATGATGCATAGTGCCTTTGCCTTTCTAATGGTTCAAAGCATTTTAAAGGATATTGCTAATATTTCCATTGTTAAGGAAGTTTTCTTTGCATTTGGTTTCTTTGTTTTAATACAAGTAATCTATTTCTATCTAATTCGTTGGCGTTACATCTCCCATATCCGTTCGTAATGTAAGTGTATAAAAGAGAAAAAAATGAATTATTTGACGGTTTTTTTGACATGAAATAAAAAGTCTCATTGTCTTTTAGATATATTTCTTATATAATAATACTGAATGATGATTCATTTTATTTTCATTCAGTAGATGACTCCCACCTCTGAGGTGGTGATATGGATAAGGGTGTAATTCCTTTTTAAGGAATATCCAAATATCTACTGAATGAAGATAAAGCCTCCGGCGGATGTCACGGATTTTCAAAGGAATGAAGTGTACAGGCACAATTCAAAATCCGGACGTAATTACGCTTAGGCGAAATTGATACGATAAGGGGATGGTGTAATTGAATTTAGTTTCGAGTGTTCATCAACAAGCAGTGCAACAGCCAGATAAAATTGCGTATCATTTTATGGGGAAAGATACAACATATGGCGAGTTCGAGTTTACAGTTGGACGTTTTGCAAAGGGGTTACAGGAATTAGGAGTAGAAAAGGGGGACCATGTAGCATTTTTATTAGGCAACACACCGCATTATTTAATTGCCTTGTATGCGACGATGCGCTTAGGTGCTACTGCAATACCAATCAACCCGATTTATACACCGGATGAAATATCTTATATTTTGCATAATGGCGATGTTAAGGCTGTTATTGCACTTGATGCCCTTCTACCTCTAGTAGAAAAGGGTGTACAAGCTTTTCCACAAGTTACATCATTTATTATTTGTGAAACGACAGCAGATACTGCAGAAAAAATTGCAGCCTTGTCACAAGAGGCAAAAGTAAAAACACATTTATTTACACAGGTGATTGCGAACGTATCAGACTCTTTACAGCCTGTAGAAGTGGCCGATGATGATAATGCCATTATTCTCTATACTTCTGGAACAACAGGAACTCCAAAGGGAGCCATGCTGACACATGAAAATATTTATTCTAATGCACGAGATGTTGCACATTATTTAGGCTATAAAGCAGATGATCGTATTATTGCAACTTTGCCAGTTTTCCATGTATTTGCGTTAACAGTTGTTGCGAATGCACCATTATTGAGTGGAGCTACGGTATTACTTGCACCACGCTTTAGTCCAACCGAGATTTTCGCCTTAGCAAGAGAGCAAAAAGCAACTGTATTTGCTGGTGTACCTACAATGTATAATTTTTTATATCAACTACCTGAAGGCAATCCAGAAGATTTCTCGACAATCCGCTTAGCAATATCAGGAGGCGCTTCATTACCTGTGGCACTATTACATAATTTCGAGAAGAAATTTAATGTACGTGTTTCGGAGGGCTATGGCTTATCAGAGGCTTCACCAGTAACTTGCTTTAATCCATTGGACCGCGATCGTAAAGCAGGTTCCATTGGGACATCCATCTGCAATGTTGAAAATAAAGTTGTAGACGTAAACGGGCAAGAGGTACCTGTCGGTGAAGTAGGAGAGTTAATTGTTAGAGGGCCTAATGTTATGAAGGGATATTATAAACTGCCTGAAGAAACAGCGATGGCTATACGTGATGGCTGGTTATATACGGGTGACTTAGCGAAGGTTGATGAAGAGGGGTATTTCTATATCGTTGATCGTAAAAAAGATATGATTATTGTAGGGGGATTCAATGTCTATCCAAGAGAGGTTGAGGAAGTACTCTTTGCTCATAACAATATCGTTGAAGCAGCAGTTATAGGCTATCCGGATCCTAATTTAGGGGAGGCTGTTCATGCATATGTTGTCTTAAAGGAAGTAGCAGCAACCTCCACAGAGGATCTACTTGCCTATTGTACAAAACATATGGTGAAATATAAGGTTCCTAAAGTCATAGAAATTATGGATGAACTACCGAAGAATACAACTGGAAAGATATTACGTCGCTCTT
>Ga0213823_1002009_pt1 | contig 11501 bp, 5 predicted proteins | sample MC6MC0907MG_FD_179887 | JGI IMG/M metagenome (GOLD analysis project Ga0213823, IMG submission 179887) | Enriched soil aggregate microbial communities from Iowa State University, Ames, United States - MC6-MC0907-MG | ecosystem: Environmental > Terrestrial > Soil > Unclassified | place: USA: Iowa...
TATACAGATAAACAACAAAAAGTTTTTCACTTGAATCTAATTTCCCCCCGTTTTAGAAGGTTTCAATAAAGAAGTCAACTACATGATTGAATATTGTCGCTGTTTTATACTTTACTTTATCGAAATTCGTATATTGGTTAGTAAAAATTGTTTGATCATTTTTATCTGAAATTAAAATATCTTCGATCAATGTATCATAAATATCGTCCGCATATTGTTCATGGGAGGTATCCTTCTTGCTGAACAACGCTCCAAATCCAACTTGAGATCCTTGGATTGTTGGATTTACTTCAATTGTTTTGGACAATACCTTATCTACATCTATTGTTATTTTATCTTTATTTACTGTAATATTAAATACTCTTTTTTTTGTAAGATTTCTTGGATATTCTTCTTCATCTATTCTAGAGCCCTTTTGCGTATCCTGATATGTGTAGACAGTCGCTTTATTAAATGCATACTCCTCTTCATTCCACTTTATTTCATTTAATGCGAAACGTTCCTTCTCGACAACACCAGCTCCTGGTGATTTTTCAGAAACAACAATTTCATTATCCACGAGAGCTACACGAATATAACTATTATTTTTTTCATCATAATTTAAATAGATAGATTGCTGTCCAACAACATTCCCTTTAAAAGCAAAGTTAACCGTATATTGTTCTGGCAGTGCTTTCTTTAACAGCACTCGCCCTTCACTAGATGGGGGTGATGTGATTGTCATCTCATTGTTTTTAAATTGTACAGCACCATTCACAATTGACCATTTCTTAGCTAATTCATGATCGCCTACTTCAAATTCCACATTTTGCTTACTTGCCTGACGAATTTTCATCATCACATGGTTGGTAGACCAATAAGGAGATATCTGTAATCGGCTTAAATTGTAGAGATCAGCATCAGCCTTATTATAGGCTCCCTGCTCACGATTGAAATGCATACTAAAAGTATCCCTAATTTGCTCATCATTCACGTTTTGTACTAACGGCTCCATATTATTATAGAGTGAATTAGCATGCATAATAGCATAGGCTCTGGGGACCTCTCCTAATTCCTTTTTATAAATATCATGTATCGATTTATAATCTTTTTTAATTCGTGCTTCCATTTCCTTACGAGTTTCGCTTGGGATCATGTATTGATTACGAATAAAATCCATTAAATAGTGATTATAATATTCAATCGTCGTTTTATTCGGCACATCATTTTCATCAATCATTCCTAATGACTGACCTTTATCGTTATAAATATTAATATATGTCAGCCGATAGCCATTAGATCCCAATTCCCAAAACCCGCTTTTTTCCATCAATAACAAATCTTTTGGCTTCAAAAATTTGTTATCACGTGTATCCATTTTATTCGCATACGTAAACATCGTCGCTTTATAACTTAGATTCTCCATAATATTTTGGGCAAAGATACTAGAATCCGTACGACCGTCTTCAAATGATAAATACAAGGCTTTTTCTGGAAGCGGCTTGTTTTTTTCATAAAAATCTAGAATATCCTGCTGTGTAATTGTTTTATAGCCCTGTCTTTCAAGTAAAGCTAATTGTTCATTTAAATTCTTCTTGGAAACATATTTAGGAGAGTCGCCTCTGCTCACACCAAAATACGATAAGGCGATAAACCCATCTTTATTTTCTAATGGAACCTTTTCCTCTACCCTTTTTTCTGTCAAAAATACGACACGTATTAAAACAACTGCTAAAAATATAACGATGATTAATTGAGCTATGGAACGTATGATTTTCCTTCGATTCTTTTTAGCTGGATTTAATACAACATTTTTTTCACTCATTCCTTCTCACCCATTTTTCTATTTTTTAGAATCGAAAATCGGGATTTTCGTAATTTTTGCTTTTCCAATTTCTTTTCCTTCGCTATGACATCCTGGGGTGTTTCTCTTGTACCCCATGTAGATTTCCAAAAAGTAACCCATGCAACTGGCATTTGCCATAGTAAAATAAATTCATAGAAAAGGACAAAGATAAAGCCAAATGCCCACAATTTACTCCTTCTAAAGAAAAGATGGGCCAGACTCATCAGCATAGCCATTAATAGTAGACCCATTAAAAACGTGGTTGGGAAAATACCATGCATTATTGGCACATAAATTAAATTGTAGACAACCACAATAGGAGCTGCTATCGGCACAATTAAACCGATAACGAAAAACAGAAACATAAAGGGTTCCTTTTTCCACATAAATAAAAATGCTCGTAGTGATTCACGTAGCCATGACCGTTTCCACCTCATTTGCTGCGATAAAAAAACCTTAGACTCTGATGGAACAATTGTAGAGCATACAGCATTATCCTGATAGCCCGTGCGATGTGTTTTTAATATATAGTTCGTCATACTTCGGTCATCACCAAAGGTTGCAGGCTGCCCAAGAAATTTTTGATTTAACCATGCTGTCTCGTTCTTCAAAATAAGCTCTTTCCGGTAACATGCTAGTGGTCCAGATAGACATGTTACGGTATCAAACCAAGATTCAGCAGCCTTCATTATACGGAAGGCAATATAATAACGAACTGTTTGTAATTTCGTTAATGCATTAGTGAATTTATTTTCAACCTCTGTACGTCCAGCTACACCACCCATTTGTGGATCCTGGAAGGGCTGCACTAAATTCCGAATGGCATGGGGTTCTAAAAAGCTGTCTGAGTCCACAAAAACAACTAGATCATGCTTGGCAAGATGTACCCCAGCCACTAATGCCTCCCGTTTCCCACCATTTTGGGGTAGCTTATGGAAGCTTAAGCGATCCTCTGTTTTAAAGCGTCCACCCTCACTATGAATCAGCTCAATCATTTCCTTGGCCTTTTCTTCAGTCCTATCCGTTGAGTAGTCATCCACGACAATAACTTCCAGCTTATCAACAGGATAATACTGATTTATACAGCTTAAAATGGTGCGGTGAATCCACTCCTCTTCATTAAAAACAGGAATTATAATTGAAACACCCGGTTCGTAATTAGGATTTATCGGAACATTTCTATAGAAAACTCCAAATAAATATCTGCTTAGTAGAAATGTTGCCGCAATAATACTATATAAATATAGAAACTTATTAAATCTAAAGTAGATGACACTTTCTGCTCGCATCAGCATGACAATAAGCGAAACTATCAATAGAAATAGACTTGCTACAAATATTGAAAGTCCCCAGCGCTTTTTTGTCATGTAATGGTTTAATGGCTCCAAAAATTCACAGGCATAATAGTACCTTACTTCACCATCTACCTCTTTCGTAAAGGAACGCACTACTTTTGCTTTTAGATTTATTTTTGATTCATAGCCTTCTGGCATTGCTCCACCAGGAATAGTGAAATTCATTTTGATAATTTCATCCATTAATAAGTTGTTTGGACTTAGTGAATAGATGAGAATACCTGTAACAGAAATATCCTCTGCAAAATGCTTTTCATTCGTTATTTTTTTCCTAGCTCTTTTAATTTGTACTTCAAAATTAGTTTCGTAACGGAGACTTAGAAGCTGTAATCGATATATTTCATTGACATCTGTAGGGTCGATTTCCTCAGTTTGATAGGAAGCACCTCGTCGATTCACAAGACTTCGTATATTTTCTGGGTCAGGAATATTTGATAGTATTCGCCGATCAGAACGCGGTATCGTTAAGACCTCTTTTTTCTTATTCATGATTATCAATTCACTTTCTTATTCGAATCTTCTTCAATCCAAGTAGACATCTTTGAAAAGCTATACCCATCTTTTTGAAGCTTTTCAATTATTGATGGCAATACTTCTACTGTTTTTGTCCCATCTAAAATATGCATAACAATTACCTTTCCTGGAGCAGCTCTGCTTATTACACGATTGTAAATATCCTGAGCTGATAACTCTAAATTCCAATCAAAAGAAGCAATATCGTACATGGCAATCGAAGTAACACCTGTAGCAGCAATAATTTTTGCAGATTCTTCATTAATAACACCTTTATTTGGTCTAAAATACAGTAAAGGCTTTTCCTGTAAGGCATATGTTAATGCCTTATGCGCCATTACCACATCCTCCTGCAGTTCTTCAGGAGTCATGGTCGTAACATCGAGGTGATTGTAGGAGTGGCTTGCAACCTCATGACCTCTATTTACAATTAATCGCGCCAATTGAGGATCCTTCTCCACACCCTTTCCTATTAAAAAGAAGGTTGATTTTACATGGTACTTATCAAGAATATCTAAAATCTCTTTAATTCTTTCCTCACTTGCCCAATCATCAAAGGATAAAGAAATTTCTTTTTTCGTTGTATTTTTGCGATAGAATATATTAGGTTTAACATTTTGATAATCTGGATTTATTTTAATAGCATCATAGCCCTCAATTTCTTCTAAAGGTTTGGCAATATATTGTTCATCTAACACTTCCGTTAATGTGGTAAAGACATATCCTTTTTCCTTTCCGTACTGGGACAATAGAGGAATCACATCAATAACCGCTGGATTAATATACGTATTTAAATGAATAATCGATCCACTATTAATAAAACGATGAATATAATCCATTATCTCCTCTGCACTTTGCATATTACGATCTTTAGGATTAATAGAAGATTCTACGACACCCTTCATATTTAGTGTTTTTGTTGCTAAACGCATATTATCCGTTGAGTCACCAGAGCGACTACGAACATATTTTGGCGAATATCCTAATTGTTCTTTAAATACTTCATTTGCTAAGAAAATTTCCTTATAGGTTTCCTCGTAGCTTAAATCTGCCATTTCGGGAAACGTTAATGTTCCATTCTCTACTTCATGTCCTCTTGCTAAGATATCTTTTACTAAATCAGGATCCTGTGCTATTCGCATACCTTCCACAAAAAAAGTTGCCTTCATATTGGACTGATCTAACGCCTTTAAAAGCTTTTGCATTGTCTCCATATCTGCAAGCCCGTTAAAGGTAATTGCAACCTTTTGGTCAAGTATGCTGGCATGACTATAAACTGTGCTCATCGTTCCATCATGCTCTTTAATCTCAATGGTGGAGTCGACAGGGTTGACCTGATGATCTTCATTAGAAGTTTGACATCCAGTTAACAATAAAATAAATAGTAGACTACATATTTTTAGTTGTCTCATGTCTACGAAATTCCCCTTACAGTTTGTAATATTCTTCATTTTTAAATAAAAAATGGGTATTTCTTGTATCGAAAATTAAAGCAGCCTGTTGATCGATTAAGGCATAATCAATATTTTTATGATTCGTTAAAATTAATATTGCATCTGCTTTTTGAACTAAAGTCTCAGTTAATAGCACCGTATTAAAATTTTCCTCTTTTATCGTAAATGACTCAATAAACGGATCAACTATCTTTAACTTACACTGCGCTCTCTTTAGCTCACCAATCACTTGTAATGCGGGTGATTCCCTAAAATCGTTAATATTTGGCTTATAGGCAACACCAATTACGACAATCTCTGCTTCATTTAGCTTTTTGTTCTGAGCTATTAAATAATTATTCAATCTATCAACTACAAAACTAGGCATTGAATCATTAATTTTATCGGCAGCCTCTATTAAAGTTGCCGGAATGCCATGCTGTTGGCTAGCCCACGATAAATATTTTGGGTCCACCGGTATACAATGACCACCGACACCAGGGCCAGGTGTAAAGGGCATAAAACCATAAGGCTTTGTCGAAGCTGCTTCAATGACCTCCCAAACATCAATGTCCATTTTATGGCAAATCCGACTTAATTCATTGACAAGTGCAATATTTATTTGACGAAATGTATTTTCTAATAACTTCTCCATTTCAGCTATCTTCGGACTTGTGACAGAAAATACATTTGTCTTAAGTGCAGTTTCATAAAAGAGCTTTGAAACCTCCAAGCACGCTTCTGTTATACCGCCCACTACTTTCGGTGTATTTGAAACTGAAAAATTTACATTTCCAGGATCGACACGTTCAGGTGAATAAGCTAAAAATATATCCTGCCCTATGGCAAAATTGCTTTTTTCTAAAATTGGTTGAACAATTTGTTCCGTAGTCCCTGGATAGGTCGTGCTTTCAAGAATAATCAGTGTATTGCTAGAAAGATTTTGTTGAATGGCTATAGCAGCTTCTTCAATATATGAAATATTTGGTGCTCCATCAGCTGTTGTTGGCGTTGGTACACAAATAACAATGACATCAGCATATGAAAGTTTAGAAAAATCATTTGTAGGGACAAATCCATCCTCACTCACAGCCTTGTGAATGACTGAGCTTGGCAAATCCACAATATAGCTTTGACCAGCCTTTAATTTGTCAATTTTTCCATTATCCTTATCAAAGCCAATTACCTGAAAATCCTTATTAGTGATTTCTAGTGCTAGTGGTAGCCCTACATAGCCTAGTCCAATTACTCCAATAACCGCTTTTTTTGTATGAATCTTTTTTGTTAAAGCTACTATTGGTGAATCAATCCTTATCCCCATGAAAAATTACTCCTTTTTCTTAAATTATTGGGATATTCACATTATCCAATTCTTTCCGATTATTCTGTATGGTTTTGTATTTTAAAATAATTATTTAAATAAAATTAGTTTGTGATCCCAATATATGCGAAAATTACTTTTACAACATATATATAGTACTAAATACGACTAAACAATTTCTAAACAAACCACTTGTAAAACGAAAAAATAACTACTCACCAATATGTTTTAGAAACAAAAACACCAATATGATTCTTTAGAACTATCTTTTTTTCTACAATTTACTACATAAATATAGGCTTTCATTAATTTTCTCCGAACATTTTTTGCATTTACTTAATATGTAAACAGCTTTAAAACATATGAATACGACCTATAATAGGAAATCTTCCACATTTCAAAAGATAAAATCTCTTCTAAAACAAAAAAAACTAGGATAGAAATTTATCTACCCTAGGTCTTTTTAGTACTCTTTAAACATTTTTTGCAAAATGAAGTAGGATTGCTTTAACCGCTCTTGATATTTTGGTGTTTCCCATTTTTCCCAAGAATAAGCTGTAAGTGGTGGTAAAACATGATTTTTTGCTTCTGGTAACGATTGAATAACCTTGCCTTCTTTATCCACAAATAAAGCACCAATATAAATATTATCAACTTTCACAGAAGCCTTCTCACCATCTTTATATAAATCTCCCATAAACTCACGTTGACTTGGATCTTTTGACTGAATGAGTAGCCAAGGGATACGTAGCTCAACCACGTTATTCTCTGTCCAAGTGTAATCAACCAATGAATTATAATCTTTTGCTTCTGGATTGGCATTTCCTTGAAGTAATTTTCCCGTTTCATAAGCACTGAAGTCAGTTGTGATGTTTTGCTCTGGTAAATATAGTTGTTTATTTAAAACGTAGTAAATCGGTGAAAATTTCCCACTATTTTTTGTGATAACTGGCATTCGAGGAGAAATCATTTTTAAGCGATATCCGTAGAAATAATCATAAAAATCGTAATATTCATCAATGACTACACGTGAATTTCCATCTTTATTTAATTCCACTATAAAATCTATGCCATTTGAAAATGTCATATCTTTTATTGATGTTGCTGATGTATTTCCTTGCTCTGGTACTACATCAAGTAAAATACGAGGCGAGGTTTTTTGTAAAATATCATTTTTTATTTTGAGATATAAATATTTCTCATCATAATCAACAGCAAAATCAGTAGAATCAGATGGTGTTGTATCATATAATTGTGTACCTTTCCACTCCTCTGTATTGCCATCTACCTTCACTTTTAATCTGTCAAAGCTTAATAAACCAAACTGCTGTTCATTTGTTTGTGCATTAGACCAAAAGGGTCGTCGATTGGGATCATCATAATCCATCGTATTCCATGTTCGCTTAAACCATTCATCTTGCCATGTAAAGACAAGTCCCCCAAGCAAGCCCTCATGCATAATATCTTCAAATAAATGTTGAAGCGTTTCACCCTGTGCTTGCTCAGACATCTGTCCCTGATTCCACCCATATACATTTTCATGTGTTTTACCACGAGAGGCAGGGATACCAAATTCCGCAATAAGCACTGGCATTCGATGTGCCTCATGTAACTCCTTTAAATAGCCTGCATAACTATTTTTATGCCCTCGAAAATCTACGTAATTTAAATAGTCTTTATCGAAGTTAAAGAAGTCTGGATAATATGGATAAACATGATAAGAAGCAAATTGTCCAGGTGACTGCATCTCACCTTTTGTATAAATAACATTTGGATTAACTCCTACCAAATCCTCATCCTCTGATGGCTCAGACGGATGCTTAAGTAAATCTGTTGTAACCCAGTTTGTAAAGCTCATCGGACGTAACCAATTGTATTTATCCTTTTCGTATACAGTAATTAAATCCATTTGCTCTGCTAGCCAATGCTCAAATGGTGTTGCATTCTTTGTTTCAAAATACGTTCCATTGTATTGGCCAATTGTAGCATGCTTTTCATTTGTACCAACAACCATATGAGGGTACCATTCAATTCCTAATACCCACCCAATGACATATTTTGATACATCAACATCATATAATCCAGAGGCATGTCCTACTTTTGGTTCAACATACATATTACCGTGGATAACATCTACCATACGCTTCATTTCCAATTGAAAATCCTTTAACGTCTCTTCATTGTAAGCATCAAGAGAGTCTGCTAAACCTTCCTCATTAATCCACACACCATGCAAGATATACAATGGTTTATCTGGATGTTTCTCATTATATTTCCCAAGTGCCCGATAAAAGCCTGGTGGATGTAATGTATAGATACGAATCGTATTAGCATTCATTTCAGCAATTTGCTGGAACCATTGATAATACTCCTCTTCAGTAATAGCGGCTTCACCAGGAAATGCTCCTGGTTTCCCCATACCAATATTCACACCCTTAAAGACAATCGGCTCCCATTTCCCATCCTTTAAAACTTCAAAGGATTGACCTTGGACTCGAGCATTGTAGTTTAAATTTTCATGATTAACTGTTTCTTTCATCTCTTTGTGTTCAAATTCATCAAATATTTTATGCATAACAGGGATATAGATAGACCAGTAGAAAGAGCTATCTGCGAACTTCTCTGCATATTTATAAATGGTTGGAAGTCCTTTTATTTTATAAAAACTTGGTGCATGAGAAACATCATTAAAATCTCCCGCAAAATAATAGCTTGTCGTATACTGCTTATTTTGAGAAACGATTGCTGCAAATTGCTCTGGAATATTGTTTTCCGTTAAAAGTTCAATACCTTCTTGAGTTAAGTCCCATTTATAATTTGCCAGTGCATCTTCTTTATACTTAGGAGTAATAATATCAAACCAATAGCCATAGTTAGCACTTGCCGAGGTATGGAAGAATTTCTCTCCCTTTTTAGTAAACTGTACTTGAATACCTTTCGTCTTTACATGCTTGTCTAGCTCTAATACAAGCAGCTTCTCTGTCTTTTCATTATAAAGTAAAAAGCCTCCACCTTTATAAGGCCAACTGTCACCATGCTCAGCAATGACCCATTGTGGAATTTCCAAATTTTTATGATAGTCTAATTCATCAAAATAACGCCCAATCCACCCAGACCATGAAATACCTAAATAATCCTGTAGCTCTTTATGAACAGTCTCTGATGTTGGTGAAGCAAATGAGTTATATTCTGCAATTAGCATACTTTTCTTTTTATTTGCTAATCGAGCAACGATTGATTGCCATTCTTCCATTTCTAATCCGCCTACAATTTTTTCAGAACGTTGGCCAAGTCGCTTCTCTTCGTTTAAATCATCTTTATAAACACCATACGTATCAGCCAAATAAATAACGTCGTAATTACTATAATCTGTTGGGAATTTTTTTTCTTTAACCTGCTTTGTTTTTTCCTCTGGAATTGTACCATAGTAATCATTTTCTACTTTATATGGGTGACCATCCAATGTATATTTGTAATGGTTTAAAAACCAATTCACCCCTAAATGTTCGCGATAGGATTCATTTGGAACTGTTTTATCTAAAATGGCGACGTTTAGTGGTTTATCATCATCCAGATGCCACCATACAATAGGCGTAATAATAAGAAATAGAAGAAGGATAACCCCTATATAAATTCGCTTCATACACTTTTCTCCTTTTCAGCAATGCCGACACGCTTCATATTACCCCAATCACTTTTTCCTCGAATAAATCGAAGTAACCCCTCACAACGCCACAAAAGAGTAAGTGGTCGATACCAAAAGATTTCAGTAAACGCTAAAAGTATCATGCGAAAAAGCTCTCTTTTTTTCGGATAAGTATTCATGCTCCAAGCCTCGAATAAGATGGAGGCTACGGAAAAAATCACACCGTATATAACAAAAAGTAATAAGAGCATTACCGCAATTTCATAATAAATTTTCCCAAAGAAAAATGCGATAATAATATATATATAGCCACCTAACTCCACTATTGGCCCCAAACATTCTATAAGCCAAAAATAGGGGAATGAAATAAAGCCTATCAAGCCATATCTTGGATTTAACGTCATTTTTTTATGCTTCCAAAGACTTTCAAACAACCCTTGATGCCAACGTCTTCGTTGATTTCGCAGTACAGCTAATGTTTGTGGTGCCTCTGTCCAACATACCGGGTCTGGAACAAATGCAATGCGTTTATTTTCTTTTTTCTCCTTAATAAGGCGATGGATGTTTACAACTAGCTCCATATCCTCTCCAATAATATTCGTTGAATAGCCTCCTGCTTCAACAGCCCATTTTTTAGAAAAAACACTGAAGGCTCCCGAAATAATAAGGACAAGATTAAATTTACTTAAAGCGATGCGTCCCATTAAAAACGCTCGTAAATATTCGATTACCTGCATAATGACTAGGTAATTACTTGGTAATTGTGTTTCATAAATGGAGCCAAACTGCATCTTTGCGCCATTGGCAATACGAATATTCCCCCCTGCTGCTATCACTTCACCGTCTGATAATATAATAGGCTTCATGACGCGGAGCAAGGATTTTTCATCTAAAATTGAATCACCGTCAATGGAACAAAAATATGGATATTGAGATACATTAATTCCTACATTTAATGCATCTGCCTTACCCCCATTTTCTTTATCTACTAAAATACAATTCTTATATATTTGAGATTCATAAATTTGCTTTACCTGCTTCGTTGGAATATTGGTTTGCACAATTTTATTAACTGGTTTCATCTGGAAGTGCTCAATCACGGTTTGCAATGTCGTGTCAGTAGACCCATCGTTGATAATAATAATTTCCGTTTGCGGATAACGTAAATTTAACAATGAATAAACCGTATCTACTACCCCTACCTCTTCGTTATAAGCGGGGACAAGTAATGATACTGGCTTTGAATAAAACGCATCAATATGTGCATCATCATACTCAGAGGGATCTAACCTATACCGCTTCCGTAAATCCACCATCGCGATAATGAACATTGTACAGTAAGAAGTAATAACGAACAGCATGTAAAACAAAATGACACCGCCAAAGAACCACATACAAATATCTAAAA
>Ga0213823_1002017_pt1 | contig 11477 bp, 8 predicted proteins | sample MC6MC0907MG_FD_179887 | JGI IMG/M metagenome (GOLD analysis project Ga0213823, IMG submission 179887) | Enriched soil aggregate microbial communities from Iowa State University, Ames, United States - MC6-MC0907-MG | ecosystem: Environmental > Terrestrial > Soil > Unclassified | place: USA: Iowa...
CAAGGAAGTGGTTTACAGGCGCCAAACGATCGTTATAATGACGCCCCATTGCCGGTATAGCTCAGATGGTAGAGCAACTGACTTGTAATCAGTAGGTCCCGGGTTCGATTCCTGGTGCCGGCACCATTCAAGGTTCCATAGAAAGCTTTCAAAATCTCTGGAACCCCCGAAAAACCCGCCGTCTGGCGGGTTTTTTCGTTTTGGCGTTCCGTCGGATTCCGAGGGTAGCCAGCGCTAATAAGGGTACTTTTAAGGATACCTACCAATTCGACATTGGAAAGTACCCTTATGGCTCGCACAACGGCTCCCCTTACCGACAACGCCTGCCGCAGTGCAAAGGCTCGCGAACGTGAGTACAAGCTTTTTGATGGCGATGGTCTTTACCTGCTCGTGAAGCCCAACGGTCGCAAAGGCTGGCGGCTCAGGTACGTGAAGCCCGATGGTCGCGAGGGCCTGACCTCACTCGGCAATTACCCGGTGGTCGGGCTGGCTGACGCTCGCCACAAGCGCTTCGAGCTCAAACAGCAGCTCGCCAACGGCATTGACCCCATCCAATCCAAGCAGGAGGCCAAGGTGCAAGCCGTAATTAATGGCCGTACCTTCGAAAGCGTTGCGCTCGATTGGTATGCCGGGATGGTGCCCAAGTGGGCGCCGGGCCACGCCAAGACTGTACTCAGCCGGTTGAAGACTCACGTATTCCCTTTGCTCGGTGCCAAGGCAATCGTCGAGCTCGATACCCACGATCTCATGCAGCCTCTAGAAGCCGTGACGAAACGCGGCACGATCGACGTGGCGCTCAGGATCAAGAACTACCTGCAAAGCATCATGCGCGAGGCCAAACGGCTGCGGCTGATCACGGCGAACCCGGCTCACGACCTCGATGGCTCGATCAAGACACCACGGGTAACTCACAGACCCGCACTACCCTTATCGCGGCTGCCAGAGCTACTGGCATGCATTGAGGACTACAGAGGTCGCCCGCTCACTCGCCTCACGGTGATGCTGTCGTTGCATGTATTCGTACGCTCCAGCGAACTGCGCTTCGCCCGTTGGAGCGAGTTCGACCTCAAACGCGGAATCTGGGAGATCCCCGACACCCGCCCGGCCCTGGACGGCGTGCCGTTTTCCACAAGGGGCACGAAAATGGCCGGGGACATTCACGTTGTACCCTTATCGCCACAGGCAGTGGCCTTGCTTGAGCAGATCCACGCGATCACCGGCAAGTTCGAGCTGGTGTTCGCGGGGGATGCCAAGCCGTGGAAACCGATGTCCGAGAACACGGTGAATGCCGCGCTCAGGACGATGGGCTATGACACCAAGGTGGATATCTGCGGCCACGGGTTCCGAGCCATGGCGTGCAGTGCGTTGGTCGAGTCCGGGCTGTGGTCGGAGACGGCTATCGAACGGCAGATGAGCCACAAGGAACGCAACAACGTGCGCGCCGCCTACACCCACAAGGCCGAGTTCCTCGAAGAGCGCCGGATGATCATGACCTGGTGGAGCCGGTTTCTAGAGGCGAACCGCGAGAACCATGTAACACCGCACGAGTTTGCCAAGCAGACGGGCGAGAACGTCACGCGCCTGCGCAGTGCCAAGAGGACCGAGTAACCCGCCGCACCACCACCTCAACTCGCTGTGAAGTTACCCACAGCACCGCATGAAGCTCCTCCGCGCGGGTCCTTCCAAACGGGGCTGCAAAGCCGCCCCGTTTGGAAGGACCATACCTAAGAAAAAAACTGCTGGCACAGAGTACGTCTGTGGAAAACCACCGATGTCCACCGGGGGATAGTTTTATCCACAAGCGCTAAATCCCTGAAATCGCTTTGCTTGACGAATATTGTCCACAGGCGTAGACCGAGAGTTGCAAGCGCTGTCGATGACAGCACCCCAGGTGATCCGAACCTTAAAGGTCACGCCGCTCCCGCGGTGGTTCTCCCCAAGGGCGATTCGCATCCGGCAGCTCGCCCGGTCACCTCCCCGGTGATGGATGCCAACTACATTTCATGGCCCTCGTGCGCCAGACGACACTTCCTACTGCGCTGCGCTGCAGCAACCTATCGGCTTGGCCGAATCTTGCGCCAACCTGTGCCCGTCTCTTTCTTCTGGAAAGAGACGGGCACTTCTACCACTGCTGCAGCCCTGATCGCACATGGCTTTGCGGCATCCCCCCTCGTGACAATCGGCGTGACAAACGCCGATGTCACCAGCAACAGCCATGTAGATGATGGTGCCGCAGACCAGGGAATGGACTGCACCTGACTGACAGTCAGGCATGCCCCGGTCATCACATTGCTGCGTTCACCCGGCTCAGGATCTTGAGGCACTGGACTCGTCAACCAATGCCGCCTCCACCCGCCCACCGGCAACGGTGCTCAGGAGGCCAGATCATGAGATGCCCTTGCTCCCGGACGTAAGGAGCCGCCAGTCCCGCGAAGAGGACATTCCCCACAGGTCGCAGGGGCCTTGATCCCTGATAACACTCAACATTCTTGGCGGGATGACGTGGGACGAGGATCGGAGATCGAAAGATGAGGTGATCGACATGGCATTGGTGGGTAGACGCGATGGCCGCAATTTCGGCTACGGTAGACAACTGAGCTATGCAGGGCCGCAGGCGTTGAAAGACATGTTCGGCGGCGGCCACTATGGCACGGTGAAGGCACACTGTGATCGGTGGCAGGCATTCGTCAAATGGTGCCGCTCCGAACAAGGGCCGGGTATCAATGATGCGCGGCAGATTGATCGGAAGGTGTTGGCCGACTATGCAGCATATCTGCGCGACGTGGTTAGGCGCGGTGCCCTCGCCGTCAGCACCGCACAAAATCGGCTATCCAGTGTTAACAGGACCATGGCGGCACTTCGCGGTGATCAGTACGTGAATTTGCCAAGTCCGAGCAAGGCGCTGGGTATGCAGCGCACCGGGGTCCGACAGTCAGTTCCTCAGGGCCAAGACCGCGAACAGATTAAGCAGATCGTCGATGCGCTTTGCCGCCATCATCAGCTACGAACCGCTGCGATCGTTCTGTTGGCGCGAGCCACCGGCATGCGCTTTCGTGAGGCTATCTTGGCTGACCTACCACGGCTAAGCCGTGAGGCTAACGATCTAGGCGTAATTAACATTCAGGATGGCACTAAAGGCGGCCGCGCCGGTGCCTCAGCGCCACGATGGATTGCGGTGGACGACCATGTTCGAGGGGCACTTGGATTTGCACGGCAGGTGTCGCCTGCGGGTAGCCGCAACCTTATTGCACCACATGAAAGCTACCTAAATCTGCTGCAAACCATTATCCGCCCGGCACGCGACATCCTGCATGCACACAACCTCAAAGGCTTCCATGAACTACGAGCAGCGTACGCATGTGAGCGCTATGAGCAAATCACCGACCATCGCGCGCCCATCAACGGTGGCCAATGTTGCCTGGTAGATAGGAACCTAGATCGTGAGGCCCGCAGCCAGATCAGCTACGAGTTGGGGCACGGTCGGATCGAGGTAATCGCCGCCTACGTAGGAGGTCGCAGATGAGTAAGGTATTCAATATGGAGCTATTCTTGACTGCCGTGCTGACGGGGTCGCACGCAACGAGGCGGCGCCATTTACGACAAGCAGAACTCATCCAAACTGAGATTGCAAAACGCTGGCAGCGGGAAACGCCTTGGACTTGGCAGAGAAAGCATTTGGCTTGGTATCTTGAACATTGCATAAACCAACGAAGTGAGGCGACTCGATATTACTATGTCCTGACGGCGCGATTGCTTGCTCGTCGTCTAGGAAAATCATGGACTTTCAATTTCTTGAACTAGGCCTGATTTTTAGTACCCATCTGCAATCTCAATCGCTCTGGAGCGGCCAAGCCGCTAGGTAAGACAAGCGTGAATGCATCGGATCTCGAAGAGGTTCGATCATCGCGGGAGCTAGGAGGCTCTCCCGATAGCAGAGGGGAGGTAAACGTATCTGCATGCTAAAGGTCGTCGCTGGCAGACCTACCTTTAGCGGGTTTACGTCGAAAATCGAAGGGCCGCAGTGACGCATCTGAGCAGCAAAGACGGATAGCTTACGCCGCCTTGGGGCTGACAACGAGCCTGCGCCGAAGCCCTTCATTGCTTGGCAGAGATGAGATGCTCTGAACGAAAGTATAAAGGTAACTCGCTTGTTGATCCCGCCTTCCTACGGGCTGCTCTGAAATCGGAGGCTTTCGCATTATTGTTGTGGCAGAAGACTGCCAATTCATTCCATAATCGCTCTCGGCAAGTCGAATTTTGCGAAATTATTTCCAGCTGGCAAAAAATGCAAACGCTACAGAACTGGATGAATTAACGAAAAGCCAATACAACTTCGAACTCACACAATTTAAAATACACACCAAGCACCACGCAAAGCTGTAACTTACAATATTGGAACCATCTCTTACTCTACCAGCAGGCGAAGTGATTGTATGCCAAGGAAAATATCGAATAGGCGGCTTAGTAAATCTGGCGCAAACAAACGCATATTTGCCATCCAGAAGAGCTTCAACAATCGATCTGTTCCAGACCCAGATTACGTGTTTAATCTAAAGAGCAAAAATCGTTCTGACATTTTTTTCCCTTTATTAAACAGCCTTCAATTGACCGCTGAATTTATTGAAGGTGTACATGGAGCTGCGTTCCCTAGATCACTCAATGAAGTATTCTCAGAATCCATAACAAGCGTTCCGAGCAGCTTAGCCAACGAAATAATATGGGCAATTGTAACTCTAAACATATACAGCAGCGAGCTAAAATCGTTCATAACATATAAAGAAGAATTTGAACTCTGCCTGCTTTTAAATGACCGCGAAGGTGCGTCAAATGCGCTTAAAAGCATCGAAACTAAACTTGGCTGGTCACTATGGTACATCCAGAACTCGTTAGCAGATGCTCAGTACTACCAGGGCGTCGAAGAAAAAAGAAGACTTGTAGGCACCTACGAAAAGCAAACTGAAGAAAACAGCTTTTTAAGAGTACTACTATACTTTATTTCAAAAAGAATCGAAGGAACAGCAGTACCCGGATATCTTCAAACTGAGCTCGCAAACTTTTTTGAGTCATCAGAAAGCTCAGCTCACCGCTTCATGAGAAACAAGCTATTCGGATTGTCAGATCCAGATATTGAAGATCTTTCAATGACCCTACTTGTCGACTCTCACTTTAGTGTGATCGATTATTACGAGAGTTTAATTGCCACGCTTCAGGGAGTAGCCGCAAAAGAACCGCTCACGAAAGACCTCTGCGAAATCTTATCGCAGCCGACACTATCTTTATACCGCTCCACCTTAGATAAGCGCCTAATCCCAATTTTAATCGCCTTAGATGTAAGAGATAGAGAATTATATAAAGGCCTGAGTAGTAAAGAAGAGCTCATTGAGTCCTATTCTAAAGGAGAGTACCAGGCCGCGCTTGAGCTGGCTGATGTACACCTAAAGCAGCAGCCCACTGACATGGGTGCGCTCGTAATGCGCGTGAGAGCTGAGTTGAAGCTTGGGCATGAAACCGCTAAAAGTGATGGAATAGTTGGAGAAATCGAGCAGCACCTACGAAACATAATATCGCTTACTCCAGACACATATTCTTCAGCTCTCTCTCTATATGCTCTCCATGATCGTTTTTACGGCCACTCTTGGACAACTTTTTTGAGAGCGGTCGTCGCCTCTGAACTTACGAGTGACAAATTTGAATATCCATCTGCCGCGCTGCGACGCTTAGTTATCCTAGAGAGCGAACCTACTCCCTTTAGTGCGTTGTTACAACCCGTTGTCCTAGGCACGCAAGACATCATCAGATTTTTTAGCAAGAAGAATCGCTACAGTGCCACTATCCAAGTATTTACATTGGTCAGCAAAGGCGACGTAACCGACGCAACAAATATCACAGAAGAACGTCGACGCCGATATCTCGGCGCCTACCATCTTGCGCGTAATAATTTCACTGCAGCCATAGAGCATTTTGAGTGGTTGGCAACTAACTCAAGTGATGCAGAATCTCTACGCGCCTCTGCTGCAGCGGCTATCGCTTACTCCAGAAACGGTCAATACTCAAAATCAATCGAGTCGCTGGTTACAGGCTATCTCAAATGGCCTCATGCCCCCACTGTCTTGCCGCTAGATGAAATCATAGCAAAGTTAGAAGATCCAGAAGACTGGCCAGAATCCATATTTTTGCCGCTCGCATTCGAACTTTATACGTCCTACCGCTCGGATGATCGGATAACACATTTGAGGTATGCTTTTGAGCGATTCCAAACAAGCTTTCAGATAGAATCGCCCAACGCACTGAGTAGCAGAACTGACGAGTTTGGGCTAGAAAATGTAATCTACTATTTAAGCAACGTCTGGCGCCCAGAGGTTATGCGACAAACAGTGTTATATGAAGGCACGCGACAGATTGAAGAGGAGCGAATTAAGGTTTGTCAGGTATTGGCTGAAATTGATAGCCAGAACTCCCTTGCTTATCTCGCCGAAATCCGCGAGCGCGTAAAAAGTCTCGAAATTGCAAAAGCTACAAACCTAGTAGAGCAGAGCAAGGTATATGTCGACATTGCCGCAATCAAAAAGGCACTTCGAACTAAGCTTGGAGATGCATACGCGCGATATAAATCTTCAACACCAAGCATACCAAACTTGGACAATTCACTAATTGGAAAGCTTTCAGAGTTACTATCCAAATCGGGAAGTGAAAGTACTGTAGCTCACATAGCATCTATGTATCATATACTTTTTGCTGAAAGCCCAACCGAGCTTGACCTTCAATTCGCGGCAATGTTCAAAGAAGTTACAAATGAGTTCCTGCGAGGCGATCATGGACTGAATGCTTATCTAAGCACGCGCGTGCGACATGGCAAGCTCAGCAATGCTTTGCGCAAACCTGCAGCGGATGAGTTTCTTGTTACTGAACGAAAAGAAGGCTCTTTATCATATGTACCCAACTACCATTGGGCTCAAACCCTGTTCGAGCTAAACGAAAGCGAGCATAACGAGCTTTCTGATGTGCTTGAAGTATTTGCGACAGACCTAGACTCGATCATCGCGCACGTTAAAGACGATTTGATCCAGATCAAGATAACTCATGACTTTCTCTCAAAAGACACTAACAAGCAAGCACTATTCTCATACCAAACGTCAAACCTTGAACGCATGTACATGCAGACAAGTGACACCAAGCTGAAAAACCTGGACGAATTTATCGACCTATGCATTGATGCTTTATGGGAAAAAACGGATGCGAACTTAGTTCTTGTACAAGAGATATTACGCACGGTCATTCGTCAGCGTTTGATGGGAACGTTCGACGACCTATTGCGCGCATTAAACAATCTAGCTTTCTCAGATCGACTCGGAGAGCTATATAACCACATATACAGAGCGCGCACTAGCACTCAGACACAGTTAATGACTGTTACTTCTTGGTTTAAGAGAAGCGAAGTATATGACCGACAAGACTATATCATCGAATTCCCTGTCTTGATTGCAACGAACATGATTAGAAACTCAATCTCAGGTGCGGGCGATTGGGAGGGGGTGACTCTAAATATATCTGACGCAGCAGCAATCATGCCTGGTAGAAGTCTTGATGCTATGGTCGACATGTTCTGCGTCCTATTCGAGAACGCCATCGGCCACTCTGGAGAATGTCTGTCCAATCTTAAAGTGGTCGCAGACCTCGATTTCAAAGACGGCTGCTTCAGTGCTACACTTACCAACCAGGTATTCCATAAGACATTTGATGATCGTGACGAAGAGCGTCTTGAGCGCATCCGCTCAGAGTTGACCAAAGATGATAATCGTAATAGAGCACAGAAAGAAGGACGTAGCGGATTTCATAAACTATGGGCAATCATTAACGCTCCTCAATATCGCGATCCATCTCTTGTGTTTGGCTTCACAGATGACCAGAAGTTTAAAGTTACCGTAAAATTTGGAATGGAGGTGACTGATGAGTCAAATGCTTATAATTGAGGACGATGAGGACAAGCTCAAAATCCTTGAGGATTTCATCAACAATGAATTTCCAGGGTACGACATAGCTACAGCCCGATCATACAACAGTGGATTAAAATCTGTAATCAAGGGGTCTAAGTCCTATGAGTTTATTCTCTTGGACATGAGCATGCCTAATTACGACGTATCGCCTACGGAACCAACTGGTGGCAGCCCAGAGAGCTTTGCAGGTAGCGAGCTTTTGGCCCAGATGAAGCTTCGAGGTATAAAAACACCCACAATAGTTGTAACGATGTTTGATGCTTTTGGAGACAACTCTTCGAAAGTCTCGCTTAACCAATTAGTGGAAAAGCTTGCAAACCAGTTCAGGCCGACCTTTCGCGGATCAGTGTACTATAACCCAGCTGAAGATGGTTGGCGCGCTTCGTTGAAAACTCTTATAAATGACATCCGAGCGGAAATTTAATGATCAAAGTCCTTGTTGTAGATGATGAATATGCAAAAATAGCTTCGATATCCGAAGTTGCTACAGGATTCAATTCTTCGGTAGTCATTGAACATGCAAGTACTGCGAATGAGGCCCGTCGTAAGCTGCAAAATGCTGAATATGACTTACTCGTCATTGACCTTAACCTTCCAGCAGCGTTGGGTTCGGCTCCCGAGAGAAGTGGGGGGCTGGCATTTCACGATATGCTAATGCTGGATCGTTCAATCTCTCTTCCTGATATTATATTTCTGTCCGCCTTAGAGGAGGGATTAGAGAAAGCCGAACAGGAAGTAAATGATAGAGGCGCTATATTTTGCTCTTATAATGGGGGGCAGACAAGCAACTGGAAGCGGGTTTTATTAGGGAAAGTTAAGTATGCGCTACAACGAAGAGCTCGCTTAAATTCAGCTTCACCTCGTTTTGATGTAGTTATCATGACCGCATTGGGCGACCCAGAACTCCCGGCAGTACTAGACCTCCCTTATGGCTGGAAGTCACTGCGATTCCCTGAGGACCCGACTGGCTATCATGTGGGAGAGATTACTCGTAAAGAAGGAAGTCTCACTGTAATCGCTGCGGCTGCGCGTAAAAAGGGAATGCCATATTCTGCGGCGCTGGCTTCAAAAATGGTAGAAAAATTCAAGCCTAAGTATCTAGTAATGTTGGGAATTTGTGCAGGTGTAAAAGGGAAAACCAATTATGGGGATGTCATCGTAGCTGACCCGTCATGGGACTGGGGAAGTGGCAAGCATGCAGAAAAAGAAGACGGCACGCGCGTCTTTTTGGCCGCGCCCTACCCCCACCCGCTTGACACGCATATTTCACAACTCTCAATGGAGCTTGCGACAGACGGCGTAACTGCTAGAGCAATACAATCTGAATGGGAGAAAGAACTCCCACAGGGTAAACTAGCCATTCATGTAGGGCCAATGGCATCTGGCGCGGCAGTGTTGGCCACTAGCGATGCAATGCAGCCTATTACTGCTCAAAATCGAGAAGTTTTAGGTGTCGAAATGGAGGCCTACGCTGTAATGGCATGCGCTGACTTTTCTTGCAAACCCGCGCCTCTCCCAATCGCAATCAAGTCTGTTTGTGACTTTGCTGATGCTGAAAAAAATGACCTTTGGCAAAAATATGCCGCCTACACCAGTGCAAAATTTTTCCATAAGCTAGTCACAAATGAAAACTTTTAACAGCAACACCCGCTAAACTTTAGATCTATTTTAAAAAATTGGCGAGACGTAGTTATAGCTCTCGCCCTTCTATCTTCGTAGAATATTTGACGAATACCATACTCATAATGCTCGACGAATTAACTACTATGCCACAGAGGCAATGCTCCCGGCCCCGTTAGTTCATCCCCCTGTGAGAACACAAAAAAAGCATCTTAACTGTTAGTCTTTACCGACCACAGCTTTTAGCCGTATTCAGGCCCGCACCATCGCGCCCTTTCATCTCGCAAGAAATATTCAGAAATGTATCGAGAATAATCAATTGTCGTTAGGCTTCGCTTTCGGCGCTAGACCTGCATGAGCACTAAAGGATAGTTTTAGAGATACAAAAACTTATCTAGTCAATAAAAGTTCAGATAAATCATATAATTAACTTTATTTTCGACTCCTGGTGCCGCACCATACGCAGTATCAATAAAGGCTCACCGAAAGGTGGGCCTTTTTTGTTTTCGGCTAGGAGGTATGGATTCCCCCAGCCTTGCGCAAGACGCTGTGCATTCAGCTTGCTCACGCTACGGGGCAACCGCCGTGGCGACTCGGCCGTAGAGCGGCCTCAACAATCCCATAGCGACAACCCGTGGCTCTTCCAGGCTGCACCGTCGCGCAGAGTAAAAGATTCAAAAGCACGCCGCGTCTTCTGTAGGAGCGACCTTGCGTCGCGATGGGCCGCAAAGCGGCCCCGGGCAATCTCAGGCCAGAATAGCGAAAGCTCAAGCCCTCCGACAGGGCTCAAAAAGCCCTGTCAGGCGGCTTTCTGCTCCAGACTCTCCCAACCCAGGCAAGCCAGCGCCAATGTGCGTGGTACCGCTTCACGGCCACTGCTGTAGCGGCTGATGCTGCGGGCGCTGACTCCCAGCGCTTCGGCAGCCTGGTCGAGCGTCATCCGGTGCCGCAAACGCCAGCGAATGAAAACTCGGGTGTTTTCATCAGGTGCGTTTTGGGCAAGCGCGTCCAGTAGCAGGGTATCCGCACCAATCTGAATATCCAGCGCTGGCCACTCCACCGACCATCCTCCGTCGCCCAATACGACGCCTTCAAACGCTTTGCGCTTGGACAGTGGCGCCAAGCCAGGATAGGTCTTGAGCGCATCGCTCATATCCAGGGTGAAATGCTGCCCATTGGTAAAGGTAAGCTCAAGGCTGGCGTCCGATCGAGGCTGTACACTCTTCAGACGGGGACGTTTCATCGATGCCATTTCATCCACTCCTTCAACAAATCGGCCTGATTGGCCGCCACCCAGGCCAGGGCTTCTTGCACCACTTTCGCAGGTGCCCTGCCTTGGCTAACAGTCACAGATTCCAGACTGATCACCACGTCCACCCCACCGCCGGTAAGGTGAACGTGGGGTGGTAGATGATCCCTTTCCCTTAGCTCAATGCGGTACTTGTCGCGAAATCGGTAGTTGGTAGACATGGCATGATCGTATCGCCAATTTGGCGATACTACAACGGTGAAAACCGGTGTTAAACATTCCGCTCAGTGTACTGGCAGAACGTCTACACCCATACAGCCGCCATGCCTATGGCTGCTCCGTCCTCTTGCGCTTGTTGTTCAGAATCTCTGAAACCGCGCTCTGGGTCGCTATCGCCGACAGATCCGTTACCGGTCAAGGCACAAGCAGGTCCCTGGATTACATCGTGATCCTTGTCATTCACAATTCAGTCCAGATAGGATGAGATAAATTCTCAAACGCAATCCTATACCAACAAGAGGGCTGAAGTTGTCTACCCCGCCCGTGCCATCTGCAACGCAGGCTGATGTTCAGTCCCTCTACATCGACCACCACGCCTGGCTGGTGGACTGGCT
>Ga0213823_1002018_pt1 | contig 11476 bp, 7 predicted proteins | sample MC6MC0907MG_FD_179887 | JGI IMG/M metagenome (GOLD analysis project Ga0213823, IMG submission 179887) | Enriched soil aggregate microbial communities from Iowa State University, Ames, United States - MC6-MC0907-MG | ecosystem: Environmental > Terrestrial > Soil > Unclassified | place: USA: Iowa...
ATCCTCGGCGGTGAACGGCGTGCCATCCGAGAATTTCACGTTCGGCCGCAGCTTGAAAGTCCAGACCTTGCCATCCACGGTCCACGATTCGGCCAGCGAAGGCTGCGGCTTGAGTTGCGCGTCCGTGGCAACGAGCGTATCGAAAATGGTTTGGGAGATCTGCGTGTTCGGGGTCAACGCGTGGTATTGCGGATCCATCGACGAGGGCTCGGTCTTCAACCCGATCACCAGGTCGCGAGCCATGGCCGAACTGTATGTGCCACAGGCCATCACCACCGCGGCAGCGCCGCAGGCCAAGACACGCGAAAACCGAGATGCCATCGTGATCTCCCAGAGTTGTTTCGGGTTTTGAACCTCGGGGCCACAGTAACCAGCAAACAACGCGCCGCGCAACAGTTATATTCCCCTATTGTTTAGCCCTGCCTTCTACCCTGATATGTCCGCCTACGCCCCCATCGCCGCCATCGCCACCGCCCCCGGAAGAGGCGGCATCGGCGTCGTGCGCATTTCTGGTGCGGACCTGTCCGGATTGGTGCGGCGCCTGTTCCAGCGCGATCTCACACCGCGCCATGCGCACTATCTTCCCTTCAAAACGGTAGACGGCGAACTGCTGGACGAGGGCATTGCCATCTACTTTCGTGGGCCGCATTCCTACACCGGCGAAGACGTGCTGGAACTGCAGGGCCACGGCGGCCCGGCCGTGCTGCGACGTGTGCTGGATAGCTGTCTGGTCGCCGGCCGAGATCTGGGCGTGCGATTGGCCGAACCCGGCGAATTCACGCGCCGTGCGTTTCTGAACGACCGCATGGATCTGGCGCAGGCCGAGGCGGTTGCCGACCTGATCGAAGCCTCGTCCGTGGCGGCCGCGCGCGGCGCCATGGCGTCGCTGTCAGGCGAATTCTCGGCGCGTGTGAACGACCTGTCCGATCGCATCATCCATCTGCGCATGCTGGTCGAGGCGACCCTGGATTTTCCCGAAGAAGAAATCGACTTCCTGGAAAAGTATCAAGCCCGTCCGACGTTGGACGCGCTGGCGGGCGATCTTTCCGCATTGATTGCCCAAGCGCGGCAGGGCGTCATCCTGCGCGAAGGCCTGCATGTGGTGTTGGCCGGCCAGCCCAACGTAGGCAAGTCGAGCCTGCTCAACGCGCTGGCCGGCGACGACATCGCCATCGTCACGCCCATCGCCGGCACCACGCGCGACAAAGTGGTGCAGGAAATCCATATTGATGGCGTGCCGCTGCACATTGTCGACACGGCCGGCCTGCGGGAAACCGAAGACACGGTGGAAAGCATCGGCATTGCTCGCACCTGGCAAGAGATCGAGCGCGCCGACGTCATCCTCCATTTGCAGGATGCCACCCAGCCAGGCGACGAGCTGGACGCGCAGATCACCGCACGGCTGCCGCCGCACACGCCGGTGCTGAAGGTGTTCAACAAGGTGGATCTGTTGCCCGAGCCTTTCGTCGCCGGCCCCGGCGAACTGGGCATCTCGGCCAAACGCGGCGCGGGGCTGGATTTGCTTCGCGCGGAGCTGCTGCAAATTGCGGGCTGGAATCCGGGTGCGGAATCGCCTTGGTTGGCGCGCGAACGTCATTTGCATGCGTTGCAGGAGGCGGCAGAGCATCTGGAACTGGCTGCCGCGCATGCCAGCCAGGATGATCGGGTGTTGGACTTGTTTGCCGAGGAACTGCGGTTGGCGCATGACAGCTTATCGAGCATCACCGGCAAGTTCACCAGCGATGATCTGCTGGGGGAGATTTTTTCGAGTTTCTGCATCGGGAAGTGAGGGGGCATTTCAGCCCGCAGTCCGGCATTGCGGAACTGCTTCAACATGCGTGAACAGATCAGTTTTCTTTATTAATAAGACTCCTCTGATTTACACGAAATATCGGCGGCTTTTAAAACCGGTGGTGCCCTTTGGCACCAAGGACGACCCGTGCGGTCTGTCGCAACCGGAAGCTCGCCATGCCCACCCAATCCGATCTGCGTTTCACGTTCGCTGTCGGCGACGAATCGTTTGAGGTCATCAAATTTACGCTGCAAGAAGGGTTGTCCGAGACCTTTCTGCTGGAGGTGGACCTAACCAGCGGCAACCCCGCCATCGATTTCGGCGTAGTCCTGGACCGCGCCGCGTTGCTTACGATCTGGCACGGCGTCACGCCCGTGCGCTACGTGCACGGCGCAGTCTCGTCGTTCGTTCAGGGCGACACGGGCTTTCGGCGCACGCGCTATTCCGCCATCGTCGAGCCGCGCCTCGCGCGTCTGAAGCTAAGTTCCGACTGGCGCATCTTCCAGTCGCAAAGCGTCCCGCAGATCGCTGAGGCGGTGCTCAAGGCGCATGGCCTTAACCTGGATTACGAGCAGCGCAGCACCACCGAACACCAGACGCGCGAATACTGCGTGCAAGCGGGCGACACTGACTACGACTTTGTCGAACGCATCATGCGCGAGGAAGGCTTCTTCTATTCTTTCCGACATAGTGCCGAAGGCCATCAACTTATCCACAGCGACCGGCTTTTCATACACGGCCGCGTCGGCGACGAGCCGGTGCAGTACAACCCCACACCCGGCGGTGACCAGCCGCAGCCAGCGCTGCGGCAATTCTCCTACACGGAGAACGTTCGCACCGCGCGCCAGACCCAGCGCGACTACACCTTTCACCATCCGCGATACACCCACCAGCACAGCCGCGACGGACGGGATCTGGACCGTCAAGGCCGCCGCTACGAACGCTATGACTACCCGGCCCGCGCAAAATTCGACGAAGCCGGCAGACCTTTCGCCGAGAACCGCCTGCGGGGCCATCGCCGCGATTCGCGCGTCGCTTTTGTTGAAGGCGATGACCCGCGGCTCCAGCCGGGCATTTCATTCACCCTCGCCGGTCATCCTCGCGAAGACCTGAACCGCGGCTGGCGCCCGGTGCGCATCGTCCACCGTGGCATCCAACACACGAGTCAGGCCGAGGAAAGTGCACAAGCCCAGCTGGGAACGCACTACAGCTACGAGGCGGAGCTGGTTCCTGACGATGCCGAATGGCGCGCGGAACCGCTACCCCGGCCGCGCATCGACGGTCCGCAGAACGCTGTGGTGGTCGGCCCGCCCAATGAAGAGATCTATACCGACGAATACGGCCGGGTGAAGGTCCAGTTCCCCTGGGACCGGCTCGGTAAGGAGGACGAGTACAGCTCCTGCTGGATTCGCGTCTCGCAGAACATCGCCGGCGCCACCTGGGGCCACATGGCCATCCCGCGCATCGGTCAGGAAGTCATCGTCTCTTACTTCGACGGCGACCCCGATCAGCCCGTGATCACCGGCCGCGTCTACAACCGCCTGCAATTGCCGCCCTACGAACTGCCGCGCCACAAGACGCGAATGACGATCAAGAGCAAAACGCACAAGGGCGAGGGGTACAACGAACTGCGCTTTGAGGACGAGAAGGACCAGGAAGAGATCTACGTCCATGCGCAGAAGGACCAGAACATCCACGTCAACAACGACGAAACCACGTTTGTGGGCCATGACCGCAGCGAACAGGTCGAGAACGACGAGACCATCACGATCGGCCACGACCGCAAGGAGACCGTGGGCAACGACGAACAGGTCAACATCGGCCAGGACCGGCGGCACGACATCGGGCGGGACGACTTTTTGACCGTGGGGCGCAATCACACGATCTACACCACCAAGGACCGTACCGAGGAAGTGGGCAATAACCGCCGCGACAAGACCGCGGCGAACCATTGGGTGAGTATTGGCGGGCATCAGGAACACACCGTCGAGGGCCACGCCGAGCTGCAGGCCGGCCAGGGTATCCGCCATCGGACTAAGGAATATGCCCTGCATGCCGGAGATGAGCTGGTCATAAAAGGGCCTGGTGGAACCATTCGAATAGATGGCGCCGGCATAACCCTTGACGCTATCTCCATCCAGGTCAAAGGCCCCCTCCAGAAGCAAGGTGGCGGCGGCGGCAACAAGCTTGCATTGGGTAGCGCGGTGCTAGAAGGTGCACTATCTGATTGTCTGGAGCGTGCCAGATGAAGCGGAGCGCCGTACAAGAATTCGCCCGAACAGAGCGCGAATCCAACGACCATCTTTACCTCTTGCTGGACCTGCTAGCGCCGTGCGCACCAACAGATTCCCTGAGTATCCAATCGCTGACCCAAGCGTTGGGCGCTCAGTCGATCGCGCCCGTAATGCGGCCAGACCTGGCGCATACGCCTGACGCATGTCCGGCGCTTGTACAGCTGGCTGCGCCAGGCGACATCGCGAACACTTCTATGCTCGCAGCCGCTGAACATGCCGCGCGTGAGGACGCCAGTCACAAAAAGCGCTATGTCTGCGGATGGTTGACCAGTGATCAACCCCTTGCTGCGCTCGCCGATCACATCGCGGCGCGCTGCCTGGATATCACCGCGCCGGTAGCCGGGATGCGCACGATACCCTGGTTCGAACCACTGCGGCTCGAACTGCTGGCGGCATCAATCGGGCGTGACATTTCCGGGCTCGTCTGGCCAATAAAGCGTTGGCTCTGCCCGACAAGTTGGGGCACCTACACCTTGCTTCGGGGTGCTCCAACCGGGGCCGGCACGGAAGAACTCGTGCTAGCTCGACAGGCTCAACAACTAGCCCCGCTCGTCGGCGACTTCCTGGATGTGTGGCGCCTGGCGTTAACGCTTCCGATGACGTATGCCCCCATGCGCTGGCGTGGCGTCACGATTCTGCCGCCGCAAGCCGCCGTGCATGCATTCCGGATGATCCGCGACGCCCATCACCTTGGATTGCGCCTGAGCGCAGACATCATCGACCTGTGCACACATCGCGTGTTCATTCATCCCGGTCTTCCACAGCATCCAAAAGTTCAAGCCGATATCGCGATCGCAGCCATAGGCCAGTCCACATTGCAAGCGCGTTTTGAAACCTACGATGACGTTGCGTGGCAGCGCATCGTTGCATCGTTATCTCCAGCGTCGAACTAATCATGAGCACCAGCAAGACTCTGACTCAGGCGGGCCGTCAGGCGGCGCCCAATCCCACCGGCAATTGCAGCGCCTGTGAACGAAAGGGCATACCGATCCTGCCGCTTCGGCTTGCAGTCATGCCTCTTACCGACGGGCTCAAGCAGCATGGCGAACTGCACCACGGGTCAATCCAGACTGCGTTGCGCATACTGCGGCACGGTTATGTCTACGTTCTGCTGGACAAAGAAATCTGGCACGCCTATCAGGTCACACCGGAAGGCTACCTGCGCCAGTTCAATCCGTTCTCCATGCCGCGAGCGAAGCCCGAGCCGCTAGCCACCTTATGCGTGGAGGCGGGACATGATCTGCGCGCGGCATTCATCAACGTCGACACCGCAACGCATAAGCAGGCCTGGATCGCGTTTTCACAGGATCCTTGGCCGAAGGCGACACTCGATGCTTATCGCACCGGCAAATACGCTGATGGAAAAGCACTGCCGGCTGATTATCGTGAACGGTTCAGAGTGGTCAATCTCTTGACGCTCAAGCAAGATCCGACAGGTGGCAACCAGGCGCTTGCCCTTGAGAACGGCGATGATCTCCACCAGCATGTCGCCGAGTACGCGATCGGCACCCGCGATTTCGGCAGCGTCCATGATTGGCATCCCCGTCATGCGCGCTTGGAAGCCATGCAGGCGCAACTGCGCATGCTCGAAAAGCAGCATGGGCTTCCAAAAGGAGTAGCCGGCCTCGTCCTGCCCGACCCGGTGGGCATGGCGGCAGAACTCAACAGCCTGCGGCTCTCCGTCAACACGATGCGTCAGCGATGGCGTGAAGAACCCACAAGGCGGTATGCCTACCTGACCTCTCAGTGCCTGCTCGGCATCAAAGCTTACATCGCCCAGCAGGTCGAGGCTGCACACCCGCCGCCGCCAGCCAGCGATTACTGGACGTCCAGCGAATCCGGCGTCCCGCCCGTATTCCATGACCCCGCGCAGCAACATGCAGGTATGGTCGATCGCAAGACCAAGCGTCGCATGGCCCGGCTGGAAGAGCGTTACTGGGAAACCGGCCCAGCGGGACGGAAAACCTTTCAGGATGCGTACGACAAGGAAGACGAGAATTTTCAGAAGCAGATCGACGCATATGCGTCCGACTGGGCCGACCTGGTGACGGGCGCTAGCTGGCGCCGGATCATGGCCCTGGACTATGCGGACGCCGACGCGCGTTCGCAGCAATGCCGCCTGAGCACCACCGCGGCTTGTCTCGCGGGCGGCATCACGGATGCCCCGCCACAGCAAACCACAGCGGCGGACGAGAGAGAAGCTGGCGAGAAGCCCACTCCGGAAGTGTTGGGCCCCAGCAGTCAGGCTTGGCAAGACCTTCTGTCCGACGGTGGTAGCCCGGCCTACACCGCACTCAATGGCCAGCACACTGACTTGCAGCAAGCGTTCGAACCGCAGTTCACGGACGCAATGCCCTCCGACGCAGGCAAAAAGTACTTTGACGCGATAAAAATGGTCGCCACCAGCAAAGAGGGTAGCGAATGGCGCAGCGCGCTTGTTGTTGAAGCTGCAGACCAGCTGTTGGCGGCCATCCACGATGCGAGCAACCGCCTAGAAAGTACCCTGAGCGCCGGCGCCAAGGCGGCGTTGGACAACCTCCAGTCCGGTGCCGCCTGGCTATACGGTAAAGCCAAGTTCACCCAGATCACCATCCAGCTCACGGTGGGGGAGTGCTTCGAGCTGCTGTCGAGCGAGATCCGCGAGCATGCCAACTCGGCCCAAAAGGCGGCCGGAAAGCGCGCACGCGCCATGCTGCTGGGTAGTTTGATCACCATCCCCAATGCCAACGTCCGCAATGTGCTCATCAACGTCACGCTATGGGCGCATGGAACTGCCGAAGAAGTCAAGAAGCGCATCGTGGATTTCAGTCAAGAAGCCAAGGAGGGCGCGCAGGACATCAAGCAGGCGGCCGGCGCACTTGGACAGGAGGTCAAAAGGGAAGCCCAACATGCCTTACGGCAAGTCAACGCCGGCCTGAAGAATCTGGAACCCGCCGCCGCCGCGGTGCTAAATGAAATGAAGGTGGGCGCAGCGGGAGCTCGTCGTGTCGCCCGCAGCACCTTTGCAAGCTTGAAGAGCCTGGCCGTCGGTAGCGTGGATGGGGGCTTGTCTTTTATCGGCCTGTACTTTCTACGGGACAGTTTGAAAAGCGCGATTGCCGACCTGGATGCGAAGGTGGGAGCACAGCATCCCGAGGCCGTCGCGGCGTTTTACAGCGTTTCGCTCGGCTTCCTAGGAGCGAGTGTTGAGGCGGCGGGCTTGGCGATCAAGATACCGGCGGACGCTGCCAAGGATTTCGTGCTGCGTTGGGGCGCGGAGAAAACTCCTGTGCTCACTCGCGTCGTGGGGCTGGGTTCGAGGATGGTGATGGTTGGTGGAGCGATATCAGCTTTGGCGGGGATTGCGGATGCCGGTGCGAGTTTCAATGCGGCCATACGCCTATCGAAGGCTGGAGATGTAGATGCCCGCCGTTACCACATATTTGCCGGTGGGTTATCAATTACTGGAGGATTTGTGGTGTTTTGGGGAGCAGTGCGATCACTCTCGTTATTCGGGGGATTGGGTGCCGGCATTGCTATCGTACTCATTGCCTTCGTAGTGACGAAAATTGCGAAAAACCTCGAATCGGACGCGATGGAAAAGTGGGCTCGGCGTTGCTACTTCGGCCGAACAGAAGCGAATGAGCGCTGGCGCAATCCGGACGATATGGACGTCGCCATTGCTGCGCTTAACGCCGCAGTGCTCGGCATGGAGGTCGACCTCCGCTTCTACAATGAAGATCGAGCGAGCTCGATAGATGAGCTCTACACCGAAGACATCGAAGTACTCAAGAACCGCGGCGCAGTCGTGACGACAGAAGCGCTTGGTTACAGCGTGACATTACCTGGTTTCGATGCCGAACGATCCCGCTACCGCTTCACCCTCACCACCGAGCGCTTTGGCCTCGCACACGACGGCATACGTAAGCCTACTCTGTCTTCTCACGTCATGGCATGTGGGCAAGTCAACGATACCGCCCATGCCATGCAAACTTCTGCCCTGAACCATCCGGATTACACGCTGGTCAGCGAGACGAAACCAACATCCGGCCGGCCAATTCTTAGCGGCCGATACTGGTTGGATCCCATCAACAAGATCAAATCGGCAACATTTGCCGTCGCATTCTGGCCGGATAAAAACGACGACACCGGCTTCGCCGCCATCGAGATCACGGAGAAACTTTGATGGCGAGACCACAGCTAACTCCCCCCTGCGCCGGATGGCAATGTGATCTGCCCGGCCCCAATGACCCACTCATTGAGCCCCCCGTGCTGCTCTGGCAGGCGCCAACGCACATGGATGAAACGTATGTCGAGTTCGCTCGGAACACGTCGAGTTTGCGCGGTGTTTGCTTTTTCCTTTCACTGCTGCTCGGATTGATGTTCCTCCTGCTCTTGGTATTCGCTGGATGGGATATTTATGCGATAAGCGCGGCGTCTGAGGATGTCACGCTTGAAGTTGCAAGCATTTTCCTACTGCACGTGAGCACACTCTCCCTGAACGCTTGGGCTGCTCATGTTATCTACCGTTCCGAGGTGTCCCCGCCCCGGGATCTCCCGCTTCGTTTCAATCGTCTACGCCGCAAGGTTTACGTCTATGACTTCCATTCAGTCTGGTGGAATCCATTCGATCGCGGGCACGTAACCAAGGCAAGTTATGACTGGGACGATCTGCGCGCGGAAAAGTGGAAAGTTCGCGGCGCGATTCCGGGCGGAGGACTCATCATCAAGGAAGGCGTCTCCATCGCGGTGGTGGAACCGGGTACCAACACAGTCGTGACACGCTTCCACTTGAATACTGACGCCGCGAACACCTCCAATTTTTGGGCCTACGTGTGCGCCTACATGCAGAACGGCATCGAAGGCCTCGACCCCGATCGTGCCGAACCGCGTGACGCCAACGACATCGCTCCGTACAACATCGCCTTGCGCTTGGCCCCTAGAGTCGAGTGGCCCGCGGATATGGATCTTGAATCAAGAACGGCGCCATAAACGCAGTCGAGGCCCAAAGACTGGATTTGCTTCCTAGAAGGGACCGATCGCCAGCCGGCCTACTGCGGCTCCACAGCCCCGATGCAATCGTTGGTGAACTCAAGCTTCTCCGCCATCGAAATCACAAAGGAACTCTGATGGCAAGACCTCAACTGAGCCCGCCCTGCGGCGGCTGGCAACGCGATCTGCCAGGCCCCAATGATCCTCCAGATGAGGCTCCCATGCTGCTCTGGCAGGCGCCGGCTCATATGGATGAGACGTATGTTGAATTTGCTCGGAATACGTCGAGTATTCGCGGTGTTCCCTTCGTTCTTTCACTGCTTATCCCTTGGACCTTCCTCGAGCATTCAGGCCTGGTCGCAAATACTATCCACGCGCTGACATCGGCGGGAGTGGGCGTGCTTGAAGTCGGCATTCTTCTGCTTTTTGCGATGTCAATTGCCATCTGTGTCTGGGCAGTATGGGTTATCTATCGGGCCGAAGTTTCCCCGCCCCGCGGTCTTCCGCTTCGATTCAATCGACTACGCCGCAAGGTATACATCTATGACTTCCATTCTGTATGGTGGAATCCCTTCGAGCGCGCATACGTGACCACCGCCAGCTATGACTGGGAAAATCTGCGCGCGGAGAAATGGAAAGTCCGTGGCGCGACGCCTGGCGGCGGGCTCATCATCAAAGAAGGCGTCTCCATCGCGGTGGTGGACCCGGGCACGAGCAACGTCGTGGCACGCTTCCAATTGAACACCGACGCTGCGAACACCTCCAATCTCTGGGCATACGTGTGTGCCTACATGCAAAACGGCATTAATGGCCTCGACCCAGATCGTGTCGAACCTCGTGATGCCAATGACGTCGCTCCCTACAACATCGCTTTGCGCCTGGCTCCCAGAGTCCAATGGCCCGCGGAGATGGATCTTGAATCTCGTACGGCGCCGGACATGGACTCCGTGCTAGATTCGACCGGTCAGATTGCATCTACCGCTTTTGCGTCGGGAAGATAACCAGAGGCGCGTCGTCATGAATACGAATGCCACCCCTTTTCATATCCGCGTCGCAAAGCCTGCTGATGTCGCCCGCATCGAGCACATCGTCCACGAGGCTTACACCCCCTACATCGGACGCAACGGCGCAACGCCCGGTCCCATGCTGGACGACTATCCGGCGCGCGTCGCGCAAGGCGTGGTTCACGTCCTGGAATCGGAAGACGGCATCGAAGGCCTCATCGTGCTGATTCCAGAACCCGACGACAGCTGCATGTTGCTGGACAACATCGCCGTATCGCCAACCGCGCAAGGCAAGGGCCACGGCCGGACGCTGCTGCAGTGGGCCGAAGACACCGCGCGCCGCGCCGGATTTTCACGCATTCGGCTTTACACCCAGGAAGTGATGACCGAGAACATCGCCATCTACACGCGGCGCGGCTATGTGGAAACGCATCGCGCCACGGAGATTGGACTGAAGCGCGTCTTCATGCAAAAGACCCTTGATTAATGGGCTCTTGCAAAACTCTCAAATATCCAAAGAGCCGATTCGAAAATATGAGCTTTTACTCATAATTTATCGGCCTGCCTTTTCTGGCCATCAAATGCGCGGCGATCCTGTTTTTCGCCAGCGATTTCGCATAGACGGACTCCGGCCGGATGCGCTGCGCAATGACGTACCCCGTCATGCACGCCAGCATCAACGGCAACATGACTTCATAGCTCAACGTCATCTCGAAGATCATCAAGATCGACATCAGCGGCGCATGCGTGGTGGCCGCCAGCAGCGCGCCCATTCCCACGACGGCATAACTGGACACCGCCGACAAACTGCCGGTCGGAAACAGGCCCTGCAGCGCAGTCCCGTATATGGCGCCCAGCGCCGCCCCCACGAACAAGGTCGGCGTGAAGACTCCACCTAGAGCACCGGACCCGACACTGGCAGCCGTAGCCAATGTCTTGAGCAACAGCAGTGCGGCCACCGCCTGCCACGCCCAATCCGTATGCAACATGCTGTTGACCACGCTGTAACCGTTGCCCCACACCGCGGGATCGATCACGGACAGCGCGCCGACAACCAGCCCGCCTACCGCCATCCTCGCCCAGATCGGAAACGGCAACTGGCGAAACGCCGCGCGGGACAAATCCAGGAATCTCAGGAATTGGGGCGCGGCCAGACCTGCAATCAGGCCAAGTCCCAGGTAATTGATCACTTCCCACCCCGACACGAACTCGAAATGCGGCATCTGGAAGACCGCGTCATAGTGCAGCACCTGCCGCGTCACGATGTTGGCGACCACGGAGGCGACGGCCAGCGGCACCAGCGTCGCTGTTGAAATCACGCCGTACACAATCTCTGAAATGAACACCGCGCCGGCAATCGGCGCGTTGTACGCCGCGGTGATGCCCGCCGTGGCGCCGCAGGCCACCAGCAGCCG
>Ga0213823_1002029_pt1 | contig 11385 bp, 8 predicted proteins | sample MC6MC0907MG_FD_179887 | JGI IMG/M metagenome (GOLD analysis project Ga0213823, IMG submission 179887) | Enriched soil aggregate microbial communities from Iowa State University, Ames, United States - MC6-MC0907-MG | ecosystem: Environmental > Terrestrial > Soil > Unclassified | place: USA: Iowa...
ACAAATCCCAACCCTTGAATCCCCCGCCGCGCTTGTGTTCGGCGGCTCCCGTGGCATCGGCGCCGCCATTGCCGCAAGGCTCGCGGAAGCCGGCTATGCGGTGGCGCTAACGTACGCCAGCCGCGCTGACAGCGCCAACGCGGTCGTCGCGTCCATCGAGGCCAGCGGCGGGCGCGCGCTGGCCATTGAAGCCGACAGCGCCGACCCGCAAGCCATCGCATGCGCAGTGGACACCGCCGTGCAACAGTTCGGCCCGCTGAGTGTCGCAGTCGTCAACGCCGGCATCTACCGCGCCAATCCGATCGGCGCAGTCCCGCTCGACGAGCTGGACCAGATGCTGGCAGTGAACGTGCGCGCGTGTTCCTGGCCATCCAGGCGTCGGCCGCCAACATGCGCGACGGCGGACGGATCATCACCATCGGCAGCAACACCGCCATCCGGACCGGCTCGCCCGGCAGCAGCGTCTACGCCATGACCAAGGCCGCCGTCGCCGCGATGGTCAGCGGCGCGGCGCTGGACCTTGCACCACGCCGCATCACGGTCAACAACATCCAGCCGGGTCCCATCCAGACGGACCTGACGGCGGAATGGACGGCGCAGCTCATTCCCCGCATTCCGCTGGGGCGCATGGGCAAATCGACGGAAATCGCGGGTCTTGCGGCATTTCTGGCGGGGGCCGACGCCGGCTACATCACGGGCGCCAGCCTGACTGCGGATGGCGGCTTCGTGCTGTAACGACGCAAGCCAGGCCTGGACCACTACCCCCGCTGGCTCAGCGCGCGCGCAATCCGATGCCGCGCCACCGTCGTGCGCGGCACCTTGAACGGGAACCAGCTGCGCACATCCTCTTCCAGGCCGATGCCGTGCATGAAGTTGTAGATGGCCTTCTTCAAGCCCTTGCCCAGCGCGTCGTGGTCCACGCCCGTGGGGTCGTGAAAGCCCACGTCGTTCTTGGCGAACGTGACGTCGGGCAAGGGCTTGAGCGTGATGCCGTATTCGTCCGGGTTCAGTCCGACGGGTGAATGCACCGTACAGGCGAAGCGGTGAAAGAACCCGCTCTGGATGCAGTCGTTTTCGAACAGCTGGCGAACATATTCCAGCGCATCCACCGTGTCCTGCACGGTCTGCGTCGGAAAGCCGTACATCAGATAGGCGTGCACCAGCACGCCAGCATCGCTGAACGCGCGCGTCACTCGCGCCACCTGGTCGATCGACACGCCCTTCTTCATCAGGTTCAGCAGCCGGTCCGACGCAACCTCCAGGCCACCGGACACCGCAATGCAGCCGCTGTCGGCCAGCAGTTCGCACAGTTCCGGGCTGAAGGTCTTTTCGAAGCGGATGTTGCCCCACCACGAAATGCCGGCGTTGCGCTCGATCAGCTCGGCCGCCAGCGCCTTCAACGCCTTGGGCGGCGCCGCTTCGTCCACGAAATGAAAGCCGGTCTGCCCGGTCTCGGCCACGATCGTCTGAATGCGATCGGCCAGCACGGATGCGGATGCGCCCTCGTAACGGCCGATATAGTCCAGCCCCACGTCGCAGAAGCTGCACTTCTTCCAGTAACAGCCGTGGGCGACGGTCAGCTTGTTCCAGCGGCCGTCGCTCCAGAGGCGGTTCATCGGGTTCAGCATGTCCAGCAGCGACAGGTAGCGATCCAGCGGCAGGCCGTCCCACGTGGGCGTGCCCACCTCGGCGAACGCGACGTCCGGTTCAACCAGGTTGACGTACCGCACCGCGCCGCTGTCCGCATCGCGCACGAACGTGCGCACCAGCCGCTGGCGCGACCGCTTGCCCTGCACGTGCTCCAGCAGCGCCAGCAAGGGGCGCTCGCCGGCGTCCAGCGTGACGAAGTCGAAGTAATCGAACACGCGCGGGTCTTTCAGTTCGCGCAGCTCGGTGTTGACGAAGCCACCGCCCAGCACGGTGACGATGGTGGGGTCCTGCGCCTTGATGGCCTGCGCGATGCGAAAGGCTGCATACACCGCCCCCGGGAACGGCACCGACAGCAGAACCATCGTCGGCTTGTGACGCGCCAGCGCCGCATCCGTCAGTTCGCGCAGCGTTTCGTCCACCAGGTTCATCGGTGCAGCCAGCGCCTCTGCCAGCGGGTCGAACGTCGGCTGGCTGCCCGCAAGCGATTCGGCATAGCGCACGAATTCAAAGCGCGGGTCGATGGCGTCACGCAGCACATCGGCCAGGTCGTTCAGATACAGCGTGGCCAAATGCTTGGCACGGTCCTGCAGGCCCAGCGCGCCAAACGCCCACGCCAGCGGATCGCCGCCATCCTCGTCCAGATAGACGTCCAGCGAGCTGAAGCGCGGGCCTTCCGGCAGATAGTTGCGCCCGGCAATGCGGTGCGCCAGCGTGGGATCGCGGCCTTGCAGAAAGCCGATCACCGGCCCAATGGTCGCCAGATAGCGCGCCTGCATGGCGACGAAGGCCTGGATCGGTTGCGTGTGTTTTTCAAGGGGCAGCGCGTCGATACGCTGCGCCACGGCGCGCAGGCCGTCGGCCGACAACAGGCGCAGCACCAGGGCAAGCGCCAGATCCTCCTGAAACGCGGTGACCTCGCGCGAACGCAGGAAGCCGGTCAGGTAGGCGGTGGACGGGTACGGGGTATTCAGCTGCGTCATCGGTGGAATCACCGACAGCACGCGCAAAGGCAAGGTCGACATGAGGCACGGCAGGACTGCCGTCTAAAAAGCGGGGATCGGTGCAATTATAGGCAGCGCGGCGCGCGCGGCCCGGTCCGCCCTACAGCACGCCGTCCAGCCAGTCCAGCACGCGGCGGTTCAACAGCGAGCGGTTTGCGGATTCGCAGTGATCCCCCGCGCCCTCTTGCGCGGTGAAGCGCAGCAGCGTCTTGGGGCAGCGCAACTCGTCGAAGAACTGCAGCGTGCCAGCCGCCAACGGGTCGTTTTCGGCCAGCGTCATGAGCGTCGGGCACGTAATCTGGTCAACCCGGCCCTCCAGGGTGAACGGCTCGATTGCTCGCAGGTAGTCACGCAGATTGTCCACGCCGTGCACCCAGAAGCCGCGCTGCACCACCTTCCACGTCAGCACGGGGCTGGCCGTGACGAACTGCCAAAGGCGGTCCATCACGGGTTGGTCCACCTCACCCAGGTTCTGCGCGCTTTCCGGGCTGGCGCCCAGCTTGACGGCCAACGGCCGGAACGAGCCCGCGAGGCTACGTTGGCCCGGGTCCGCAATGCAGGCCGCCAGCCGGGGTTCGCCGGACGCCGCGCGGGGCGCCAGGTGGCCGCCCAGGCTCCAGCCGCTAAGTGCGATGCGTTTGGGGTCCACAATAGGCAGCGTGCTCGCGTAGTCCACCACCGCGCGCACCACCGTCTCCCAGTCGGGCCGCATTGTCACGCCCTGTTCGTACAGCATGCCGCCCTGCCCTGGCCCGTCAAACACCAGGGCGTGATAACCCCGGCGCGACGCGGCCACGGCGCTTGCAAAATACATATCCGTCACCGTGGCGTCATAACCGTTGGTGAAGATGACGAGCGGCCTGACGTCCTTGTGATGGCCGACGGCCGGAATCAGATAGGCCGGCATGCTCGCGCCGTCCAGCGGGATGCCCGCGGGCATGACGGGATGCGCAGACAGCGCGAGGCCTCGGTCGAAAGCCGCGATCTGCTTGCGAAAGGCCGTCAGCAACCGTGCATCCGTCGGCGCGCCATATAGCGGCCGGTAAGCCGTGCAATAGAAGGCGCTGGCTCGCAAGTGCAGTTCACGCGCGCTGGCGACAAGGTTGCGGCGTTCGGCGTCTTGCGCCTCGGCGGTCAACCGATCACCCGCCGCCATCCAGGCCTCGAAGAATGCGGTGTCGTCCCCCTCGCCTACCGCCCGGCCCACGGCCAGCATTTCCCCCAGATCGGCACCGCCATAGGGTATGTAGGCGGCCGGCCGCATGCCGAAGTCGTCGTGCAGGTCGTTCTGGAAAGCCAGGCCCATGGGATTCTCCGAAAAGGAAATGTTGCGACGCGCCGGGACTGAAGCAGCGTAACCGAGCGACGCGCCCGTGGCGATACACCGTTTCGGCAATGCGTATCGCCGATGCGCCCGGCCTATGCAGACCGTCTTTGCCGAAATGATTGCCAGCCGCGATCACAATCTTCAAACCGGCGGACTATCGTTCAATACGGCCCGCCGGGCGGCTGGCACATTGCCGGAGTCCCACACCCCGGCCACCGAAGGAATCACCCGTGCCTGTCATTGCGACCCCCGCCCCCGGCGCCAAGCTGCTGTCCCCGCACGATCACACGCTGATCATGATCGACTTCCAGTCGCAGATGGCGTTCGCCACCCATTCCATCGACGCCGTCACGCTGCGCAGCAACGCCGCGTTGGTCGCCCATGCGGCCGCCGGATTCGGCGTGTCCACGATCCTGACGACGGTTGCCGAAAAAAGCTTCTCCGGCCCCATGTTCGAGGAAGTCACCGCCCCGTTCCCCGGCCGGCCGCTGCTGGACCGCACGTCCATGAACACCTGGGAAGACGCCGCCGTCATCAAGCAGGTCAATGAAATCGGCAAGAAGCGCATCGTGCTGGCCGGGCTGTGGACCAGCGTGTGCATTGTCGGCCCGGCCCTGTCGGCGCTGGACCAGGGCTTTGAAGTCTATGTGATCACCGACGCCTGCGGCGACGTGTCCGCCGAAGCCCATAACCGTGCCATTGAGCGTATCGTTCAGGCAGGCGGCCAGCCGGTCACCGCGTTGCAGTACCTGCTGGAATTGCAGCGCGACTGGGCCCGCATCGACACCTACGACATGACGACCGGCATTGCGCGGAAGTTCGGCGGCGCCTATGGCCTGGGCATCATCTACGCCAAGTCCATGTTCAACGCTCACGAAGGCTGACAGGAGCGCGCCAATGAAGGTCTACCTCGTTTCCTTGGGTCTCGGCCTGTTGGTCGGTATCATCTACGCCCTGTTCAATGTGCGATCGCCGGCGCCACCGGTGATCGCGCTGGTTGGCCTGCTGGGCATCCTGGCTGGGGAACAGATTCCCCCGCTGGTCAAGCGCCTGCTGGCGGACGAGCCCACCCGCACGTCCTTCATCCACGAACAGGTAAAACCGCATATGTTCGGCGAATTGCCCAGCTGCCCCAAGGCGTCCGCCGACACCGCCCAACAACCCGCCGATGCATGTGGAGACAAGCGCAATGGCTGACACCCTGGATCCCGCGCGCCAAGGCGCCCCCGACCTCATCCTGCATCAGGGCCGTTTCACGACTCTGGACCCCGCCAACCCCGTCGCCGACGCGGTCGCCATCAAGGATGGCCGTTTCACGCGTGTGGGCGCCGCCAGCGACATTCTGCCCCTGGCCGGCCCGGCCACCCGCGTTATCGCGCTGAACGGACGCGGCGTGCTGCCCGGCCTGATCGACAATCACCTGCACATCATCCGCGGCGGCCTGAACTACAACATGGAACTGCGCTGGGACGGCGTGACCAGCCTGGCCGACGCCATGGCCATGCTGCGCCGCCAGGTCGCCATCACGCCCGCGCCGCAATGGGTGCGCGTGGTCGGCGGCTTCACCGAACACCAGTTCGCGGAAAAACGCCTGCCCACCATCGAGGAACTGAACGCGGTGGCGCCCGATACGCCCGTGTTCATCCTGCACCTGTACGACCGCGCCCTGCTCAACGCCGCCGCCCTGCGCGCGGTCGGCTACGACAAGAACACCCCCGCGCCTCCCGGCGGCGAAATCGTCCGGGATTCGGCAGGCAACCCGACCGGGCTGCTCCTTGCCAAGCCCAATGCATCGATCCTGTACGCCACGCTGGCCAAGGGCCCCAAGCTGCCCTTCGAATACCAGGTCAATTCCACGCGCCACTTCATGCGCGACCTGAACCGCCTGGGCGTCACCGGCGCCATCGACGCGGGCGGTGGCAACCAGAACTACCCCGAGGACTATCAGGTCATCCAGCAACTGGCCGACGCCGGTCAACTGACGATTCGCCTGGCCTACAACCTTTTCACCCAGAAGCCCAAGCAGGAAAAGGAAGACTTCCTGAACTGGACGGCCACCTCGCAGTACAAGCAAGGCACCGATTACTTTCGTCACAACGGCGCGGGCGAGATGCTGGTGTTTTCGGCGGCCGACTTCGAAGATTTCCGCCAGCCGCGCCCCGAGATGGGTCCCGAAATGGAAGGCGATCTCGAGGAAGTCGTGCGCATCCTGGCGCAGAACCGCTGGCCCTGGCGCATGCACGCCACCTACGACGAGACCATCTCGCGCTCGCTCGACGTGTTCGAACGCGTGAACAAGGACGTTCCGCTGGCCGGGCTGAACTGGTTCTTCGACCACGCCGAGACGATTTCCGAGCGCTCCATCGACCGCATCGCGGCGCTGGGCGGCGGTGTGGCCGTGCAGCATCGCATGGCCTACCAGGGCGAATACTTTGTCGAACGCTACGGCGCCGGTGCCGCCGAGGCCACGCCGCCCGTCAAGCGCATGCTTGAAAAAGGCGTCAACGTGTCCGCGGGCACCGATGCCACCCGCGTCGCCTCGTACAACCCGTGGGTGTCGCTGTCGTGGCTCATCACGGGCAAGACGGTGGGCGGCCTGCGGCTGACGCCGCAGCGCAACTGCCTGGATCGCGATGCCGCCCTGCGCATGTGGACCGAGAACGTCACCTGGTTCTCGAACGAACAGGGCAAAAAGGGCCGCATCGCCGTTGGCCAGCTTGCCGACCTGATCGTGCCCGATCGCGACTTCTTCTCGTGCCCCGAATCCGACATCGCCGACACCAGCAGCCTGCTGACCGTCGTGGGGGGCAAGGTCGTCTGGGGCGCAGGCGAGTTTTCCGAACACGACGAGGCCGCCCCGCCGCCCGCCATGCCCGACTGGTCGCCCACGCGCCTGTTCGGCGGCTACGGCGCCTGGGGCGACAGCGAGGGCAAACCTTTGCAGGCCTCCCTGCGCGAGGCGGCCGCTGCCTGCGCGTGCGCCAACGACTGCAACGTCCACGGCCACCAGCACGCCGGGGCCTGGGCCAGCAAGCTGCCCGTTTCCGACCTGAAAGGTTTCTGGGGCGCGCTGGGCTGCGCCTGCTGGGCCGTCTGAGGATGCATTGCGCGGCCGGGGCTTCCCGTCAATTGACGGTGATGCCCCCCTCGCGAATGACCTTTGCCCACTGCTCGATCTCGGCGTTCAGCCGGACCTTGGACGCTTCCACATCCAGCGCGTCAGCGTAAACGCCCTGCTGCAGCAGTTGGGCCTTGGCATCGTCCTTGGCCAGCGCCGTGGTCAGCGCCTTATTGATCTTGGCCACGATAGGAGCCGGCGTGCCCGCCGGCGCCATCACGCCAAAGAGCGAACTGACGTTGAAGCCGCTGAACCCTTGCTCCTCGGCAGTGGGAATATCCGGCAGCATCGAAACGCGCTGCGGCGTCAGCACGGCCAACGGGCGCAACTGGCCAGATTTGATGAACGAGATTGCAGCAGGAACCGTCTCGGTCATCGTTTCGACCTGTCCCCCGACCAGATCGGTCATGGCCGGACCGCTGCCGCGATAAGCCACGTGCACGATGTTGACACCCGCGATCTGCTTGAACAGCTCCATCGCCATGCGCTGCGGCGCGCCGGCGCCCGACGAGGCGAAGTTGAGCTTTCCCGGATTCGCCTTGGCGTAGGTCACCAGTTCGGACAGCGATTTGATCGGCAGCTTGGGATTGACCACGGCCACCAGCGGCACGAAACCCACCACGCCGGCGGGCGCGAAGTCCTTGCGCAGGTCGTATGGGATCGTGTCCTTCTCCAGGGTCGCCATGACCGAGTGCGAGGTCAGCGCGCCCATCAGGAGCGTATAGCCGTCGGGCTGAGCCCGCGCCACCTCGGCAGCGCCGATGTTTCCGCCAGCACCGCCCCGGTTCTCGATCACAACCTGGCCGCCGATCTCATCGCTCAGGCGCTGGCCCACGATGCGTCCGATAACGTCGGTTGCGCCTCCCGGCGGGTAAGGAATGATCAGGCGGATGGGTTTGCTGGGATAGCTGTCGGCGGCCTGCGCGGAGGCAAGGCTGGGGACGGCGAATGCGGCAGCTGCGATGAAGGCTGCAGCGACGATGTTGACGCGCTTGCGCGCGGCATGCGTACAGATCATGGTTGTCTCCCGATGCGTTCCTATGGCTGGAAAGCTTTAGACGCATGTTCGCAAACTCTCGCCTGCGCAAAGAGAAAAACTTTTATGGTCTGACAACAAAATCCTTGCGAGTCTTAGGGCATCTGGATGAGGGAAAGGCGCTTACCCGAGGTCGACGCGCTTTAGGCTGAGGCTTTCTCAGACTTCGGGATATGCATGGTGTTGCCAGAGGCAAAAGCTGAATCGGCCCGGGTACTTGGATAGGACAACGTCGCTCCTGCTCGCTCACGCTTTCAGGGACGTCCGCCGGTTGGTGAACCGCTAACGGCCTCACGGCCAGGTGCGCGACTCGAGATCCAAATCAGCGGGCCACTGAACTTTCGGCGCCAGTCGCAGGCCCGGGTCGAACGCCGGTACGTAATTGTTCCAGTCGCGCGGTGGGTTCGAATACTTCGGCAGCGCCCCGGGTCCCTGGTTCATGAACGCGCGCGCCATCGCCCATATATGTTCGCCATTGGCATTGCTGCCTGCCAGTTGAAAACGGTCGACGACGTGATTGGTGTCCGGCGCGACTACGGCGATGTCAACGCCCCACGCGAAGAACGGCACACCGCTGGGGCTCGGGGCCATACGACTCCAGGATTCGGCTCGAAGGTCTGCCCAATTGAAGACGATAGGGCAAACGCCCCAACCTCTGAGGCTTATCGGGCCGCCGCGGTGAAACCGATACAGGTAGACTTTGCCGCGCTTGCGATTGAAGCGGATTGGTTCGTCTCTAGGCGGGCATATACTCGCTCTTAACATGCCTATTCCCCCGATTCCCGCGCCAATGGATACAGCGGTCATGAAAGTTGGCAGGGCTAAGACTCCAACATCTGCGCCTATGAGTCTGACGCAAAAAAAATAGATCAAGGACAGCAGTGCCGTAACCAACACTACGAGAGAGAAAAAGAGCAAGACGGTACGATTCCCTCGCCTTGTCGCGCTTAATTCCAAGTATTTGTCGTTCGCGAAATTCGGAGGCCGCCCAATGGGAAATAACGGCCCGGAGGGGGCAACTTGTGGCAACGGCAGATCTGCCCTCCAGCCGTCAGTTGGATCATCGAGTAGTGGTTTGGCGCCTTTCATCACTTGACCTCCACCACTTCCACACTGGCCACGACTTCCGAATCGTGAATATTTGGAAAATATTCCAAGGAGAGCCGCACCTGGTCGATATCATGCTTTCTTTTGAGTTTTATATTCCCCTCAATAATAAGAAAGCGCGTTTCCACCCCATCTATTGCGGTGATTTTTCTTTCCCCGATGACTGGTGTAACGGTCTCGGGCAGGTAGTCCAACCGATTTTCCGAGTTGCACCTCTCGAGCGCTAGTGGTGCGCTTGACGGGTGGCCACCCGACGCCAGATTCTCATCCCCGGAATATCGTCTGACAGAGAGGCGCCAGTTATAGCCAGCGCGCGCTGAATCATATTGGGGAAGAACTATTTGGTAGTCCAGATCTGAGCCCAATTTCACGTACACCTCCACACCCAAGGCCGCAGCATTTAATGCCGAAACCGCAGTACTCGCGTCGGGAAACCTGTGCGTCCCTGCAAGCCCAAAGTCGCTGTAGTAAGCCCAACGTTCCAAAGGAGAAGACTCTGCCTCTTCACCATGCTTTAGAGCGAGGTACGCGGCAACGCCGAAAATAATGGCCCAACCGACTGGCCCAAGAATGAACGAGGCGCTCATAATCGCCGTAGTGCCGACAAAGGCGGCATATCCGGCAAACGCGGCACTAAGCGTAAATAGGGCCGCGGCCGTGTAATACGCATCTTCCGGTTTTCCCCGTCCTGAGGCGTCGACGCTTCTGGCTGCACGAATCGACGCGAGTGCATCCACAAAGCCAGACACTGCAGCCATCACTCCCCCAAACCGTGCCAAAGTCTTACCTGCATCTGCGATTCGGCTGATCCCCCCAGTTCCGGACACGGAGGCGCGGAGGGCCTTCCGCGCGTGCTCAGCGCTGCCCTTCATCGTCAGTCCCACCACTTCAATGCTTCCTCCCAGCACTCCTATCGACGCCGAATACACCGCCAACACAGCTTCCTCGTGTTTGGCTCCAAAGGCTGCATCTACGGCTTCAACAGATTTACGCAACCCCTGGGATAACAGGTACGTGCCGCCCACAGCAACCAGCAGTTCGGCATTTCCTACCGTTCCGCGGGCAATCGCAGCAGCACTGCGCGCGCCCCTCAATCCGGAGCGCGCAAGTTCGGCAGCCTGGAATGCGCTGAGCTGAAGACCAGCTAACGCCTTGCGCGCCTCCGGTTCCAGCGTGCCGGCGAGCACCTTGAGTTCGCTTAGCGCTTCGCCGGCTCGGCGCGCGGCGTCTCCGATAACCTCCCCTGTTTGCTGGGTGGCATCCTTGACGACGTCGCCGAACCGCTTTCGCAGGTCATTCGCGTTGCCTTCGACCCAGAGCACCACTTCAACCATCTGTTCCGCGAGTTTGGGGTCACTTAAGGCAAGACTGAGGACACCGGCAGTCAGCACCGACCGCACCTGCTTGTGCGCCTTTCCGGTCGCCTGCGCGATGGCAGCAGCAAGCCTGTTGCGGTCTTCCCCGATCTGCTTGCACATCAATGTGTAAAACTCGCCCAGCTTCATCTGAACGGCGACCTGGGTCATGTACGTCCGCGAATACAGCAGGAGCGATGCGCTGTTCACGCGCGTGGCGACGTTGCGCACGCCGGCATCAACCTTCAGTGCCAGTCGGCTCACCGCACTGTTGTAAGCCGCCAGCACACTGGCGATCGCGTCCGGGACGTTGGGCCAGATGAGTTTTTCACCCAGGTCGTTACTGTTGATGATCTTGGTAACCGGGGCATAGAGCTTCCCGAAGTCGTTCCAATCCAGTTCGCCCTGATTGCTGAACGTGGGCAACAGGCTTTGCATCAGGTTTTTGTCGAGCGCCAGCAGGGTTTTGATGACGATGCTCTGGCCATCCTTGATCCAGGCTTCCCACGCGCGCGCCGACGGCCCGGTGACGGGCTGAATGTTGCCCTCGGAATCTTGTTTAGGTGTTGCTTCGGTAATGCCGCCGCTCAGGCACAGCTCCATGGTGCGGATGTAACCCACTACTGAGTACGCATTCTGCGCATCGTAGTCATGGTGCTCCGCCAGACGGAACATCGGGTTGTTGAGGATCTGGTCTGTGTAGAGTTCGGCCAGCTTGTCCACTTGCGTCTGCAACCGCGCCTTGTGCGCTTCGAACGCCCTCTCCCAACTGGCGCGCGCAGCTTCGTCGT
>Ga0213823_1002030_pt1 | contig 11384 bp, 9 predicted proteins | sample MC6MC0907MG_FD_179887 | JGI IMG/M metagenome (GOLD analysis project Ga0213823, IMG submission 179887) | Enriched soil aggregate microbial communities from Iowa State University, Ames, United States - MC6-MC0907-MG | ecosystem: Environmental > Terrestrial > Soil > Unclassified | place: USA: Iowa...
CTGACCGTCGGCAAGGGACTCAAGATGACCTTCAACCCACTCGAGTTCCACCGACAGATGACGCACAAACGCGATGCCCGACACCTGCGGCGTGATGAAGCGCTGCACCACCACTTCCTCGACGCCTTCGGCCGTGAGTTCGGCGATGCGTTTCGGCACATTGGCGGGCGGCTCGCGCAGATAGGTGGTGCTCAAACCGGCATTCGCCGAATCGGCCTGATCCTCGCCATAACTGGAGGAGCGCACCGCCCAGGTCACGTCGGGTTGGGCAGCGAGAAATGTTGGCAGACGCGGATCATTGCAATCGTTGAGCGTCAGCGCCGCCGGCACCGCTTGCCGCGCCAGTTCCGCCAGACGCAAACGCCCGCCCTTGGTGTGCGCAACAAACCCGCGCTCGCCCGACTCCAGCCACTGTGCGAACTGCGCGGGCGAGTCGATCCATGGGTAATGACCCCAACCGGGTTTGAGGCTGATGGTCAGATCAGCGCGAGCGAGAATCGCCGACCACGCCGCCGCTTGCTCGATGCCGAGCACCGCGTCCTGATCGCCCCAAACCAGCTCTACCGGATCGGTGATCCACTCCAGCAGTGGCAACGCGGTATCGGCGCGAATCAGATCCCAATGCGGCACAAACGCACGGCAGCGCGCATAGCCGGCGCCCATGCGCTGGTACTGCTCGGGCGTCCAAGTCTGGTTGGAAAACTTGCGCGCGAACAGCGTGGGTTTGTTCGACAGCAGCCAGTGGATGGTCTTGCGGATCGGAAGCGGTGACATCAGCGCCGGCAAGCGCCGCTGCCACAAAAACGCACCGACCGGCGCCAACAAAACGCTGCGGGAAAAGTGTCCGGGCCGACGCTGCAACGCATGCAATACAAGCAAGGCATTGACCCCCACCGCCATGATCGCGCTGCCCTTCTGCGTCATCGCCAGCAAGGTCTGCGCGTAGTCCGCCAGATCCTCGCAGGGTGGCTGCGGATTGGCGCCGAAGCCCGGCAACTCCAGCGGCATGACTTCGTAGCGCTGAAAGTGCGGCAACGCATCGTCCCACCAATCGGCGGCGCTGCCGTTGCCGGCCAGCAGGTACATCAAGGGCTTGCTCATGAGCGATCCTCAGGTCAGATCGCGCAGAGCGGCGTCGAGGGTGGGATAACGGAATGTGTAGCCGGCCTCGGTCAAACGCTGCGGCACCACGCGCTGACCGTCGAAGAACAACTGCGCCATTTCCCCTGCCAATGCACGCACTGGCGCGGCGGGAATGTGGAACCACACCGGGCGTTTGAGGACCTTGCCGACGTTCTCGGCGAACGCTGCCTGACTGATCGTTTCCGGGGCGACCATGTTGTAGGTGCCGCGCAGGTTTTCATCGTGAAAGGATCGAGCGATCACCTGAAGCACATCGTCGCGGTGCACCCAGCTCATGATCTGCCGTCCATCACCCATGCGCCCGCCGAAACCCAGGCGGAACGGCAGCAGCAACGGCGTCAACGCACCGCCGGGGCCGAACACCACGCCGAGGCGCAGCACCACCTGACGCACGCCAAACTCGGTGGCCGGTTGCGCGGCGGCTTCCCAACGCGCGCAGAGTTCGGCCATGAAGCCGTCGCCCTTGCCGGCGTGTTCGTCGAGGCTTTCGCTGGCGTCGCGCACACCGTAGAAACCGATGGCCGAGGCTTGAATCCACAGTGCTGGTTTTTGCTTGGTGTTCTTCAGCCAGGTTATCAGCGCTTCGGTGGTGCCGACTCGGCTAGCGAGCAGTTGCGCCTGACGCTTGGGAGTCCAGCGTGGGCCGGCGACGGGTGCGCCGGCGAGATTGATGATTACGTCGAAGGCTTCGTCGTGGCTGAGTTCGCTGAGAGAATGCACGCAGCGGACGCGGCCGTTGAATAGATTGGCCGCGTTCAACGAATCGCGCGTCAGTACGCTGACGGAGTGGCCGGCGTCGAGTAATTGATTGACCATGGCCTCGCCGATAAATCCGGTGCCGCCGGTGATTAGCACGCGTTTGTAGGCGCCGCCGGCAAAAGGGTTGGACTGACGCTGAGTTTTTACCGAAGGGAATTTTCGGCGGTCATGGCGATACAGCCAGACCAGCGGCGGCAACAGCAGCAACAGCGCAAAACCGTCGAGCCACAGGTGCGACCAGACCTGTTGTTGCGCTGAGAGCCACATATCCTGCGGCGCCCATAACAGGATGCCGGCGATCAACCAGCCCCACACCATCGGCGCTTTCGAGCGATTGCCGATGTGCACCAGCGCGAGCATGTACAGCGAATAACTTTGCAGCGTCGCGCCGAAGAGTGCGAGCCACCAGACCTGTTGTTCGTGGCCGGCGACGGGTACTGCGTCGGCGCCCCAGAATGCCAGTTCGAGGACTTGGAGATAGCCGTCGAGTAAACCGGAATGCCCGGCCCAGGTCAGGGTGAGGCCGGCGAGAATGTGGACGATTGCGGCGGCGTATAGCCAGAGCACTAGCGCTGGGCGAAGCGAGGTCGAGGGGGCTGGCATTCCGTGTCCTGAGCGCATTCCTTGGGGGTGGGGAGTTTAAAGGAAAAGCTTGGGGTTTCGGGGGTTGTCAGTAGCAGTAGCTGGGTTTGATTGGTGTGGTGGAGTTTTTCTTTAACTCACCCAAGCGAAGGATCGATCCTTTGTTTCCCTTTGCAGCGCCCATTTCATAGCAGGCCACAGCACGGGACAAATCCTTGGTCACCAGTTCCCCCCGCTCGAAAGCAGAACCTAAAGCACCCAGCGCGTGGACGCTGCCCATCGTCGCAGCCCGGATCATTGCTTCTTCAGCCAACGCTGGATGTTGGCACGAATCTGTTCCAGCCAATGTGTTGCCATCGCAGTAATAGAGCGAAAGCATCAGTGCGCCTTCGGGCGACGTAGTCGCTGCAGCTTTGATCAACGCCTCCAATTGGTCCGTTGGCAACTGCGGCGCCATGCCCGAAAGGCTCAAACCTGCCGCACTCAAACTGGATTCCGGATCTCCGGAACGCGCTGCGCAAAGGTCATTTTCCAATGACGCCTCGAATAGCTCTGCGGTGAGACGGTACTGTTCCAGTCCTCCCAAATTACCAAAGGCGTTGGCACGTTGGCGGCAGAAATTCTCCTCAACACTCAACTTGGGCTTGCTCGCCACTACCAGATCTTTCTCACTGATCGACCAATCCTCAATCCCCTCAAGCACCCAGCACGCCTGACGAGAGAAGTTGAAGATCTTGATATTGCTGTTGCCCGCTCGCTTATCCACCACGTTGACGTGACTGTCGTCGACCTCTTCGATCTCGACCCCTGGTGTCTTGCCGGGTGTGATTGCAGCCATCAGCGGATAGGTGAAAGTAGCTCCACTGACACCCGAGGTCGAAGGCTCAAAAGTACTTCGATCTTTTCCCGCCACCGGTTTCAACACCAGCGACTTGACCGTCAACGCCGTGAGACGGCGTTGTGATTCGCTGTTGGCGGAAAATGCTGTCAGGAAAGGGGCGAACTCCTCCGAGGGGCAAGCGTCGCTGGTGGGAGCCGTCGAAGCGCTCTTATCGGATGCAAGCGCAGGGACAATCTTGTCCAGATACGCCGAACGCTCGCGGCTCATTCTGGCGATGCACGAGTTAACGGCGAACACATGCGCCGGCATCCCCGTCTCGATTTCGAACGCCTCCAAAGGGCAGTTCGCATCGCGCAACTTCAACCACGCACGCTGCGACTCTTTAACCTTTGCCGCGTACTCCGCACCCAACGCCGGATCTGCTCGATAGTCAGACTCAAGCCGCGACATCAAGTGCTTGTAACTGACATTCAACTGCGCATCGGCAGCCTTCTTCGCCGCCTCCGAGCACGGCACCATTTCCAGACTTGAGGTGACATGGCTACAGTCATCCTGCGCATAGACCGCTGAAACCGGCAGCAGCACGGCCAGCAGGATAAAAATAAAACGGTTCACAGTGTTCATCCTTGAGTCATTCAGGCTTTGCGTTTGGTGAATCGGGTGATGCATTGCTTGGGTATGTTCATTTCCCAGTAAGTGCTGAGCAACGCTTTACGTTTTTTGTCGACGCGCAGGTTAACGAAGTCATCGCCGCAGTCCGGCTGCAACTCTTCGAACGTGCCGGTTTTGGCTTGATAAACGAACACTCGGTAGTAATCGTAAGTGCCCATGCCGTCATCAAGCCGCCAGATGGCGAAATCCTGGGCGCCGTCGAAATTGAAATCGTCGAACTGCACATGGAGTTCGTTTTCGGCTTCAAAATCGATTGTTCGCGACTCGCTGTGCGTTTCGCTTTTAACCGCGATGTTCAGCGTGGAGCCTTCGAGAACCAGCGTCGCGTCGACGCCTTTGGTTGGGCTGAACGTGGTTGTTTCGGCTAACGCCGGGATCCTCCACATCAGGCCGAGTAGTGATAACGCTAGAGTTTTGAATTGCATGTACTGCCCTACTCCCACTTGCATCCGGACTCGAGAGAGGAGTCGATGCTGGTGCTGATTCCGAAGCTATAAGCCTTACCGTTGGACTGCTTTGTGTAAGACATCGAGACGATCTGCGAGCCTTGCGTCATCAACTCATAAGTCCCCGTGACCTTGCCGTTGACGATTTCGGACCAGATTCTGGTGTGCTGCCAAGGCGCGTCCGGATCGAGGATTTCGTTCTGGGAATCCGTCAACACAATGGAAATGGGTTCGCTGGATTTGGCGTACTTCACGAAACCACCGGACCATTTGCTGGCTTCGTCGTAGTAGGTACGGAGTTCGAACTTTACCGGGCTCGATTGGGATAGTTCGAAGCAAAGTGATTCGGTGGTGACTGCGCTTTGAGCGCCTAAAGGAAATAGCGCAAAAAAGAGAAAGAAAAGTTTATGCATGCTCATCCAAGTCGTCGCTTTCGCGCGAATGCTCTGGCTTGTCCGTTTCAACGTCTGCTCTTGTCCGGTGCCAAAGCCAATTGGCGAGCACGCTCTATCGTCGCGCGAATTAGGCAGGCATCGGACCACTCACCGAAAACAGATTTATGCGATTTTGGGTCGGCCTGGCACTCCGCATCTCGAAATTTCATCCAGGCTCTTTGAGTTTCCCTCAGTGCTTTCTGACCGCTTTCGTCCAGCCGACTCATACGATCCCGATATACAGAGTTCAACAATGCATCCGCGTCAGGAACCATGAGATCAAGAACACCATTTCCCGAGGGAAACCACTCAACGTCCGCCAATGCCTGTTCGCTTTCATTGTTCCAATTGTAGAGGCCGTTTTCTTCGATCTTCAGTGTGGCGGATCGCTGATGGTGATTCGTCGGATCACTCTCGCTGACCTCCGAGCGATAAACAATTTCCAAATAGATAGGGTCGGTTGTGCGCTGAGGATCATTCAATAGCGTTTGCCGAACAATGGCCCGTTGCTTTTTGCTCTCAGTGATCTCTATCGAAAAGCACGGATCCGGCCCAGGACGTTCTGCGGACGCCTTCCTGTCCAGGCATTGATTACGAACCGCCATGGAAGGGGTATCCGAACCGCCACCCACATCAACGACTCTGACAAGCAACCGGACTTCCGGATCCTTGGAAAAGTCGGCCTGAAGGATGGTGGCAATCATCGTGCCCTCAGCCATGACCACAGGCGACAGTATTGAAAGTAAAATAATGAGACTGAATCTGAAAATCTGCATTCCTTGGCGTCCATAAAAAAGTCAGTGACCCGTTCAATTCTGAACGGGCCTGCGACAGAAAATAGAGTCAGAACCGACAAACGGGCCAGATCTATTTAAGTTCTCAACCAAATTCAAAGCGGTCGAGCGCAAAAAATAAATCCGTCTCCTTTACCAGAACAGATCCATTAAAGCCCCGTAGCAAACGTCCCATCAAACAATAAAGTTTCCAAGGCCTAGTCATGACCCGTGAGCCTTAACAGAAGGAGAGTAGTCTGCAACTTCTTCTATTACTGCGTTGTAGCACGCTGCCTAACCCGATCAGGAACCTTGGCTTGCTTGCCATTCTCGCTCATGAGATCGGTGTATACCTTATAGTTTTTTCCTGCGGATGCTTTATCACCCGTCTCCCAATAAGCATCTGCGAGATTAAGATAGGCAACTGTCCGCTTCGGATTTTCTGAAATAACTTTTTTCAAGAGCCAAATTGCGTCGGTATTGAAGCCTGCTTGCTGCCAAAAAAATGCTACGTCATTGAAAACTTGTTGGCTGGCAGAAGAGTAACCATACTCACCAATGAAGCGTTCAATAAAATCACGTTTCGGAAAGCCAGAAAATCTTGCTTTATCCTTATAAAGGCGCGACGTGGCGTTTTTGAACTCGACCAAAAGTTCTTCTTTTATATTTTTCTCAACGCCAGAGACCATTTCTATCTTACTCAGACATTCAGCGCTTTCACATTTCTGCGCTTCATCATGTTCAAGCACTGAATAGCAATATGGTTGTGGTTGCCCCGCAGCGCCAGGACCTTTCTGTAGATACACCAGACTTTCACCACTTGCATTAATTGGTTGGCAATAAGGAACCACACCGAAAGCGTCAGGTACTCCGGATTTATTCTTGATAATATCCACGCCACTTACGATCTTGCTCGCATCAAGTGTTTGCACTTTTCCGTCAGCACTCAAAATCCAGAAGGTGTTTTCCTGAGAGCTACAGTCACATTCACAGCTCAATATATAACTCTGGCTCCTGATATCAAACTTCGCCTTTGGAACGCCATCAGAACTACAGAAGTTCTCAGAAATAGCCACTGAGCAAATATTGGTATCGGGATCGCATGCCAGCTTTTTCCCGTCGCTCCACGCTGGAGACGAAAACAAAATCAAAATAATAAACCAGCGGAAATTAAAGCTCACAGATGTCACCCTCTACGATTATTCCGTAATTTCCGTTTTCTCGCGTGGCGGTATTGCCATTTATTGTAGCGGTATACTTTTGTCCCTGAATGATTCCCATCCAGCGACTGAAGGCATCGGCCCTATACGCTTCCGAGGCTTTTTCCGCTCGTTTTTTACAGACAACAATCAGTAGCTCTTTTTGGGTTGTAATATTAGCACTATGGAACTCGGTTCAGAAAATTGGCAGAAAATTGGGGACAGACCACGTTTTTCGGATTCTACTAAAAGGTGGTCTGGCCCTATTTCACCCCAGCAGTTTGTTTTTCGTCCAAAACCAGCCCGCCGCTTCAAGACAACGAAGGGAACAGATTTATTTGAGTTCAACGATAAAATCAGTTGGATAAATAAATCCGTTCCCCTTACCCGCACCCTTTACCCGACGGGAGGACGAAAAAAGTCCGCTCCTTTGGTTCACTCTGAATCCACTGGAAACTATTTAGAAAATCGCAAAGAAGATAAAACGTCTCTTATCCCCTGAAAAGTCTCTGCATCCAGAGTCAAAGTATCAGGATAATTTTCCGCTGCACCTACCAGCATGTTTTTTCCCTCTAGGATACAAAAACTAACACGCGCAATTTTTTTGCCCGTTTTATCCTTAAACCCGAAGATGAATCCCGACCAACCAGAACCTCTCAACTCTTGAAAAATGTAGTCTTCGGAGTTGCCAGCACTTTTATTTGGCAGCCATCTCTCATCACTTAACGTTGCAGGACACTTAAGAGCATTTGCTTGCCTAACATCCTGAAGCTCTGGACTAACATCCTCGCTCCCAGAGTCTTCCCCAGTTTGTTTTAGGTCAAAATTGTCCACACCATCGCACATCATGCCAAACCACTTGGCTCCTAAATTGGAGTCTTTTTTAAAGCTCCAATCATAACCGACAGCCATTTCAGCCTGTTCAAGATGCGGCCAGTCCTGATCCTTAGGAGGAGATTTTGACTCTAGAAATACAACATCAGGTGTATTGAACTTAATATATTGATCTTTACTAATATCAAGTGAGTATTTACAACTACCTTGGCGCACATTAACGACTGCTATTCCAGACGCAGATATAGAGTCGTTAGGCTCGTTCCCGACATTTACAACTCCGTCAGCCTGTTCCTTGTCAGCAGACACCGCCGTGCTTGAAACCAAACACACCACCAATGCAAGGTAAAAACCAAATGTTTTTTTCATTAATCGACTCTCCGATAAACAAAGTCCTGCGGCGTCCCTGACGAAGATCCAGATGGCGTTGGAAAGCTCAAGGTATCCATTAAAACCATTTGTGCGTTTGCAAAAGCGAGAAATCTTGCTTGCACTCCCCAAATAGAGCTGAAGCTAGATGAAGGGGAGCCTAGATTTACAGTAGCGGCAACATTTCCGAAAGCAGAATTCTCATAATAATGTTTTGTTTGAGCATTAGTTGTTAGAGCCTTTAACGTACTGCTTGAACTGGTGTAGTAGCCATCAGCTTGTTTGGAGGCCCCAGACCAAGCCCAGTAGGCGCCAGCACTATTGGCTGCATCATACGAACCTTTTACCGCGTCACGCTTTGTGATGATCGTTTGTGGAATGCCAGTAGACGCATCGCTCAATGAGTTTGTTGGATCGTACATAGTTTTGTGACCATTAACTACAGGTCTGTTATTGTTCGCCATCGTTGTATGACTAGCTAAAACCTGTTTAACTTGCGAGCTTATTACTTCACCCTTAAATTCCCAGTACTTTATATAGTTACTGGCATGTGTTAACTGAAGAAAGCCTCTGCCATCCCACGGCTTATACCAATATGGGCTACCCTCATGAAACTTTTGGTACCACTGAGTTTCTTGTGTAGCATTACCAAAGAAACATGCCAATCGCACCGGGGTAACTACCAGAAATTTACGCAAAGCCTTATTAAGATCATTCCGACGAGTTAAAGCATCTGGACTTGAACTAGAAAGCAGGGTGCCCGCATTCGGTAAGCTGATTGACTCCCACTGCCAAGTAGATGCCTTCCTCAACGAGTTCGTTGGAAGCAACTGGACAAGCTCATTTCTGCTTAACCAACTACATTTCCTAAATGTCGCAATAAATTCTTTTGGTGGAAAATGCCAGTGCCTACTTTCAATGCCTTCAATAGCGGCATCTTCCCAAAAGCCTAATGCAACCTGATGCCTCTTCAACTTATCATAAGCCTCTTGCGGCATCGGTCCATTTTCAGCCACTTTTAATAGCCAGTCGTAGCGAGCATCAAAATCGTTTTTACACCACTCGCTGGGAAACATGCATACCAAGCGCTTAATCCGATTTTGAGCATCTGTACTTTCAAGCTTTTGCTTACTTAAATCTCTTTCCTTCACATAGCGTTCAGAAAGCTGCTGCTTTGCCTCTTCCGATAGAGAGGAGTAAGCAGGAGAAGTAGCTATCCCTATGGCATCGGTGTTATCGGAAACTACTTTTCCAACATCCAAAGCTAGTAGTTCTCGAATAAAAGGTGACTGGCAGTGGCTATCTTTATCCTTATCGTCATCAACCAACTGCCAACCCTGCCAATGAGGAAAATCTGCATCGCTGAACTTCCCAACCGTAGGAGAGTTTAAGTTAATCCAACCTACTTTACTTTCCTCGCCAACTTTTGCGGGGAATTTTATTTTACGCCAATGGGCAGCATCAGTCGGCTGCAATCGCTCCTCACCAATAACTCTTCCAAAGCGTAGCAGTTCAAATCCCGCACTGGGAGATTGGGGATATAACTCGCTGGAAGTTTTAAATAGCGAGTACTCAAACTCACTTTTCTCGTCTACCCCACCCAAGTCAAATCCAGACCGGGTATATGTAGTTAGCGTACATGAGCCTTTAACGAAACTCATTCTAACAAAAAGCCCATCTTGTAACTCTGTCGCCAGCGCCCACTCATAACCATCAACTGTATTTGACACATTAGTTGCAGGAGTGCCCCCCGCCTCCTCAATCGGCGCGGGTCCTGCGGGCATAGCAGGGCAACGATAAATAATCTGCGAGTTATTTAGAGCGGATAAGTGGTTGGATGGCTGACTCTCGTAACCAAAAACTTCTGGAGGAATAAAGAAAAAAATATCCCCCCAACAGCAGTCCTTTCGACCATCGCTAGTTTTGAATGCCAGGTCTTTTTCTTTTCGCCCAACGATATTCTCGATTTTGCTGTCGTCAGCAACAATTTCAAAATGAATCCTATTCTCCTCACCGTAAATTTTGCCAGCCTCACCTATGATATCTTTTCGATATATCTTTTTTCCTTTAGCTGGCGCGCTCAAACTAATTTTTGTGAGATGCATATAGATTGAATAGAAGACGATCTTTCCTTTTTCGCCTTCGCCTATCTCCGTTTCGTGCTTGATTACAATACAACCATCATCTGTCCACTTTTCGCGATACCTAAGGCCATGATCAGGCGCCGCCTCACTTTCCTGGGTCGGCTGTCGAAAATAAACCAGTATTCCATCTGAGATTGCACATACCGGCAAAGCTTTTCCGCTTTCTTGAGGTGCAGTCAAATGGATGCCGCCATGCCAGTTGAGGTCAAAGCTTAGCGGATAGCCACCATCGCCAGGGATACCTCCGACCATAGCGCGTGAGAGGAAAGCATCGTCAGTTTCTCCCGCATTCGGTTTCGGCAGAAAAGGAGGGCTAATGATCATTCAAAAAATTCCTTATTCATATTGACGCTTGTCCGTCCGCTCAAAGCGAGAAAGGGTAATCAACTGTCGGCTTAACCTTCTCAGGCACCGCATTCCCCAACGCCTGATCCATCAAACTCCCCGCCTTATCCTTATCCGCCGCCCCCGGCAGCACCGGCGGTTTAATCCCGATGCCAGTACCCGATCCCGCAGAACCGCCCGCATTGATCTTGATCACCGGTCCAACCACCGTAACCCCACCGCCATCGAGCTTGATAAAGCTCCCACCCCCAAGAATGGTCAGCTCTGTCCCCGCCTCGATAACAATCTTGTCCCCAGCCTTGAGGTGAATCTCTTTCCCCACGCTGGTGAGCTGCGCCGTGCCCAGCTTCACATGCTGGTTCTGCCCAACCGTCAGGTGATCATCCAGCTTCGCTTCAATCTTGCGATCGGAAATCGTGGTGCGATGCTCTTCAGCCTTGAGCTCGGTGTAGGTGTTCTTAACCACCGTATCGTGACGTTCATTGCCGACCCGAATCTTCTGGTCGTGCTCGATGTTTTCGTCCCAGTCGCGCTGGGCATGAATGTAGATCTGCTCCGCCCCCTTCTTGTCTTCAATGCGCAGTTCGTTGTAACCGCCACCACCCGGGGAGCTGAGGGTTTTGAAGACGCTGCGGGTTTTGTTTGCCGGCAGGGCGTACGGCACCGGGTTTTCCTTGTGGTACAGGCAGCCGGTGACGAGGGGTTGGTCGGGGTCGCCTTCGAGGAAGGTGACGAGGACTTCCATGCCGATGCGCGGAATGCTGATCGCACCGTAGCGGTCGCCGGCCCAGGAGCTGGAGACGCGCAGCCAGCAGCTGGTTTTGTCGTCGGCCAGGCCTTCGC
>Ga0213823_1002033_pt1 | contig 11367 bp, 10 predicted proteins | sample MC6MC0907MG_FD_179887 | JGI IMG/M metagenome (GOLD analysis project Ga0213823, IMG submission 179887) | Enriched soil aggregate microbial communities from Iowa State University, Ames, United States - MC6-MC0907-MG | ecosystem: Environmental > Terrestrial > Soil > Unclassified | place: USA: Iowa...
GCCGCCGGCTGGTCCGTGGTGGTGGAAAACCGCCCCGGCGCGGGCGGCAATATTGGCTTGGACTACGTGGCCAAGACGCGTCCAGACGGCTTCATGCTGGGCCTGGGTCAAACCGCCAACCTGGCGATCAACCCGGCGCTGATGCCCAAGATGCCGTTCGATGCCACCAAGGATTTCGCGGCGGTCGCCCTGGTTGCGTCGCTGCCCGTGGTGTTGGTCGTCAAGGCCAACGCGCGCTGGAACACGCTGGCCGATCTGGTCAAGGAAGCGCGCGCGCAGCCCGGCGCCATCAAGCAGGCGCTGGCCGGGTCAGGCACCGTGGGCCATCTGGCGGGCGAGCTGTTGGCGTATCAGGCCAAGTTTCAGGTGCTGAATGTGCCGTACCGCGGCGCGGCTCCGGCGTTGAACGACCTGTTGGGCGAGAACACCGACTACATGTTCGCCACGCCGCAGGCCGCGCAGGAAATGCTGAAGGGCAAGGTGCTGCGCCCCTTGGCCGTCACGTCCCGCGAACGCCTGCCGATCCTGCCGGACGTGCCGACCGTGGCGGAATCCGGGTTCGACGGCTTCGAAGCCGTGGACTGGAAGGCGCTGGTGGCCCCGGCCGGCACACCGCCCGAGATCATCGGCATGGTCAACGGCGTCGTAGAAAAAGTGCTGGCGGACCCGGCCACCATCGCCATGTTCACGGCGGAAGGCAGCAAGCCGATGGGCGGGTCGCCCCAGGCCGCGCAGCAATACATCCGGGACGAACAACAGAAGTGGGCGCGGCTGATTCGCGAAGCCAATATCCAGACGGCCGCTTGAGCGGCGCGCGCCGCGCGTTCGACTTCATGCGACGGCCCATCAACAACAACGGAGACAACATCATGACATCGCTTTTCACGCGCGGTGGCGCCTTGCGCCGCGTGCTGCTTTCAGTGGCGGCGGCGCTGGCCTGCGTGCCCGCGCACGCGGCCGACGACGCCGCCAACTGGCCCAACAAACCCGTGCGCCTGGTCGTTCCCTATTCCCCGGGCGGCACGACGGATTACGCCGCGCGGCAAGTCGCGCAGAAGCTGTCCGAGGCCACCGGTAAAACCTTCATTGTCGACAACAAGACCGGCGCGTCGGGCACCATCGCCACGCAGGAAGTGGTGCGGTCCGCGCCCGACGGCAGCACGTTCCTGGTCACGGACACCACGTATACGATGCTGCCGCTGCTGTTCTCAAAGCTGCCTTGGGACTACCAGAACGACCTGATCCACGTCAGCGAAATCATCGAAACGCCCTTGGTGCTGCTGGTGCCAGAGAAATCGCCGTTCAAGACGATGGACGGGCTGATCGCGCAGGCGCGCAAGGCGCCGGGCACGCTGAACTTCGGGTCGGGCGGGCAGGCCAGCTCAACGCACCTGGCCGCCGAGATGTTCAAGAGCGAAGCCAAGGTATCGCTGACGCACATTCCGTATCGCGGCGCGGGCGCGGCGTTGGCGGACCTGATGGCCGGGCAGATCGACCTCTTGATCACGGCGGCGCCCACCGCCATCCCGCCCGTGCAAGGCGGGCGGGTGCGCGCCTTGGCGGTTACCGGCGCGACCCGGCTGGCGGCCTTGCCGGAGGTGCCCACGTTCGCCGAGGCCGGTTTGCCGTCATACCAGGTGCTGAATTGGTTCGGACTGGCCGCGCCCAAAGGCACGCCGCAGGCCATCGTCAACAAGATGAACCAGTTGGTGACGCAAGTGATGAGCGAACCCGCCATGCAGGAAAATATGGCGCGCCAGGGCGCACGCCATCGGTCTTTGCCAGTGGCGCAATTTGGCGCTTATGTACAGGATCAGGTGGGCTTGTGGGCCGACGTGGGCAAGCGCGTGGGCATCAAGCCCGAGTAATCGAGATGGTGAAACGGGGAAACGGGGAGACAGCACGATGTGGAACCTGAACTTCACGCCGCCGGTGGTGGTCGAGGCGCGCGTCATTACCACGATGCCGGCCGGCTTGCGGCTGCCCCGGCGCAGCGCGTGGGCCGACGCCAACAAGGCGGGGCATGCGGTGGATTGCTTTCTGGAAGGCCCGGTATTCGGCGCCGACGGTGCGCTGTACGTGACGGACATTCCGCATGGCCGCATCCTTCGTGTCGATGGCGCCCGCGACTGGCGTGTCGTGGCGGAAACCGGCGGCTGGCCAAACGGTTTGGCGCGCCATCGCGACGGCAGTCTGTGGGTAGCCGATTACCGGCTTGGCATTTTGCGATGCGATCCGGGAAGCGGCCAGGTCGACACCGTACTGGGCGAGCGCAACAGCGAATCCTTCAAGGGCGTGAATGATCTGGTGTTCGACCGCGCCGGCCGCTTGTACTTCACCGACCAGGGGCAGACAGGGCTGCACGATCCGCACGGCCGCGTGTATCGCTACGACCCGGAAAGCGGCCGCCTGGACTTGCTATTGGCCAATGCGCCCAGCCCGAACGGCATCGCGCTGGACGCGCAGGAAAACGTGTTGTTCGTGGCGGTGACGCGCGCCAACCAGGTGTGGCGCGGCCCCTTGATGCGTGATGGCTCGCTTTCCAAGATGGGCGCGTTTCGCACATTCTTCGGCACCAGCGGGCCTGATGGGCTGGCCAGCACGCCAACGGGCGGGCTGCTGGTGGCGCACGCCAGCCTGGGAGGGATCTTCGTGCTGAACGCGGGCGGCGAAGTCACTCACTTTCTGAAGAGTCCCATCGCCGGCAGCACGGTGACCAACGTGGCGATACGCCCCGATGGCGGCGCCGTGGTGATGACGGAATCCGCAACCGGGGCGATTCTTGAAGCGCCGTTGCCGGCGTAACGGAACCGGCAACGACGCGATCACGTGCTCAGGCCATCAGCTTCACAATGGCCGGCACCGACAGCACCGCCGTGTAGTAGCCCATGAACTGCACGCCGGTGTTAAAGCCAAACAGGCGCGACAACAAGCCGCCGAACAGGCCCATCGTCAAAATCACGAGCAGGCCCAGGAACTGGCCTTCCCAGATGCTGATGACGATGATCAGGCCCACGAACGTGGCGATGATGGCTTCGTGGCTGACCTTGCGCGACACGAACAACGCGGCGCGGCGTGCGAAGTTCATGGCGAAGGGGTAGGACACCACCGCGGCCAGCAGCACCGCCAACATGCCGTAGCCCAGGAATTCCCAGTGGTTCAGCAAGTTGTGCAGGTTGTGCGTTTCGCCGGTGGCGGCATCCACCGTAAAGCGCGGCGGCGCGTTGAACAGCGGCGCGGCGGGGCCGGCGGCCACGGGGCTGAGCGGCAGGCCGAACGCGATCAGCGGGATGAGCGCTTCGGCGATGTAGGTGGCTTCGGTGACGCCGTTGCGCGCCGACAGCACCGTCGTCAGCCGGTGATACGCGTGCTTGATGCGCGAGCCCACCAGCTCACCCAGCACCACCGTCATGGCCACCGGGCTGAACACGAAGGTGGCGCTGGAGATGGCGGCAGTGGCCAGCGTCCAGCGGGTCTGCGTGCGGTCCATGACCTTGAGCGGGTTCGGGAAATAGCCCGACCAGCCCTTGACGTCAGGCGCCAGCGAGAACGTGCGGACCTTGTCGCGCATCATCTTCGCGCGGCCCATGGGCGAGATCACGGTGAACAGATCCGCAATCAGCGGCCCGATGGCGATGCCCAGGAAGTAGCTGATGCTGAGCTTGACGCCGTACTTGGCGGTCAGGCTTTGCAGCGCGATGATCACCACCACGAACGGCACCAGCAGCGCCACGGCGGCCCAGCGACCTGCGGAAAAGTACGCGATCAACACGGCGGCCGCCAGGAAGATCCACGGCGCAGACTTGGTGATGGCCGCGCCAAACGGCGCCAGCAGCACGGCGAACAGCACGGCCAGCGGCACCGCGACAAAGGCGGCGACGATGGCGCCCGACACCATCTTGCGCAGCGCGATGTGCGGCACGCCCAGCTTGCGCAACATGTTGGCGTCTTGCAGCAGCGGGGTGGCCAGCGTGTCTCCGGGGATGCCAAGCAAGGCTGTCGGCACCGCGTGCGTCATGTGCTTGGCGACCGCGCCCGCCAGGAAGAACGTGAACACGCCCGCAGGCGGCACGCCCAGCAGCACGACCAGCAAGGTCAGCGGCGCAAGCGTCGTGGTTTCGTCGGTGCCAGACACCAGCCCGATGGCGGCGAACACCACCGCGCCCAGCAGGCCCATGGCGGCGGCCACCATGATTTGTTCAAGCAAGATTGGGTCGCTCATGCCAGCGCCTCCTTGGATGCGCCTTGCGGCAGGGCGGTGGCAGTAGAGGTGGACGAGTCAGTCGCTTTGGACGGGGGCTCGGTGAACAGATCGTACAGATCCAGTTCCTTCAGTTCCCGCACCACGGCTTCCGGCAGATCCGCCAACGTTCCCAAGCCGCCGGGTTGCTCGGCCAATTCGGCCAGCACTTCGGCGCGCCATGCGGGGTCATGCGTGGACGTGTGTTCGATGACTTCGCGTTTGGGCGGGAACAGCCGCGCGCAGATCACGCCCGCAATCACGCAGCCGGCCAGCCCGGCCAGCATGGCGTAGGCGTGCGCCAGTTCGGGGGATGCGACCATGCCGCGCAACCAGCGGCTGGCGGCGTAGAAGCCCGCCACGCTGATGGTGATGCCGATGCCGATGGCCCAGGCCAGCTGGCGCAGGTCTACGGTGTCGCTCCATACCTCGGCCAGGCGCCAGGACGGCGCCGGGGATTTTGGTTCCATGTCTCTCTCCGTTGGGTTGGGCGGCGCCGGCATTGCCGTGCGCCGCCTCTGTTCTTATGGGGGCATGCTTGGTGGCCTGTGCCGGCCGGGCGTTATCGCTTGCGCAATTCCTCCAGCAAGGCCAGCGCGCGGTCGGTGCGCACGTCCTTTTCTTCGGCCATGCGTTTGGCGACGGCGTCAATCTCGGCGCCCACGGCGCCTGCCACCAGCGCGATGTTGCGGGCGTGCAGCGCCATGTGGCCGCGTTGGATGCCTTCGGTGGCCAGGGCGCGCAGCGCGCCCAGATTCTGCGCCAAGCCGACGGCCACCGCCACTTCGCCCAGCTCTTGGGCGGAACGCACGTCCATGATCTTCAAGGCCACGCGCGCGAGCGGGTGCGTTTTGGTGGCGCCACCCACCAGCCCCACGGGCATGGGCATTTCGATGGTGCCCACCAGCGCGCCCGAGGTGTCCTTTTCCCATTGCGTCAGCGACGTGTAGCGGCCCGAGCGGGCGGCGTAGGCGTGTGCGCCGGCTTCCACCGCGCGCCAGTCGTTGCCGGTTGCGACGATGACGGGGTCAATGCCGTTCATGATGCCTTTGTTGTGCGTCGCGGCGCGGTAGGGGTCGACGGCGGCGAAGGTGTAGGCGTCTAGCACGCCTTCGATGATCTCGGCGCCGCTGCGCTCCTTGGTATCCAGCACTTGCGGCGTCAAGCGCACGCGGGCGCGCGCCAGGCGCAGGTCGGCCAGGTTGGACAGAATGCGCAGGCGCACCGAGCCGCCCGTGATGGATTCCACCAGCGGCGCGACGGCTTCGGCCATGGTGTTGACGGTGTTGGCGCCCATGGCGTCGCGCACGTCCACGATTAGGTGCATCACGATCATCGGGCCGCGCGGCGTGTCGGGGAACACGTGGACCTCGATGTCCTGGCAGCCCCCGCCCAGTTCAATCAGCACTTTGTCGCGGCTGTTGGCCAGCGTCACGATGCGCTCGCGTTCGCGCAGCAGCGCCAGCCGCGCGCCGTGCGGGTCGGTCAGGCCCAGCACTTGCACTTGGGCGCGCATCAGCGGCCGGGTGCTCGACGTTTCAAAACCGCCGCATTCGCGCGCCAGCTTGGCCATGTACGACGCCGCGGCCACGACCGACGGTTCCTCTACCGCCATCGGCACCAGCACGTCACGGCCATTGACCTGGAAGTTGCCGGCCACGCCCAGCGGCAGCTCGAATGCGCCGATGACGTTTTCGATCATGCCGTCGGCGCGGTCCAGGCCCAGCGCGCCGGGCTGGGCCAGCAGCTGCCGGTCTTCGGGGGTAAGCGAGGCGGCGTCCGCAATGGCGGCCAGGCGTTGCGCAGGGGTCAGCGCGCGGAAATTGGGCAGGCGTGAATCGGCCACGATGGCAGGTCTCCGTATAAGAATGTGTGGCCAGATTCTAGGTAAACTGTACCGCCATTGAGAGGTACAGTTTGGGCAAACAGTACCATCGCACTGCACCAATTTTTACGCCCTGGCTGTCAGGCCCGACGGCGGCCCATCACGCAAAAAAACTCGGCATGGACGAACTTAAACCCTCCGGCAATTCAGGCCCCCGGCCGCGCGCGGCCCCCATCGCGGAAAGCCTGGCCAAGCTGATTGGCCAGCAAATCGCCGACGGCGTTTACCGGCCCGGCGACAAACTGCCGTCATTGCGCGAACTGTCTCAGTTGCATCGCTACGCCAAGAACACGGTGGTGGTGGCGTTTGAAATGCTGGTGGCGCGTGGGCTGGTGGAGCCGCGCCGGGGTTCCGGTTTCTTCGTGCTGGATGGCGACTTTGCGCGCAAGGCGGCCGACGAAGAACCCGGTCAACTGAGCCGCGCCATGGACATCGTCTGGTTGATGCGCGAACAGCTCAAGACCCAGCCCGACGCCGTGCAGGCAGGCGATGGCTTTCCGCCCGTGGAATGGCTGGCCGACATGCGCATGGACCGCTATCACCAGAAGGTGGTGCGTACCGGGCTGGGCGCCTTGTTCCGCTACGGCAGCCGGTTTGGCTACGCGCCGCTGCGGGAAAGCCTGGTGCGCAAGCTGGGCGACGTGGGCGTGAATGTGGCGCCGCGCCAGCTGGTGCTGACGCATGGTGCGAACGAAGCCATGGACCTGGTCATTCGCTATTTCGTGCCGCCGGGCGCCACCGTGCTGGTCGACAACCCCGGCTACTACCCGCTGTTTGGCAAGCTGAAGCTGGCGGGCGTGCGCATGCTGGGCGTGCCGCGCTTGTCAGATGGCCCTGACGTCGCCGCGCTGGAAGCCTTGTTGCAGCGCGAGAAGCCGCGCTTGTTTTTTACGCAGTCGTTGGCGCATAACCCGACGGGGTCGGATATCTCGCTGGCGAAGGCGTACAAGGTCTTGCAGCTGTCTGAACGCTACAACCTGATGATCGTGGAAAACGATGCGCTGGCGGATTTCAAACCGACGTCTGCCGTGCGGCTGTCGGCGTTGGACCAGCTGGAACGCACGATCTATATCGGCAGTTTTTCAAAATCGTTTTCAGCGGCGCTGCGCGTGGGGTTCATTGCGTGCAACGCGGCGTTGGCCAGTGACCTGGCCGACTTGAAGGCGTTGGTGCACGTCAGCAGTTCGGAATACTGCGAACGCATGGTCGACGTGATGCTGCGCGACGGCCATTACGAGCGTCATCTGGCGCGACTGCGCCAACGCCTGGAAGCCGCGACCGGCCACGCCTTGCAGGTGCTGGACGCGCTGGGGGCCGAGGTGTTTGCGCGGCCGACCAGTTCGATGTACCTGTGGTCGGCGTTTCCGGGCGTGCCGGATTCGCTGACGCTGGCGGCCGACCTGATGCCCAAGAAGGTCATCATGGCGCCGGGCCGCGTGTTCAGCGTGGACCCGACCGCCGTGTCGCCCTGGTCACGCTGCAATGTGGGGGCGATTGGATCGCCGCGTTTCAAAGAGACGCTGGAAGCGGCGCTGGCGCAGCGCTAGCGATACGCAAATTCCTCGAACCACTGCGCCAACTGCGCTTGCGCCTGGGCGCCAAGCGCGCGGCCCGGCGGTGTGCCGGGCGAGCTGCGCGCGCCTTGCACGGCAAAGCGCTGGACCCCGCGGCGCGCGAGTTCGCGGGCCAGGCCCAGCAGCCGCGTTTCGCTCAGCCAGTCCGGATGCCAGGTGATGCGGCATTCGAACTCCGTGCCGGCCGACAGCAGCTGCGTCAGGCAAGCGAGCGCCGGGCGCTGGGAGTCCCGGCGGCCGGTGATGTCGTCATAGCCTTCTGCATCGGCCTTGATGTCCAGCCCCACCCAATCCAGATGGCGCAGCACGTCGGCTAGCCGCAGCGGATAAATGCCCGCCGTGTGCAGGCCCACCCGATAGCCCATGCGCCGCACATCGCGGATCAATGACGGCAGGCGCGGCTCGCTCAGTGGCTCACCGCCCGAGAACACCACGGCATCCAGCAAGCCGCGCCGTGTCTCCAGAAAGGCCCGGGTCTCGCGCCAGTCGTAGCGGGCGGTGCGCGTTTGCAGTTCGGTGTTGTGGCAGTAATGGCATCGCCACGGGCAGCCGGAGATGAAGACGACGGCGGCTAACTGGCCGGGCCAGTCCACCGTGGAAAAAGGAACCAGCCCGCCGATGGCGGGGGAATGCCGGGGCAGGGGCTGGGCAACAGGCTGGGGCGGCGCGGCGTAGGCCGGCCTGGCGGCCAGCCTGCGCGTACCGGCTTCAGCATTTGCGTGCAGGCTTGCGCCCTCAGGCGCGCTGCTCGACGAAGAAGCGGCGTTCATTGAATTCGCCTTGTTTGCCGGTGTTGAAGGAAGAAACGGGGCGGTGGTAACCCATCACGCGGGTCCAGACTTCGCAGCGCACGCGCTGGCTGTCGTCTCGTTGCGGGGCGGGGGCGGCGATGGCCGCGACGGGGTCCGTCAAGGTTTGCATGGAGTGGCTCCTGAAAAGGCCGGGCGTGTCCCGGCGATTGATACGCGCTAGGCCGTGGCGCAGCACGCGGTTTGCTTGGCCAAGAGTTCGGCGTCGCATTTGGGGCAGAACTCGTGGTGCCCGGCCAGATAGCCGTGGTTCGGGCAGATCGAGAACGTGGGCGTGACCGTGATGTAGGGCAGCCGGAAGTGAGTCAGGGCGCGCCGCACCAGCTGCTTGCACGCGTCGGCCGACGATACGGCTTCGTTCATGTACAAATGCAGCACGGTGCCGCCCGTGTATTTGCTTTGCAGCGTTTCCTGCAATTGCAGCGCATGGAAGGGGTCGTCGGTATGGCCCACCGGCAACTGGCTGGAATTCGTGTAGTACGGCTGCGCGTCGCTGCCGGCTTGCAGAATGCCGGGAAAGCGCTTTCGGTCTTCGCGCGCAAAACGGTAGGTGGTGCCTTCGGCGGGCGTGGCTTCCAGGTTGTAGAGGTGGCCCGTCTGCTCCTGAAATTCCGTCATGCGGTCGCGCACGCGGTCCAGCAGCCGCACGGCCAGCGCATGGCCGGCAGGCGTGGTGACGTCGTCGGCATCGTGAGTGAAGTTGCGGATCATCTCGTTGATGCCGTTCACGCCCAGCGTGCTGAAGTGATTGCGCAGCGTGCCCAGATAGCGGCGCGTGTAGGGGTAGAGGCCCTGGTCGATGTAGCGCTGCACCACCTGGCGTTTGGTTTCGAGCACGTCGCGGCCCAGCCCTAGCAGCGTGTCCAGACGCGCCATCAGCCGGGCTTCATCCCCCTGGCACGTGTAGCCCAGCCGCGCGCAGTTCACCGTGACCACACCGACCGACCCCGTCTGCTCGGCCGACCCGAACAGGCCGTTGCCGCGCTTGAGCAGTTCGCGCAGGTCCAGTTGCAGGCGGCAGCACATGGAACGCACCATGTGCGGTTCCAGATCCGAATTCAGGAAGTTCTGAAAGTAGGGCAGGCCGTAGCGCGCCGTCATCTCGAACAAGCGGTCGGTGTTGGGATGGTCCCAGTTGAAATCCGGCGTGATGTTGTAGGTGGGAATGGGGAAGGTGAACACGCGACCTTTGGCGTCGCCGGCCATCATCACTTCGATGTAGGCGCGGTTGATCATGTCCATTTCGGCTTGCAGGTCGCCGTAGGCGAACGGCATTTCTTCGCCGCCCACATAGGGCACTTGTTCCTTCAAGTCAGCAGGGCAGGTCCAGTCGAACGTCAGGTTGGTGAAGGGCGTTTGTGTGCCCCAGCGGCTGGGCACGTTCAGGTTGAAGATCAGTTCCTGCATGGCCTGCTTCACGTCGGCGTACGTCATGGCGTCGCGGCGGATGAAGGGGGCCATGTAGGTGTCGAACGAGCTGAAGGCTTGCGCGCCCGCCCATTCGTTTTGCAGCGTGCCCAGGAAGTTGACGATCTGGCCGATGGCGGACGACATGTGTTTGGGCGGCGTGGATTCCACCTTGCCGGGAATGCCGTTGAAGCCTTCGGTCAGCAGTTGGCGCAGCGACCAGCCGGCGCAGTAGCCGCTCAGCATGTCCAGGTCATGGATGTGGATGTCGCCGTCGCGATGCGCCTGGCCCGCTTCGGGCGTGAAGACGTTGGACAGCCAGTAGTTCGCAGTGACTTTCCCCGCCACGTTGAGGATCAGGCCGCCCAGGCTGTAGCCCTGATTCGCGTTGGCGTTGACGCGCCAGTCGCGCTGTTCCAGGTATTCCTCCATGGCGCTTTCCACGTCCACCAGCGTATGGGGCAGTGAGCGGTTGAGGCTGTGTGGGATAGGCATTTCGACACCATATGTTGTGGAGTGTGAAAACTCTACCACCACATATGGTGCTGTCAGCGTGCCGGCGGCACGCGATATCAGCCGAGTTTGATGCGGGTCAAACCGGCTATGCCGGCCTGCGCAAAACCGGGTTCAGGGCGTGCAGCCCCGCCCCGATCAGAATCCGATGGTGACGCCCGCCAGCGATATCGCCACGGCAATGGCGGCGGTGCCAGCCGCGGGGCGGGGCGCCCACGACAACATGCCCACCCACATCAGCGCGCCGGCCGACAGCCAGCCCAGCCATGCAACCACGCCTACCGTGTTGCCCCACAGGCCCACGCAAGGCAGAAGCGCCAGCGCCAGCAGCAGCACGCCGGCCCCGCGCAGCACGCGCGTGTGGCCGGTGGAGGGGTCGCGGCCCCAGACCTGGTCGTAATGGCGCGGCATGGCCAGGCTCAAGCAGGCCATGCCGGAGTAGGTCAGCAGCAATGCCATCACAATGGCGAATACGTCGTTCATGGTCATGCCGCTGCCTCTTGGTTCGCGCGGGGTTTGCGCTGGGCGGGCGCGGACTGAGGCTTTTTCCACAAACGGATTGCCGCCCAGGCGGATAGTACGCCAAAGGCGACAGCGGTCAATTCGACGCCCGCGCTTTCCCAATCGCCGCGCGCGATCTGCGCAAAGGGGTGATCGCCCAACGTCACAAAGGACAGCACCGGCAGCAGCAGGCACAGCGCGGCCAACAGGCCCAGCTGCGTGATCCAGGCCACGCGCGGGCGGCACAGCCAGGCGTGCGCCAGCATCAGCGCCCACACACCAAAGAAGCAACGCAGCTCCCACAACGCGCGGTGTTCCAACGCCACCGGCAGCAGCCGGTTCGCCCAGAAGAAGCCGATGCAGGCCACCGCCAGGCCAGCCAGCCCCGCGACGTTCAAGCCTTCAAACAAGCGGTACATGCGCGCCGTGGCCGCGCCG
>Ga0213823_1002037_pt1 | contig 11357 bp, 11 predicted proteins | sample MC6MC0907MG_FD_179887 | JGI IMG/M metagenome (GOLD analysis project Ga0213823, IMG submission 179887) | Enriched soil aggregate microbial communities from Iowa State University, Ames, United States - MC6-MC0907-MG | ecosystem: Environmental > Terrestrial > Soil > Unclassified | place: USA: Iowa...
TATACGGAGCAGGGGATCTCAACAAGTACTACAGCGCAAAGCACAAAAATAACAGCAATCTGTGAATTTTTAGAAAAACATTACATGGAAAATATTATACTAGAGGACCTATGTAATCTAACAGGATTGAGTAAATACTATTTGCTTCGATCTTTTACCAAGCAAATGGGCATCTCTCCATACAGTTATTTAGAAACTATAAGAATAGATAAGGCGAAAAAAATGCTAGAGCATGGAATATTACCAATAGACGTGGCATTTAAGACAGGATTTACTGATCAAAGTCATTTTTCTAACTTTTTCAAGAAGTTTATAGGGCTTACACCAAAACAGTATATGAATATTTTTAAGGATGTACGGAACTGATCATAGAAAGGATTTATATGGATACAGAAAAAAAGATTAACGGACATTTTTTAGCAGTAATCACTATTTTTATTTGGGGTACAACCTTCATATCAACTAAGATCTTATTAGATGCAGTTTCACCTATTGAAATCTTATTTTTGAGATTTATCATTGGTTTCCTTGTTCTACTCCTTGTTTATCCTCACTGGTTTAGTGTGAAAGAAAAAAAACAGGAGCTGTATTTTGCAGGTGCAGGATTATGTGGTGTTACATTATATTATTTACTCGAAAATATAGCACTAACTTATACCTTTGCATCCAATGTAGGTGTCATTATTTCAATAGCACCGTTTTTTACTGCCTTCCTTGCACATTTATTTTTGAAAGGTGAGAAATTAAGATACCAGTTTTTGATTGGTTTTGTAGTTGCACTAGTTGGTATTTTCTTTATTAGCTACAATGGAAGTAGCAACTTAAAACTAAATCCGTTGGGAGATATACTAGCTGTTTTAGCGGCGGCAGTATGGGCTATCTATTCTATACTGACCAAGAAAATTAGCGAGTTTCAGTATAATACGATTCAAACAACACGAAGAATTTTTTTCTATGGGTTAATTTTTATGATACCTACATTATTTATCGTTGGATATAAACCAAATATAAATCAACTAATGCAACCAACTAATCTATTGAATATCCTATTTTTAGGGGTGGGAGCATCTGCAATTTGTTTTGTAACGTGGAATTCTGCAGTAAAAATATTGGGTGCAATAAAAACTAGTGTTTATATCTATATGGTTCCCGTAATAACCGTTATTACTTCGGTACTTGTACTAAACGAAAGAATTACAGGATTCGCTATGACTGGAATCATACTTACTTTAGTAGGATTATTTATTTCTGAGAGTAAAGCTTTGCAATACAAACGTAGTGATTAGAGCAACTGTGAGGTTGCCTAAAATTGAAATATGGATTGGGATAAAGATAGTATATTTAAAGCAACTGGCGACTCGACTCGGCGGATTATATTAGATGAACTTTCAGAACGCAATGAGCTGACGCTATATGAACTTATGGCACAACTCGTTATGAAACATAACCTTGCCATTTCACGACAGGCGATAGCTAAACATCTTAAGACATTGGAGGATGCAGGGCTTGTAATTTCGAAACGAAAGGGAAAACAAGAGTATTCACATTTAACAAAGAACCACTAAGAAGTTTACTGGAAGAATGGATAAATTAACATTATCACTAATGATGATGTATGAGTTTTGCAATTTGGAGCCAGATTGTTAGAAGTGAACCATATAGCGTAAAAATAGTAAGGAGGACAAAACATGTTGAAAATCATTATTACTAGTATATTCGTCCAAGATCAAGACAAAGCACTAGAATTTTATACAAAAACATTAGGCTTTGTAAAAAAGCATGACGTTCCCAGTGGAGCATACAGATGGATAACGATTGTTTCTCCTGATGAGGAAGGAAGTATCGAGCTTTTACTTGAACCTAATGAGCACCCTGCTGCGAAAGAGTATCAAGAGAAGTTATTTGCAGATGGTATTCCAGTAACTATGTTTGGTGTTGCAGATATTGACAAGGAGTACGAACGATTAGTCGAAAAGGGCGTAAAGTTTACTATGAAACCGACAAAAATGGGGGAGATCACAATAGCTGTCTTTGACGATACATGTGGCAACCTTATTCAGATTATACAGCAGTAACTTTATGTTAATCTTAACCAATTTTTACGATGAGGTTATACAGGTCTAAATTTTACATTTTACAATCGGGATGATTAATTGAAATAAAAGCGTGAAAGCGTGTTTGATTAATTTCAAAACACGCTTTTTCTATTTATTCATTCATTCATCATGGGGATGTAATCAAATTTTATTCCAAGTCTACGGTTAATAATTATTTTGATGTAGTAATAGAGGGAGAGAGAATTAAAGAATGCGTTCAAATTTATATATAGAGGTGCAGGAAATGCTTGGATTACCAATAGGAGGGTGTTTTTAGTTTCTTGGACAACTGAATGGGAAACTGAAATTAATTTAGATTTGGAAGTACAGCCGCACAAAATTCAAGTGCAAAGCCAATTATAGTTTAAGTAAACAAGTTTACATTTGAATTTTTATGTATGGGAGGTAAAGCTGATATGGCATTTGAAAATGTGGTTTATCCAGCATTTATAAGACTAGAGGAAGAAAGTTTCGGAGTTCATTTTCCAACATTACTTCCGGATTATGGGTGGGAGGTTTGCTTAAGCTCAGGCTCAACGAAAGAGGAAGCTATTCAAAAAGCAAAGAAGGCTTTAGCATATTTGTTAGCGGGTGCTCTATATGATAATGAAGATTTACCAAGTCAGGCACCCATTCCTGCTAATCTTGTAACAGAAGAGATGGAACTGGTTTTTATAAAAACATCTTATAGTGATTATGCGAAGGAAATTGAGGATCATTTACCTGGACGTCATTGGCATATCTATTTTAAAAGAGATGAGCAAAGTGAATTTCGAGCCGTTGCATATAAGAATAAACGAGGATTTTGGGATGTAAAGGTTGATGGTGATTTACCTATTAAAATCAAAAAAGAGAAGTTGTTAAGACTTTGTCCTACATACCCTGAAATTTGTAAAGTACAACGTCGTATTGAGGCGGAAGAAGCATTTGATAGTTTTGTAATTAAAGTAAAAGAAATTTAGAGCGGTTATACGAACTCTAAAACAATTTATAGATAATACTTATTTAGTAATTGATGAGTAAGAAGCGATTGCCAAACATGCAATCGTTTTTTTGTTGTTTGTTTTTTGATAAAAATAGTTAATTATTCATTCTCATCTCCTGTCAGGTTTTGTTGTTTTCTTAAATTTTTGCTCCTTCTATAAAAGGAGAATCTCCCGCAACAGGTAGAGAAAAAGGAAGACATCATTGATAATTAATTTTGTTGATAATAATTATCAATTAAAATTCCGATTAAGCTATATGTCGGATTAGGAAATGGACAGAGGAGTGATTTAACAAAGGGAGGTTAGAAGCTTTATATCATATAGATAGATTTTTATAAATAGTATTGTAATTTATTGTCAATTATGTAATGGAGGAGGAGGTACTATGGCGACAACAGGCGAAAAGTTGGAGCAACAGATTGATCGGCGACGATGGTATGCGCTGGCGGTCATTCTTCTTCCGATACTGCTAAATTCTTTGAATACCTATATGATTCAGGTCGCGTTGCCATTAATACAAAGTAGTTTAAACGCAAGTTTTACAGATGCTCAACTAATTATGACCTGTTTTTCGTTCAGTTTAGCCGTCACATTGGTTATAAGTGGAAAACTTGGTGACATTTATGGCAGGAAGCGGCTTCTGCTTATTGGGGTGAGCGGATTCACGCTCATGTCTATGTTGGGAGGTTTTACATCCAGTTCGACGATCCTAATTGTCATTCGGATTGTGCAAGGAATTGCAGCAGCATTAATACAACCCCAAGTGCTTTCCATGATGCAGATGAATTTTCTATCGCGTGAAAAAGGTCTTGTCTTCAGTATTTACGGTGCTTTACTAGGGTTCGGATTTGCATTTGGACTTACATTGGGAGGCATTCTGGTTAATTGGAATGTATTTTCCTTAGGGTGGAGAACTGTATTTTTTTTCAATGTTCCCTTCGGTATTCTTGTTCTGCTATGTTTACCTCTGATCCAGGAATCGCATGGCAACCGCGCACAGAGAATTGATTGGACTGGTACAGCCTTCCTTATTAGCGGATTGTTTCTGCTAGTTTATCCGTTATCAGAGGGACAGAAACAGGGATGGTCACTTTGGATATGGGGATGTTTGATTTTATCGTTAGTGCTCCTGCTTGCATTTATTGTAGTGGAGGTTCATAAGCAAAAACAAGATGATGGACCACTTATCAATTTGATGATTTTTAAACAACGTTTATTTGGAGTGGGATTGCTTTCAGTTGTTTTTATTTATCTTAGCATGTTCTCCCTCTTTTTCATCTTGACATATTATTTGCAGTTTGGCTTACATTTTGATGCCCAAGCGACCAGTTTTGTTTTTCTACCACTAGGTGTCGGTTTTTTCCTAACTTCACTAATTTCATCCCGAGTGGTGGACAGATGGGGAATGGTTGTGATGAAAATTGGCGCGTTAATTACGGCAGGTTGTTGTTTTTTACTTATTTTATTATTGCATATGGATGCTACACATCTGTTGCATCTGCCATATAGTTTGACTCTACTAGTGTACGGGCTGGGACTCGGTCTAGTTACAACACCACTTACTAGAGTTGTGTTAAATACCATTCCAAGGGAAGAAGCAGGGACAGGTTCGGGCTTATTTAATACAGTAATGTATTTGGCCAATTCATTAGGAGTAGCATTGAGTAGTATTGTATTCACTGTTGCTTTAGGACATTCCTTGACAAATGCGACCATATCCAACTATGTAAGCGCATTTTCCGCCTCTTTAATGCTATGTGGAGGACTCTCTTTGTCTGCTTATGTTTGTCTTGTTTTCTTATTTAACCGACAAAACAAATAGAAATCAAATTGTATAAAATTAGGAGGGAGAATATATGTTTATGAAAAAATACGTCTCGATGTTTATGATTGTCATGCTTTGCTTGTTAATGTTATCTGCTTGCTCGCAAAAGACAGTTGAATATAAAAAGCCGAGTCAGAGTCTTACCGAAGCAACTCAAAGTAATTCGATTGGAAAAAGCCATTACCCGTTGACTTTAACGGTTTATGACGACACAGGGAAGGAAGTACAACAAACGATTGAAAAAGAACCGAAACGCATTGTGGTCATTGGGCAAGGTTTTGCAGAGTGGATGCTTGCTTTCGGAGAAGAAAAACGTATCGTTGGACTAGCTTATTTGGACAAATCCTTTTCAGAATATGAAGAACAAATTAAAAAACTTCCTATTATTACGGATATGTGGCCTTCAAAAGAGGCTATTTTGGAGTTGCAGCCGGATTTGATTATCTCGATGTCCTCTGCCTTCCAAAAAGAACGGATTGGGGATATTTCTTTTTGGAACAAGAGGGGCATACCAGTACTTTCTGGAATCAACTATACTACTGGTCGCACCATCGACAGCTTTTTTGAAGATATTACGAATCTAGGAAATGTACTGAACATCCAAGATAAGACGGAGGCTTTTGTAGACAAGCAAAAAGAACAGATTAACGATATTCAGACGAAAGCTGTGCTTGCAAAGGACAAGCCTAAAATTCTGTTGCTTGGAACTAGTGGAGAAACGACTTATTATTATGGTCCAACACTTTGTCTCATTGATGAAATGATTGAAGGCGCAGGAGGAGAGTATATTCAAGTGTCTAAGGAAACATATGTAGAGATGTCTGAGGAATCGATTCTATCTGTAAATCCCGATAAAATTATCATTACTGGATTTCAAAAATCAGATAGTGAAGCTTTGATTTATCAATACTTGAACAATCCAAAGCTGAAAAATGCGACGGCAATTAAAAATGGAAATGTAAAAGTTGTCGATTATACGACAGCTGTTCGTGGAAGTCTTGGGCTTACAGATTTGTATAAGGATGTTGCCCAATATATTCATCCTGAACTGTTTAAAGGAGAATAGACATGATAACCACACAAAGAAGTATGGAAAGATGGAAAGATAAACGTTACCTGTCCTCAACAATTATAGTGATACTACTCATTGTACTTGCTATATCCGTCGTTGTTTCGGTTTCTATTGGACAAGTATCTATTCCCTATAATCAATCTTTTTGGATTTTAGTGGAGCATATCACAGGATTACATACTAACCACGTCATCGAAGATGCAGATGGCATGTTTCTAGATGTGATATGGCAAATTCGCTTTCCACGAGTGTTATTGGCTATGGTAACGGGTGCAGGTTTAGCGCTATGTGGAACTATCATGCAGGCATCAGTTCAAAATCCATTGGCTGACCCATTTATACTAGGAATATCTTCTGGTGCTTCATTGGGTGCAACGTTCTCCATTATGCTTGGGTTTGGAGTAGGAGGCATCTTAGGAGAGCTTAGCGTTGCGACATGGGCATTTATCGGAGCTTTATGCGCAGCAGTTCTTGTTTTGGGTTTGGCTAGCATCGGCGGTAAAACCTCCTCAGTGAAACTAATTTTAGCTGGAACTGTCATTAATGCGTTATGTAGTGCATTTTCAAACTTTATTATTTACTTTGCTAAAAACACAGAGGGTATTCGCTCCATTTCTTTCTGGACAATGGGAAGCTTGGCCTCTGCAGAATGGGGAACACTTCCATTTGTAACAGCGGTGGTTCTTGTGGCAGGGTTATTTTTTCTGTTCCAATTTCGAGTTCTTAATACCATGCTGATGGGGGAGGAAACAGCGGTTACGTTAGGAATTAATCTAAATTATTATAGACGATTGTATATGATAATCTCATCAATTATCACCGGCATGCTTGTCTCAACTTGTGGAATTATCGGGTTTGTGGGTCTTATTGTTCCCCATATAGTGCGTAGTGTTGTCGGATCCAATCATAAGCGACTTGTACCTGTTGCTCTTCTGTTTGGTTCATTATTCATGATATGGGCGGATGTATTTGCACGAACAATAATTCTTAATGGAGAATTACCACTTGGAATTGTTACATCGCTTTTGGGTGCACCAGTCTTTATGTACATGTTAATCAAAAAAAGTTATGGATTCGGGGGAAACTAAATTGAATCTATCGGCAGAACATATATCAGTAACGCTATCAGGAGTAGACATTGTAAAAGATATTAGTCTTCATGTGGAAAATGGACAATTTGTTGGACTTATTGGACCTAACGGATGCGGGAAATCAACGTTATTGAAAAGTATTTATAAAGTCATTAAACCGCAAAAGGGTTTTGTATTTTTAGGACAGAAGGATGTTCTTAACTCATCCGCGCGTATGATTTCAAAGGAGATAGGGGTAGTAGGGCAATTTAATGAATTAAGTTTTGATTTTACCGTTCATGAAATGGTGATGATGGGGAGAACGCCACATAAACATCTGATCGAATCCGATAACAGAAAGGATTATCAGATTGTCGCAGATGCGCTGAAAAAAGTTAACTTGTCAGAGTATGCAGACAGAAGCTATTTGACATTATCAGGTGGAGAGAAACAACGTGTGATACTTGCAAGAGCGATAGCACAGCAGCCTCAATTTTTAATTCTTGATGAGCCAACAAATCATCTAGATATTAAATATCAACTTCAGATTTTAAAGGTTGTCAAATCACTAAACATAGGTGTTCTTGGGGCTTTGCATGATCTTACAATGGCAGCCATGTATTGCGATATTCTTTATGTAATTAAACAAGGTCAAATTATAGCATCAGGAAAGCCTGAAGAAATATTGACCAAGGAGCTTATTGAAATGGTCTATGAAATAGATTGTGAGGTTTACTCAAATCCAATTACCGGGGATATGGCAATTACTTATATAACATAGAGTATAAAAAAGTGCTCCTTGAATTTGATAATCTACACTGTATATAACACTGGCTTGACATGTAATTGTCAAGCCATTTTACCGTTCATATTTAATTTTATGGTGTGAAGCGGTTTTTTAGCTTGTTATCCTCTACATCCAATTGACTAATCCGTTTAATAAGATCACTTGGATTACAACCATAATGCTTGCGAAAAGCAGTTGTGAAATTGCTGGCATTACTATAACCAACAGACGCTGCGGCTTCGCCTACATTTAAACGCTCTACTTCTAAATACCAAAGTGCTTTCTCCATTCTTTTTTGCCGCACAAGCTCAAAGATTGTCATGCCAAACAATTCACGAAATCCTTTTTTTAGCTTAAATTCATTCATTTCAATACGCTTGGATAATGCACGAATAGATAGTGGTTGTTCAAAATGCTCCTGCACTAATTCATGAGCTAGTTCTAGTTTGGAAATATCACTGCGACGCAGCATCATATTTCCTCCAACATGACCATATCCATCTGACTCTCCAAATAGTGCTAAAAATTCTAGAGCCTTACTTTCTAAATACAAACGTTTCATTGTCCCAAAATGTTTACAATGAATCATTTCAGAAACACATCTTTGGATGGCAGGCGTATTCGGATATTGATCAATATTTCCACGGTGATGATTCAGCCATTTCTCCATTTTACGTTTCTCCGTCACATCCTCAGCATAGCGTAGCAATTCAACAGGAGTAAACCTGATTTCAAGAAGCTGATTTCGAATGTCTGCTTTTTTTTCCTCATAGACTCGAACGTCTTCCAAAAAAAGAACATTCCCTGTTTGGGCAATTGTTAGGCTATTCTTCCCATTCCAATCACAATGAATTTCTCCGTTAACACAGTAACTCAATTCAAATAATTGGCAAGATTCCTGAATATGAAGTTTCATATCCTGCTGGAATGTGACGTCTGTCAACATAATCTCCATACCTGGACGAATCTTAGTTCTGATCAGATTTCCCTTGCCTATATGAGATGGAATGGTGAGTTGTTGTTCCCAGTTTCTTTGCTGGACGTGTCCTTCGACCATTTCCGTAAATTGATCAAATAAATCATGAATCTTAGTAACGTTTAAAGTCAATTTATCTATCAACTCCTTTTCTATATTTTTTATATTTCATAAAAGGAATCTATGATTACCACAAATGATAATTGTCGTATAAACTAAACTATTTAGTCAGAGAAGAGAGAAATATGACAGTAGTGTTTGAATCATGCTACTGGCTTATCAGTATATTTTTTCTTATTCAGTTTTTATGCAGACAATTAAAATGAAAATGATTATTATTATCATTCAAAAGTATACTTGAAACTTCTTAATAGTTCAATAATGATGAAAGTTAATTTCAGACAATGGATTGAGGTTAAAAAGTTAATTTATTAATATAATAACAATTAAGAGAGTAACTGGTATCAGATATTCTCTATTGAAGGTAATTTTATTCTAATAATTTATAATTACAGTTATTAAGAAAGGTTGATAGTATGAGTAAGAACTTTATTATTTTTGGAGCAAGTCAAGGACTAGGGGATGCGTTTGTAAAGGGTTTACCAATAAAGGGTGATACGGTATGGATGGTGTCACGTACACGACCAAATAGCTTAGATCTAAATGATGGAGTAATTCGTAAGTGGCTCTCCATTGATTTAGCCAGTCAACAACAAATTACTATTTTAAAAGAAACGTTACAAGGGATTGCCATCGATGTATTAATTTATAATGTTGGAGTATGGGAAAAGCGTGGTTTTGAGGATGACTATACATTTGATCAGGATGAAGTAGGGGATATTTCCAACCTAATCAACATTAATCTAACTTCCACAATTACCTATATACAAGCACTTTTACCTAACTTAAGACAGGCGAAAAATGGGAAAATAATTTTAATTGGTTCAACGGCAGGTTTAGATCATACGAATAATGCACAAGTTTCGTTTGTCACATCTAAATTTGGCTTACGGGGAATAACAAATGCGCTACGTGAACATGTAAGAAAAGATAGGATCTCCGTAACATGCATTAATCCAGGAGAGCTTGCTGCAGAAATACCATATGAAGAAGGTGCAGAAAAGGCCATTCTTTTATATGAAGGTACTCGTATTCCTGTTCAGGATATTGTGTCTATTGTCCAATGTGTGATAAATTTATCACCTGTTTCATGTGTAAAGGAAATTAATATCCCAGCTATAACGGATTCAAATGCTTGATTGTTTTCTATTGGTCAGCTAGCAGTGATTGGGTCCTCTTTTCATCTGCTTGTATAAATACAATACATAATTCCTCAAGTGAACCGAATATCATTAAAGTTTCAAATCAAGGAAGTTGCAAAAATACTGACTGATAAACAGTGAATTATAGGTTCATATAAAACAATGTAGTTAATGGGTGAATTTTTAGGGCTCTTCGCAAAACTATGGTTGAGTTTTGAGTTAATCACAATTTGCTATGGTAGAAAAACGAAAACTCCTTATAGTAATTGTTGTTCAGACAACCCACGAGAGGAGTTTTCGCATTGCTCCAGATTATCAAAAAGCTATAATCTCTACCTTCTTTTTTGAAGTTACTTCTCCAAATGATGAAATTCCTCTGGATAACTTTTCGTCTCAAAAACATTTTTTTAAATTCTTCTCAAACACTTCCATTTAAACTAGATTAAATTATGATTATTTTGTGATTTTTAATTTTATTCGAAAACTATCATCTTACTTAGCATTCTTTTTCCTTATACTGATACTAAGATCATTGCGCCTCAAAATTCGTCACGAAGATATTTGTGCGTTCGCTTAACGGCGGTGATGGGAGGGGGCCTACTCGATTTGAGCTTCCAGTTTATGAAACTGATAATCCGTTCATAAAACAATAAACAATTTCTTCCTCTAACTGACTTAATGGACGATTAAGTTGAGTTGACAGCTCATTAACCAAATTCAAGTGGTTGCTTTGATGCTTCTCTGCTAAATCACATATTAACTTTAATGCATTTATATAACCGATAAACTGCTTTTTCGTTAATGGGAGTTCATGCGAAAGCACATAGATATCGGCATCAAACATTTCAATACTTTCTATGAGATGTCTAACATGATCGATTTTATATAGTGGTTGTTGTGTGTAAATACTTGGATACAGGCAGTCCCCTAAGAAAAGTACTTTTTCTTCCTCTACAAAAATGATTGAGGAGTCATCAGAATGATCCCCACCTACATGTTGGACGACACATCGAACTCCACCTAAATCAATTTCCATTTTTTCTTTAAAAGTAATATTAGGTAAAGTGATGGTAATATTTCTGTCCACGCCATATTCCTTTTTTATCATTTCAGAACAAAACTCAATCTCTAAGCCTTTTTCCACACGATTATCTAAAGCTTCGTCAGACCAATCATAATCTATTATGTTTTCAAGATACTTTTTTGTGTTTTCATGTGCTATTGTTAATAAATTCATTTTATTTGTTCCAAAGCTATGATCCCAATGCCAATGTGTTAAGACG
>Ga0213823_1002038_pt1 | contig 11356 bp, 7 predicted proteins | sample MC6MC0907MG_FD_179887 | JGI IMG/M metagenome (GOLD analysis project Ga0213823, IMG submission 179887) | Enriched soil aggregate microbial communities from Iowa State University, Ames, United States - MC6-MC0907-MG | ecosystem: Environmental > Terrestrial > Soil > Unclassified | place: USA: Iowa...
TGTGGTTTTTTGTATGATAAAAAATGAAATTTGGTATAAAATCTATGTTGATAAGGAATTTGCAGTTTAGAAATGATCGTTGATGAATGATAAGTGGTTGTGTTGTCATTACCAGTTTATTGATTTGTTGCCCTTTTAACTTTTAATATTAGCTCTATCCCCTCCTACCTTTCAGTCTTAATTTAAGCAATTTTCTTTCAGTTTTAATATATAATGAATCGGGTTGATGGGTCAACCCGATTACATAAATATCCTACAAAAGTAATAATTCCCTTTCGGCTAGAGAAAATAATTACATTAATATCCTACAAAAGTAATACTTTCCTATTAGCTAGAGAAAAAACATTATATGCGGCCGTACACGGCCGCATATAATGTTTTTATTTTCCTCCTGTGACGGCAATTCCTTCAATTAATTGGCTAAAATTTTTTTAGCAACCACCAACTACCCAATTTCAGATATATCAACCATTACTGGCTTCCTATAATCGTTTCACTGAACAGTTCTTCTCATTAATGCTTGTCAATTTATCTACTCCAGTTACTTGAATATTCGTTAATGGCATCTTAGAATAAGAAAGTTCTGGATAGATGTCTCCTTCAATAGTATTTTTTTCAATGATGACGTTGTTACATGCAGTAAGCTCAAATGTTTTTGTCATTCTATTATCCTTTTTTTCTTCGCCAACTATAGTCCTAGGAAGGGAAATGTCAATTTCAGGCTGGTATTTATAAATTTTATTATTTGTGAAGATAAGGTGATCCACACTATTTGCAACTAACACCGACTCGTGTTCCATAAAAAATTCGTTATCTTCAATTATAATGTTCCTGTGAATGGTATTCGTATAAGGAGGCATCGTCTCTCCGAGAGTAATTGGATCTATACGTATAGCGGCATTTCTCCATTTAGCCTGGCCTGGATTAATAACGTAAAACTTATTTGAACGGATGGTCATGTCACAAATTGGGCCAGATTCATACCAATATTGTGAATCATTAGATAGATATATAGAATCCATTGCCATATGTTTGAATGTATTATGTTCTATGATTACCTTTTTATTAGTTGTACATAGTATTCCTCTGGTTGATATCGTTTCAAAATTATTATTCTTAATATGTACCGATGGTGTATACGTAACATTTTCAGCCACATATAATGGTTCTCCTCCATTATCTTCTAATAGCTCAAAAGGAATAGGCTGGTCAAATGTAACAATCATTGATCTTAGATCAGCTCCAATATCCTCAGGATTTACCACCTTAGTCACTGTATACGTTCTTCCTTGGTCACTTCCGTGCGTTAACGTTTCTCTAAGATAAAATACTACTTGATCACCTAAATAGTATTGAGGAAAACCACCTTGTTGCCTTTGGATATAACGAAGTAATAAAGTATAATCATCTATTTTTTTCTCAACCCGCGTAAATGTTCCGTGAACATTTATAGGGTCATCGTGAGCATGATTGAAAGTACACCCTTCAATATGTATATGACCACTAGCACCCGACACATGAATCAAATCAGCATAACTAGAGGTATAACGGTTACTCTCTTCTCTTGTTTTAAATGTACAATCGTAATAAGACACATTATGCGACATTTGTGTTAACCAGCCAAATGCATGCATATAATGTACATTTACCTTATCAACAACTGTATCCGTGCTTTCCCAAATAAAAGCGCCTGCTGTTTCCCTTTTAGGTGTTGAACAGAATTCAAATACTATGCCCTCTTTATGAAGAAATGGTCTTTTTTTATCATAAAAAACTCGAATCGTTTCTTTTCCAGTTTGAAGAATCTTTACTCTATTATTAGCGAAAGGTCCTAAATCAAGCGAATACCGCCTTGTAATGTTTATGTCTGGATGATAAGCGACGAGTGTCCATGCATCCTTGTGATTTTTATCAACCCAATAATACTGCCCGCTAATCGGATTCATTTCACTGTACCAGATGACGTCGTTTTCATCTTCACTAATGGAAAAATTAAAGCAAGTAGGAATATAGAAATCGGTAAATTCTCCACCTTCCCATTCCCCAGTATCAACTACTGTCATCTCAATAGTTGTAGGATCAGCAAAGTCCCAAGAAAAATTGTGGAGATAGATGTTTTTTGATTTAATGACAGCAATGGCCATACAATCTCCATGTATCATAAATAGAGAACCATTCCCATTTACTACTACTTGATTCTGTTCTTCTAGTAACAGAGCTATATGTTTTTCTGGGTATTCGATACTATTGGTGTTGGATGTATGATAAACTCTTTTTTGAGCTGTTCCTTTTTGGAGTTGATAGGTACCCCTTGGAAAATTGATGACGACTTGCCCTTCATTTTCCTTTGCTGATTCAAAAGCACGCCAAATGGAATCCGTACTATCTGTTTTTCCGGAGGGATCCGCCCCAAAATCCGTCACATCTATTACTGTATTACATTCCTGAATCAACATGTCAATATTATTTTTTCTTTCCATTCTATTAACCCCCTTTAATATTTTTCAATTGTCAATGAATCTTTCATTTGAAAATAAATTTCCATCCAATTCCAGAAATTTCTTTGAATTTTATTATGGTTTGTAAGAGGGGTTTTACTTCCTTTATAAAATAGGTTCATTCAAACGTATCATTAACGGGTTGTAGGTACAAGTTTATTTTAAAAAAATACAGCACTTAACTGGAAATTCTTACTAATTCGGATATACTCATCCTATAATTAACCTGTCAACCCATCAATTATAATTAATTTTCTTTAATGGGGTATTGTAAAGCATATATCAATTGAATCACTCATAAACAAATGTTATGAGTGATTCAACGATTAGGTTAGTTCCGTGTAAAAACGGCAGCGATTCGCCACGTACAATGGATATACAAAATTCAACTGGCAAACCGTTGACATCATAGGCTGTTCTTTCAAGCAAAAGTGCCAGACGTTTATATCACCAATACTTGTAGAATCAACCTAACCAGTATCTACTAAACTATAATAATTTTACTCTACAATGTAATATTGGAATGAATACCGACCTGATCTGGCTGTAAGCCTTCTTCATCAAAAATAACAATTTCATTTTGTCCTTTTAATAACGAGGCTGGAATCTTATATTCCTCCTGCGGACCAATGTTCCAGTACCGTCCTAAACATTGGCCATTGACCCAAAAACACCCTTTACTCATATGATCAAAACGAACCTTTACAATCGGACCGTTTTCTGGGTTCCAGTCAAATCGACTTTTATACCAGCGTGGAGAAATCGTTTGTGGATTCGAGACTGTCCATTGCTTTTCCTCATGAAGCTGAGCAAATGATTTTGTTTTCCAATTGCGTATTTGCTCCTCTTCCTTAAATAAATAAAGATCAAACCTGCGAATACTAGAAAGATTTTGAGTATCTAAATCGATTACGTTTTCTCCCTGCTTTAAGGCAGCGCTGATATCTGCAACCCCATAGACAGCACTGCCACTTGACCATGCAGTTTGACTTTCCATCAACATTTTTACTGATTTTCCATTCACCTGAACCCGTGAAACTCCCTCACCAACAAGAATTGCCCGGTTATAGCCGTCATTGAAGAAAGAATTCAAAAATGCAATTCGCCCATCAATTTTTGGGATGTTGGATAAATGATGACGAACACCACACCCTTCCACCTGCCATCCTTCCCGTAATGATAAATACTTTCCATTAAGTGCAGGAGCTTCATTCATTCCTTTTGGTTCGCCGATCGCTTGAGAATAATTGAATCGTCCCATATTCTGGACAAGGCAGGTTAACATATTTTTCCCTTTTATAATGGGAACCTCTATAGCTGCTGCCCCAAGCTTATTAATCTTTCCGGTATAGTGACCATTACAGAAGACTAAAACAGGATCTTCAATTCTCGTAAAAACAATAGTCGTATCCTTCGTTTCCTCAGCGTAAAATTCACTTTCATAACCTAAATAACCGCTAAACTGTCCAAAGCTGCTGAAATCAAGCGGTTTTTCAGTCACTTTCACGTTTCCGCTTAAAAAACAAAGCTTTTCATCTGCCGCTTCCCAATGTAAAGGATGAATCGCAGAGCTTTTTTCCAAACGAGGAACCGCTTTTTCCAAAGAAATTCTTGACACGACTTCAACCGAATAACTGGTACCATCTTCAAAGGAAAGCTGAACGGTTTGCGGATGGCTTCCATGGAATAAATGAAAGGAAACGAGAACATCTTCATCAATATCAAAGCGGTTTGGCATTGGACAATAAATTTCAGCCTTTCTATTAAGCTGTAATTTTAAGAATGAACGTTGACCCTCTTCATGATAAATGACCGCCTTATTGGATTCGAACCCTGTCGTCTGGCCAGTGAGTGTCTTAATGGTAAAACTATTTCCTACGTTCACATGACGGACAATCGGTAAAACCGCATTCGCCTCTATCGTAAATGGAACCGTTTCACCATTAAGTAAAACCTTTGATTGAACTCTTTCCTGTCTATGATTCTCGATAAATATCACTTCACCATAGGGACTGACAACTAGCTGAGACTTTAGAAAACTAGGAAGCTTTAATTCCATACTCGTTTGTTCTGCATTTGTGAATACTGGTTCGAGCCACTTAGTAAATGAATGAAACCTTTTTAATACCTCATACTTTCTTGTTGGCTGTAAATATTCATCAATGGCAACATCATAATCATACGATGTCGTGGAAAAAGTCTGTTCTCCACCAGTCCTGCCACCCCAATGGTCAAAATTGGTACCGCCGAAATACATGTAATAATTGATTGCAGAAAATCCATTACTCAATAGCTGGTAACACTCACGTTCAAGCTGCTCAGGTGTTTTTTGATCCGCTTTATTTCCGCCCCAATGTTCAAACCAGCCAATCCAAAACTCCATAACCCCTTTCGGCTGATTGGCAAACCGCTCATCTAAGACCTCAGCGGCCTGTTTGGCATGCGACCAAAAATTTTGGAACTCGACAGCGCCATCAACGGCTCCGTAGCAGGTAACAAAAGGTACCTCAATGCCCCTCGCTATCATACCGTCCCTTAGGTATTCCATATACTGTTTGTCAGGTTTACCATATGCCTGGAATTCGTTTTCTACCTGGACCATAATGACGGTCCCATTTTTCGTCAACTGGAATTCATCAATGATTGGTATAACCTGATCAAAATATTTATCTACATATTGTAAAAAGATAGGTTCAGTGGAACGATATTGAATCCCCTTTTTCCTAGAAAGCCACCAAGGAAATCCTCCAAAATCCCATTCAGCACAAATATAGGGTCCTGGCCTCGCAATCACATACAGTCCTTTGTCAGCACATAACTCAAAAAAATAAGCTAAATCCTTATCGCCCGAGAAATCCCATTCCCCTTCATTCATTTCATGAAAATTCCAAGGGATGTACGTTTCGATTGTATTGCATCCCCCTGCTTTGGCCTTATCTATGACTTCGCTCCACTCCGCTCTAGGAAGGCGGAAATAGTGGATGGCAGCAGATAGGATAAAGATTCTTTCATTATTAATCTTCCAGCTTTTTTGGTCATAAGTAATCATTGATTTCCCTCCAAAATTTTTAGCCGTTACCTTTTCTTTCTGACCTAACCATGCTTCTTTTTGATCCATCCCTATCATTTTTCGTGGGATTGAAAGTTCTGCAAAGCTTAATAAGTAGGAGCTAAGTCCACACGCAATGGCATAGAGTGACAAATAAACCAGCGGGTACTTTACCTGGTAACGAACAATAAAAGGAAGCTTTAACAAATCTTCATAGTGAAATCCTCATTAAATGACGACTGTGTCCCCTATTGAGTTTTTTCCTAATCCTTAAGGTGTATCAAAGTTGATTTTGTTTTCCTGACTGGCAATGAAAGTATTCGAAAACCCCTCTTGTTTCTGTTCTGTTTTTTTGAATACTTTTAATGTTACCTTCATGAGAAACAGAGCAAATAGACCGACACTGAAGAAAGGAATTAAACCTGGGATCCATAAAAATAACCGATATAAGCCAACACATCCAAATACTGCTACTATTGTATAGATTGGTGAAGATATTCCCAAAAGCATGGACATTGTAAAATATTGAAAAAATTTTAAATCTAAGTGAACATAAACTGGAAAGATATAAATAAGCAATATGGAGAATAGGATACTAAACGTAAATAAAGCGATTACTAAAAATAAAAAAATAAAACCTTCAGTAAATCGCATAATCGAAAAATTCATATAAAGTAAAAAGCTCAAAATAAAAAAAATAAGCCCCATTGCGTTTGCTTTCCAAAATTCTTTGCGGAAAGTACCCCAAAAATCTTTTACTAATAAGCGATTGCTTTCATCTCCCATCATCCACTTCCGGATAACGGTAAACATTGCTATAGTTGCAGGCATAATTCCAAATATGATGGCTCCAAACAGCGAAAAAACCACCCAAAGCCCTTGAATGAGCGCGATTTTCATGACAATTTCAGAAAATCGATAAAATTTATGAATTAGACCTTTTGACTCCATAATGATCTCTTCTTTCCTGATTAATAATTAGACTCAAAGGGATAGTAAATTCTATCCCTTTGAGTCTATTAGATTATTGATCTTTATATCTTTTAAAAGCAGCTTCATTAATTTCCATAAAACGGTTTAGACCCATTTTTTCTAATGTTTTAACATATTTGTCCCATTCGTCGATTGACTTCTTGCCTGTAATAAAGTTTGCAGTCATTTCTGTAACATATGTTTTAATATCTGTAGAAAGTGCAGACAGCTCAGTTGACTCATCGACAGTGAAATTAAAGTTTGGCCAGATTTGATCCTGTGTAAGGGTAAGTGGTTCGGCCTTTTCAGCATTCTCTAAACTTGCTTCAGATCCTTCTGCACCTTGGAAATATTTTTCCTTAACAACTCCTGGATAATATCCGCCTGGCCATGTTAAATATTTGCTTATGGCTTGGTCTAAGTTCAGTCCATCAGGGTTTTTGGTAATTTCATCGGTATATTGGAATTCACCATTCTTTTCTGTATAGGTTACACCTTCAAATCCCATAAAGAACATTTTTATGCCTTCTTCGCTGTAGAAATGGTCGATCCATCGTACGGTAGCTTCTGGATTTTCATTCTTATCAGTTATGACAAACATCCCTACATTGCCTAATGGCGATCCGATTGCCGTATTTAATCGATCCCCATTTGGACCCTCAATTACAGGCATACCGACATATCCATCTAAGTTCAACAAAGTTTTAGGATCGATTTCAGGCAGCACTCCGTAAACACCTTTTGCAGCAACTGCATTAAATTTTGTAGAATCAGGGGTAAAGACCTCTTTATCTATTAAACCCTCAGTGTATAACTTATTTAAATAGGTTAGCAGCTGTTTGTATTCTTTGGATGTTGGCTGGAATCTCAATTTATCTCCATTTGGATCTAAGTCGATATGCACATTCGATGCTCCATGATTATTTAAACCAACTGATCCTTTAAGGAAATCAATGATTTGATCGATTGAGGTCGACGCCCCTAATGGGATTTCATCTGCCTGACCGTTTCCGTTTGGATCACCTTCCTTGAACTTCTTCAATACGTTGTATAGCTCATCCCAAGTTGTAGGTTCTTCTAGTCCTAATTTATTTAGCCAGTCTTTTTGAATCCATGGAGTTCCTATTCGCAGTCCTTTAAAGTTTGGATCATAGTAAGCAGGGAAACCATAAATATTACCATCAGCCATCGTAATCCCTTGTTTAACGATAGGATCTTCTTCCATTATCTTTTTAAGATTTGGAGCATATTTGTCAATTAGGTCATTAAGAGGAAGAAAAACCCCTTGCTGGCCATACTTAATAAGGTCAGATTTTGGTACAGCTGCCGCAAACAACAAATCAGGGTATTCTCCACTTGCTAACATGAGATTTCGTTTTTCTGTCACTGCTTCAGTTGAAACCGTTTCCCAATTAATATGAATGTTGGTCATTTTTTCATATTCTTTCCAAAGCATAAGTTTATCCCAATCCTGTGAAGAGAAAAACTTTGCTGCAAAGCCCTCGAGTTCAATTTTCTCTTTTACAATCGGCATATTCGTTTTAGACAGGTTTTCCTTATTTTCTTTGTCTGCCTCAGTAGTCGCCTCTTTGTCTTTACAACCGCTTAGCAAAATGGATACGGATAATGCACCTGTAATAAAACTGGTTAAATATTTTTTTCTCTTCATACGACATCCCCCTTATTATCCTTTAATAGAGCCAACCATGAATCCTTTTACAAAATATCTTTGCAAGAACGGATACAGAATCATCATTGGCAAGTTTGAAACAATCAAGACGGCATATTTCAATCCTTCAACACTCAGCTGCTGTTTGAAAAAGCTTTCTGAGGTAGCTTTAATCATTTCATCCATTTCACCTTTGATCAGTATTTCTCTTAAAACCAATTGAAGTGGAAAATTCTCTTTATCTGACAAATAAATTAATGCATGAAAATAGGAATTCCAATGTCCCACTGCATAAAACAAAACCATAACAGCAATTACAGGCATCGAAAGGGGTAAAACAATATTTATCAAAATTCGTATATTCCCGCATCCGTCAATTTGTGCGGACTCTTGCAGTTCAAGAGGGATCGTCGTTTGAAAAAATGTCCGCATAATGATAATGTTCCAGACCGCAACTGCATTTGGTATAACCATCACCCAGAACGTATCGATCATCCCTAGGTCTCGAATAAGTAAATACGTAGGAATTAATCCTCCGCTAAAAAACATCGTGAATACAAAAATCGCCATAATCACATTTCGTCCGTAAAAGTCTTTTCTCGATAACGGGTATGCAGCTATAATTGTCATGATTACGTTTATAAGTGTTCCAAAAGTAGTATATTTAAGTGTATTGATAAAACCATTCACTATATCTTCATTCTCGAACACCTTTTTATAAGCATCTAAATTAAATCCTTTTGGCCAGAGCCACATTTCCCCTGTCAAGATATAGGTTGGATTACTAAAAGAAGCGCTTACAACAAAATATAATGGGTATAATATAAGCAATGCGATTATAGCCAGAAAGAAATAATTGAAAAAACTGAAAACTTTGTCCGAAGTAGAATTCTGCAATCTGGTTCACCACCTACCATAAACTTGTTTTATTGATTTTCTTAGCAAAATAGTTAACCATCACAAGCATAATGAAGTTAATTATTGAATTGAATAACCCGACAGCAGCGGAGAAGCTATACTGTGCCTCCAAAATTCCGCTCCTGTAAACAAACGTTGAAATCACATCTGATGCCGACATGTTCAAACTGTTTTGCATTAGGAAAACTTTTTCAAATCCTACAGACATAACAGAGCCTGCATTTAAGATGAAAATGATGACGATCGTTGGCATAATTGCTGGAATGTTAATATACCAAATTCTTTGTAGCCTTGACGCACCATCAATCATTGCCGCTTCGTGCTGCGAATGATCAACAGCTGTAAGGGCGGCAAGGTAGATAATCGAGCTCCATCCCATCGTTTGCCAAACATCTGAGAATACATAAAGAGTTTTAAACCAGCCTGGTTCAGTCATAAAATCAATGGGAGTACCCCCAACTAAAGTGATCACTTGATTAATTAGACCATCTGATTTTAAAAACAGAATCAACATTCCAACTACTACCACAGTGGATAAAAAGTGTGGTGCATAAATCACTGTTTGAACGAATTTTTTAAACTTTGAATTTCTTACTTCATTGAGCATTAGTGCGATAATAATCGGAATTGGGAACGATATAGCCAGCGTATAAATACCAATTCCCAAGGTATTCTTTATAAGTCTCCAAAAATAATAGCTATCAAAAAATCTTTCGAAGTGTTTCATTCCTACCCATGGACTATCCCATATGCCTTTAGTAGCAATAAAATCTTTAAAAGCAATTTGGATCCCATACAATGGAAAATAATGAAAGATAATAAAGTAAGCGATTACAGGAGAAATTAATAAATAAAGATCCCAATTTTTACGAAATGATTTCTTCAAAATTGCCCACTTTGACAAGGAAGCTTCTGTTTTTATTTCTAATACGGTAGGTGGAATACTAGTTTTGTTTTGAACAATTTTTTCCAAATTTTCTCCCCCTTCTCTTAGCGCAAGCTATTACACATTCTTTACAGTTGAACCTTGACAAACATCGATAACTTTTCCGCCGGAGCGAATGGATTCAGTTGCTGCACAACCTACCGCAACACTCATTCTCCCTGCAAATGGTGTTGTTAAAGGCTGCTTGTTGTATAAGACTAGTTCGACAAAGTCTTTGCATATTTTCGGATCTGCACCACCATGACTGCCTTGTTCTTTTTTCATGTCATACGTTATATCACTGAATTCATTCCAGGTGTTGGATTTTCTTGTTTTCACGTAAATTTTGTCATTAACATCATCGTTCTCTAATCTTCCTTTTGTTCCGATAAAGGTATAGTTTCTTGAATAATCTGGTGTAAAATGACATTGTAAGTAGGATGCTTTAATTCCGCCTTCAAGCTCCATAATCAACATATTATTGTCCTCAACATCAATTTCTTCACGGAAAGCACATTGGGTCAATACTTTAAGACTCGCCTCGGTACAAATTTCCTTTTCATCACAAGTAGGGCATGTAAGGGTATTGGGCTTATCTCCACCGTAAAAATCGAGCCCCCCAAAAGCGGAAACCTTTTTTGTATATCTTCCAGTAATCCAATGGATGACATCTAGATCATGTGAACCCTTCTGCAATAAAAGCGAAGTGGTATTTTTAGCTGTTCCATGCCAGTCATGATAATAAAAATATCCGCCAAATCCGACAAAGTGCCTTACCCAAACTGCTTTAAGATCACCGATCACTCCTGAATCAATAATCTCTTTCATTGTTTGGTACATACTCATATAACGCATATTAAATCCAACCATCAAATGTTTTCCGGACTTTTTCGATTCCTCAATAATCTGGTCACAGCCCTCTACTGTAATCGCTAAGGGCTTTTCACAATAGACATGTTTTCCAGCTTGAAGGGCAGCAATTGCATGTTCTTCATGAAGATAATCTGGAGATAGAATAGCGACTGCATCAATATCCGTACGCGCTAACAACTCTTTATAGTCCAAAGTAATGTATGCATGTTCATTAATATTTTCTTGAAATTTCTTTAGTCTTTCCATCGAGACATCAGCAGCTGCGACAACCACTGATTTCCCGCCTGGATTATGCCAATACTTTGCAATCCCGCTTCGCAATCCTGCTCCAATGATACCTATTCTAACTGTATCCATTTTTTCACTCCTATTCTAAACTAGTAAACTGTCAAAATTCGGGCTAGCAACGAATGGTGGATCACCACCTTAAATAACTAAATAATTTCCTGAAA
>Ga0213823_1002039_pt1 | contig 11353 bp, 12 predicted proteins | sample MC6MC0907MG_FD_179887 | JGI IMG/M metagenome (GOLD analysis project Ga0213823, IMG submission 179887) | Enriched soil aggregate microbial communities from Iowa State University, Ames, United States - MC6-MC0907-MG | ecosystem: Environmental > Terrestrial > Soil > Unclassified | place: USA: Iowa...
ATCCAATTTTATATCCAACCACATGTGTATCTTTTATTGCAACATTGATAAGCAAATTCTTTTTACTATCCATTTTATAAACCAAATCATTCGAGTCACCAAAAATAGATCTATGTAAGTTTATAATGCCTTCTACTATACTATTATCAGGAATTGAACTATATTGATAATACCCAAAATCCATAATATACTTCTCCCTTATAACGATTGTTTTGTTTTTTATTCTATTACACCTTGCTTAAATCCTTCTTTAATACAAGAAACCGTTAGCCCTTGTGAAGCTGAAAATCAATCATAATTAAAATTAATCTTCTGCAATATGACCTAATTAAAAAAAGGACACCTTCTTATTAAAGAATAGAGCCCAATTGTTGAAAAAAACTTATAAATCTAATCATTAGAAAAACGTTCTGACAGTTTCTTTTTATGTGACTGAAACACTTCTTCTAGAGGAATATTGTACTTGTTTGCAATCACAATTAAATTACCCAAGACATCCCCTAACTCCTCAGTTAATTCCTGTTTATTTTCCTCATAGGAACCCTTTACTTCATCAGGTCTATCCCTGCCAATCTCAAGGGCTCTTATGGCTCTTGCAACTTCGCCCGTTTCTTCTGCTAAAAAGCCAATACGAATAAAAATGTCTAACTCAGACCAGCCCCTACTTTCATAATAATCATTTACCCATTGTTGAAACTCAGTTACATTCATTTTCATCTACCTCCATACAATAACCTAAGTTTATCAAAATAATGAAAGTTATATATAATCTTAGAACTTCACCTCAAAAAATGTAAGAATACATCGTTATTACGTGGTAGACAAACATTTCATGTTACAGCTCCAGGGAATGAAGGAAAATTAAAGTTTTAAAATGTGGCTTAGTTGTGTTTACTTAAAAATGTTATAATCGTAAACCCATATACAAGTTTTATTATTTAATCAATTGCATTGTCTTGATTGATTTTTTTGAACGGTAATAATTATAAATCCCAATCAAAAGGAGAATTGCTCCTAAAAAAATGGTTATGTACGCAATAATTTCAAACTTTATACTCTTATCAAAAAACTCAATAAGGGCTGCAGCCGCCGCAAAGAATGTCAGGGACGTACGGATATAGGCTAATAGTGTTCTATCAATGGCTAGTTTAGTTCTTTCCAATGCTAATTTGGTACTTTCCATTGCGAACAAGTCACTAGGAGATATTGAGTTCTGATTTGGGACATTATTATTTTTGCTCATATTACTACTCCTTTTGTTCTATATGATACATATAGTATGTCAAAAGAACGTATTTTTAAGAGTAAATAAACTGAATAAGACGAGGGAAGTGTTTACCCTTCAATAAAACTCAAGGCCAGTTAATAAGTTCCAATAAAGAAAAATTAGCAAGAATAAAGATTTCTAGACCAATCAATCGTTATAAGTAAACTTCTTTTGGGTCATTAGAAAGTTCTTCAATAGAAAGAAAATCAAAACGGACATGCTGTTCTTTACCTTGGGGACTGCAAGCGTAAAATCCTGCTAAAATAGGCGAATCTACTGGAATGTCTAAGTGAGCGATTCGAATCTGTTTCCATTCTTCTCCATCCCAAGAGAAATCAACATAACAATTCTGAGCAATCTTAGATATTCGAAAGTATAAGTTTACTTCTTTACACTCTACATATTGTGTTGACCAATCCGAATATCCTCGATTTGTAACTACTGCCCCTAATTTACTTAAACCATTTGGTATGTACTCTAATGAAGTTTTAACCCACATGTCCTCTGAAAATCGAATCATCAACCCTGCTTGGTCATACTTTGCCTTTGGCAAAGCTTCAACTTTTGTTGTCATTCTAAAATTCTTTTTTGTTGTTGTATAAAGAAAATGACCATTATCTACTTGAAAATCGTAATGTGTTTTTTGCCAATAATCCGTTTCTGCATCGGTTTCTAATACAAGTTGAGAACGAGTGGTGTCAATAAACCAGTTCTTAGGTTCACAACGCCAATAGAGTTTACTATTCAATTTTTCACTTTCAAATTTTTCATTTAGAATCCATTCTTTATTCAAAAAAACACCTCCACATAAAATTAAAAATTAAGCTTTATTATTTATTATTATACTTCCTTCTTTGAGAAACAATTTTTTTAGTTCAAAAAGAAAAAGCTGCTTTTATAACAGCTTTGATCTTCATCTCTTGTTCCTATTGGTATTATAAGGCTAGCCAAATGTTTCTGGTTAACCTTTTTCAATATGGTCTCATTATTACGCTAGTCGGGATAGAACGGAGCACACGTGGGACTTAATTCCATCAAAAACTGTACACCCGATGCTTATTAAACTCGATAGTGTTTACAAACATAATAACCGCGTCCCCAAGATTCAATGTTTATACTAGTCCCTTTTTAAACCAAAATACAAATTTTTTTACAATATATAAAATAATTAGGTTACTTATTACACTAGAAAACCAGTTCCATTTTTTAAAATAAAATAAAGAACTGTATTTTTCAATAACAATTGAATAAGTGGCAATTGCTATTGCAAATATCAAAAAATGTATACAGATTCTTAGTTTCACTTTTTCAGTAGGATATAAAAAAATAAAAAATACCACAAATGTTGGATATATAAAATAATGTAGAGAAAAACTCATCTTTGTAGCAGTATTAAATTCTCGAAACGGAAATTCCACCAAACCAAATAACACTTGTAAGTATTCAAAAATCCATGCAATCGTTTGTACAAATATAAATGTTATATGTGCATATCTCTTACTTTCCTTCGGTATATATTTCAGCAATAAATATATTGATACTAGCCACGAAAATAACAATATAAGGATTTCTTTTATCATCTGCTTTCAACCTTAACTAATCTTTTTCTAAACCAGAGATAATATTTATGGTTTAAATATAGCGAAATAATTACAGATATTAGTGTCCAATACCATTTCCATTCATGATATTTCACGAGTGTTGTATACCTCTCAAGAACTACCTCAACAATAGTGAAGAAACCAGCAAAAGATATGTAATATATTAGTGAGTTTTTTCTTTTCATTTTATTTGGATAATACAAACTAAAAAAAATTGCAACAATAGGAAACACGAAGAATTCAAATGAGAAACTCGTTCTGTTATATTCATTTGCCTTTGGATATAACTGTGTGGGATATTCAATCCATCCCATTTCTACGGCAAATAAGCCAGCTGGCCAAGTAATAATTTGGAGGAACAAATATAAAACCCATGCATCTCTTACCTTTTCTCTTGGCAACAATTTAATAATTGCTATAATGCATAGAAGCGAAAAACCTATTAACAACCATCTGTCAATATTCATCCGATATTCACCCTAAAAGGAATTAATGTTTGTATTATCTTCCTTTTTAAAAAAAATATAACTTTTTTGTGAAACAAGGAATTTAAGATTATTCCTTTTGTATTCATCACTGATTGCGTAGACAAAGGTAATCACCCGTGAGAGAAGGTAAGAATAACGACGGGGCTCAAGGGATTTTAACAATAAAAAGGCAAGAAAACCAAATGCCATAATATGTGTCGATTTCCGAACGATAAGATTAAGAGTATCGATCTTGTCAGCTTGGGCAGTTGGGATATCGATAGTATTGTGCTCCGCGTCGAATACCTTATGAATGGCAAATTTCGCCTTTGGCTCTGTGCCGGATGGGAGCAGGCAGAACCATGATCCGTCTGCAAGATGGTATTTCAAGACATTGGAACGAGGCAAATCAATGCAGGTCTCCGCTCCATCCTCAAACCTTACGGAAGTTAAATAATCTTCAACTGCCGCTACTTCAATTCTAGAAACTAATGTTAATCTTTCTCTTCTAAATGTATCCATTAAGTCAGCAATCTGGGCTGCTCCGTTTTTTCCTTTAAAGTAATAGATTTTAGTGATTTTTGATAGAATCCATACTTTTCAAATATGGCTAAAGTCCTTCATACATCGTCATGTCTTTTGATTTATAGTAAGCGGTAACCTCGGCAACAAAAATGCCTGATTGGACAGAATCCTTGTCACTGACAATGGAACCAATCGAATAAGCATAGCTTTCCTCATACCCAAACAGAAAGGTATGCTCTCCTGTTTATTCGTATTCATCAATCTTTTTGCCTAGCTGTTGGGCTTTTCATCGGATAACAAAGAACTAGCAATTTTCGACAATCTTAGGGCGGTGCAAGGCACCGGAATTTTTTCTGCCCGTTCAAGTGGGATAAAATGAATCCTTCTAAATGGTAAATCCTCCCCATATAATCTAGTCCTTTATGACCTTCCTCTTATTTACAGTATAAATATAGATTGATATATTCTAATTATTCTAAAAAAATGAAAGGGGTTCCAAATGGGAAAGTGGTATAACAAATTTATAGTTTTCTTCACTGCTCTTGTAATGGTTTTGGGGTTGTACGCAGCTCCAGCAGGTGCTGTTTCTAATTCAGCGAGTACCGTCGCTGAAAGAGTTTTATCTGTTGAGATTGAGGAAGCGACGATATTTGAATTGCAGCATGCGATGCAGAGGGGGGTTTTAACCTCTGAGGAATTGGTTCAATTCTATCTCAATCGAATTGAGGAGTACGATGACAGTATTAACTCCATCATTACGGTTGACGAAAATGTATTAGAAGAAGCGAAACAACTAGATAAAGAGCGCAAAGCGGGAAAAGTTCGCGGTCCCTTGCATGGAATTCCGGTTATTTTAAAAGACAACTATGATACATACGATATGCCTACTACTGCAGGATCCCTGTCACTTGAAGGTTCCATCCCTCTAAAGGATGCTTATCAAACAAAGAGATTAAGAGATCAAGGTGCAATCATCTTAGGGAAAGCGAACCTGCATGAATTTGCTTTCGGATTCCAAACAATTAGTTCCCTTGGTGGACAAACCTATAATCCATATGATTTAACAAGATACCCAGGTGGTTCAAGCGGTGGTACGGCAGCAGCGGTTGCTTCCAACTTTGCCACTGTCGGATTAGGGACAGACACCGGTGGGTCCATCCGAATTCCTTCGTCCTTTAATAACCTGGTTGGACTTCGTCCTACTATGGGACTTGCCAGCCGCGATGGAATCATTCCACTTGCACTATCACAGGATGTCGGAGGACCGATGGGACGTACGGTTGAAGATGTGGCTGTCGTACTCGATGCAATTGCTGGCTATGACCCAGCTGACCCGGTTACTGAAGCCAGTATCGGAAAAGTTCCAAAAACCTATACTCATTATCTTAAGAAAAATGGATTAAAGAAAGCTCGGATAGGCGTTATTCGCGACCTGTTTGGGAATGATCCTCAAGTCAATAAAGTGATGGATCAAGCGATTGCGGACATGGAAGCGCTTGGAGCAGAAGTGTTCGAGGTAACAGTTCCAAATCTTAGTCAAATTCTTTCTTATCCAAGCTTAAGCGGATACGAATTTAAATTTCAGTTAAATGATTATTTGGCTAGCCTTGGGCCGGATGCACCTGTAAGGACGTTATCAGATATTATCGAGAGCGGGAAATTCCATCCAAGTTTGGAAAGTGGATTAAAATCCCGAAATGAAAGAGAATCATTAGAAAATGATGAGGAATACCATGACATTATTACCAATCGTCCTAGAATGGCAAGGGAAAGCTTAATGGCAACGTTTAATGAACATGACATTGATGCACTACTCTATCCAACTTCGAGTGCTTTACCGGCACAGGTGGGAAGAAGCCAAGGTGCAGGTAATGCTAATCGCTTAAGTCCTTATTCAGGCTTCCCTGCGATCTCGGTTCCTGCCAGCTTCAGTGACAACGGCCTTCCAGTCGGGCTCGAGCTGCTAGGAAAAGAATTCGACGAGCCAACATTGATTAAACTAGCCTACGCTTATCAAGAAGGAACTAACCATCGAAAAGCGCCTGAACTAGAATAAGAACCCACATAGAAAAGGGGTCAATCCCACTAGCCTTGCAAGTCTTGAGAAAATAAAACAAGTTTTACTAATGAAAAAAACTCCTATTGTAGAAATTGTTAACCTTGTTTTGTTCTCTAAACGAACAAGTCTTCTACAAAGGAGTTTTTTCAATGAGTAATGAAAGTACATCATTTTTTGTAAAAAGGAACTGAGCGGAGTTGAACTGCACCCCAATTGTTAATCTCATACACCCTTTAGTAGAATAACTTGAAAATTTTCATCATTTTCGATTGAAATAAAGACCGAGCCAACCAGTTTCATGTGTTTCACATTTGTCCAGTTAAAACCCTTATCCACAACGTAAAGCCCCCATTGGCTAAATATCTCACCTGTCATTTATTCCAACAAGTAAGAAATAATTTCTTGGTTCGTACATTGTAGTGAGCTTGGGATATCATCACGGTTTGAATTTAGTCTAAAATAACAAGTGTCGACTTTATCCTGATACAAACGATATCGTAATAAACTCTTTTCATTTGCAAGTTTACTTACAATCTGTTCAAAAAATTGTCCTTGAGTCATCATATCCACTGAACCTAAGTGAAATATCCCTTTTAAGTCATTTTCAATAATAAATCGTAGTTGTTTTGCTAACTGAACATCTAAAAGGTTGTTACATACAAGATTGCTGTACACATCTATTACTGAATTATTGTTTATGCTTTCTTTGATTAAGTTCCATCTTGGAGAATTCTTACCCCATATCGCTGGAATTCGGATGATTATCACTCTCTCATCCAAAATTTCTTTTAGCAAATTTTCACATTTAATTTTGAATTTCCCATAATCTGATTCGGCAATAGGTATATCTGTTTCTACGTGAGATCTTGAGGAGTCCCCATCAAACACATTTGTGGTAGAAAAATAATAAACACGGCTGCTATTATTTTGTAATTCTTTAGCCAATTCTTTATGAAACGTGAGCTGTTGATCAAACTCTCCTCTTAGGCAAGAAATCACGATGTCGGGTTTAATTGTACTTATAATATCCTTCAGCTTATCGATTTGCTGAACTTCTAATTGGAACTGCTTATCATTGGGAAGACTAGTTAACGAAGAAAAATATGTTCCATAAAGGTCAAATTCATTTGTAAATTCATCTATTAAAGCTTTTCCTACAAGACCACTTGCACCTAGAATAAGAATCTTTTGCATCACTATTTCCCCCATTCGAAAACTCCTTTATAATATAAAACGAACAGTACCTAAAAAAAGATACGCCCTAATTTCTAAAGTTATTCAAGAAATTGATTTTCAGCTAAACCGCCTCTTTAGTTCACTATGAAAGCTCTTATTTTTTATTGTTTTTCTCCTTATCATCACCTTGTTTGCTTTCCTCTTCTTTTTCGTCCTTTTCTTCATGAAATTCAACTGTCGTTTGTGCAGTAATATAATCGAATGGAGTGTAGTTATTATCCGGAAGCGTTCTATTTTTTATTATTTTGTAAGCAATTATTCCAATTATGCAAACTACTAGAACTGTAAATAATATAGTTAAAGACATTAAAATTATCATGTGAAATCTCCTCGATTTTCATCATTATGACATATATATTATTACGTGTTTTATTTCTAGGAGTTTCAAGAACTTCAATTTATAAGCGATTACTTTAAATTCCACGAATCACTATTGCTTTGCTTGCCTAACCTGCTCCGTTCAATAAGAAAAAGCCATGAAATGTTATTGTGGATATTGAGATAAAAATAAGAGACCTCCAGCATAGCCAGAAGTCCCCTGTCTTATTCGATTAAAGCTCCTTAAGTGAATATGTAATTATTTAGGTATAACAGGAACCCAAAGTTCATGTCTTGGTTTATGCTTTGGTCCGTAATAACATTCGATACATGGTAAATTAGCCAGTTCATAACTAGAAGTTGGAACCCATTCTGAATATAAACGTTTCCATGCCTCTACAATATTTGGAAAAACTGCCCATGTACTTGGAGGAATAATAAGTGTTTCCTTATCAATTGGAGGCTCCCCATCATATCGTACCCCCATAAAATAAGCAAATTCATCCTCTGTTATGGCTGCTTCATTTCCACAAACGCCCAAGAGGCTTTCAAGTGTACATTTTGGATTTTCCCATGACATATCAATTAACTCTTGCATAAATCCATCTTTTTTCGCACTGTTCCAAAGCGAAGGAATTGTTTTAAATGCTCTACTTGTTTTTACAGGCTTACTCTTTCCTATAATTCTTAATTCAAAATCAATATTCTCAATTCTGTACTCCATTTCAGTGTCTCCCTTAATTGAAATTTGAAAGGAGATTCTTGGAAAGGCTTTTAATTGAACCCCTTTATTGCGAGCATCAGAGGGTTTTAATCCAAGTGTTTTTTGAAAAGCACGTGAAAACGAGTCTGCAGAATCATATCCATATTTCATTGCTAGGTCGAGAATCCTAATATCGCTTTTTTGAATTTCAAACGCAGCAAGTGTTAATCGCCTCCGTCTAATATATTCTGAGAGTGATATGCCTGAAATAGCTGAAAACATCCTTGAAAAATGATATTCCGAACAAAAAGCGACCTGTGCAATCTTTTTATAATCTAACTCTGCATCAAGATGATTTTCAATGTAATCCAATGCGTTATTCATTCTCTCTAGCCAATCCATATTTTCTCTCCTTTCAATACTTAATCTAAAGGAAAAGGGACTTTTTGGTCCGACATTTCATGCACAAAGATGTCGGGTATATTTGCTTCCCAATTAGCTTAATTCTATTATCTTTAGATAATTTCCTTCTTGTGCTAACTTTTGAATAAGATCTCTTTTAAATGGACCAACAATCAATGATTTTCAGTCCATATATGGATATTTATGAGTTAGTTGTTCCGAAAGATAATCTTTTACGTAAACTTAACGATCTGGTTGATTTCTCTTTTGTTTATAACGAACTTAAGGATAAATAATAGGTCTATTAGGCATGGAATTGCAAGGTGCAATGACAATATTTACAGTAAATCTCAAAAGAATATTGACACTAATAGATTAAAATAAGAAGAATGGATCTAATTCGCATAAAAAACGACTCTAAAATCACATTTTGGATTTTTGAGTCGTTTTTTTGGCTGTTTACATAGAATATTTTTAAAAAATCCGAAGGATTTTCAGTGCCCTCCTTTCGGAACGGCTTTGCGTTTTCTACGATGTGGAGTGGGAAAATAAAACTATTAAATTACTGAATGTGAGTATTTGTCCATTTCTATGTATCAATTAAACCAGGACCATCGAATTGTTTTAAAAAAAAAATGGAACATCATCCTCGAAAAGATGATGAAACTAGTCAAAAGGATTTAGCTTAATTATGAAATAAGCACTGTCGACCTCATTTTGGACTAGTTTTCTAATTTTCCCAATAACAACTAAACTATCAATTTCCGAATATTCTAATTTATACGACGAAATTAGACACAAAAGCCATTTTTAAAGGGCTATTTTTAGAGTAGCACTTAGTTATTTACATATAGTGTGCACCAGAAAGGTGGGTAGTAGATTCATTGATGAAGGAAAATACTTAGGGGGGTAAGAGGATGAAAAGAAAACAACGCCGATGGCTATCGATTCTACTTACAGCAATTCTAGTATTGCCGTTGCTCCTGCAACCGCAAATGAATGCTGACGCTGCTACAAAAGGAGTAAGTGTTTCAGCCAAGGATGAGCTACAAACACCAAAGCAAAAAGTAACGAATTCGTTGTACAAGCAATTTGAAGACCAAGATAAAGTAACCTTTCTCATCAAAATGAAAGAGCAGGTGGATGCTGCTAAAGTTGCAAAGGCAGCTGAGGATAAAGCCAAGCTGCAGAAGGCGACACCTGCAAAAACAAAATCATTAAAGCGAAACACAATTGTTTCCGAGTTAAAAGCAACTGCACAGGAAACACAGATTGACGTGTTAGCGTTTCTTGAAGAGCAAGTGAAGGCTGGAAAGGCCAAGGGCGTTCATTCCTACTATATCGTAAATGCGATTGCGGTTACAGCAACGCAAGAGGTAATGGAAAAAGCAGCGGCATTTCTAGAGGTTGAAAAAATCCTCCCGAACGAAACAAGACAATTGTTCGTTCCGGAAAAATCTGCAGGTACAGCTGTACAAGAACCGGCAGCAGGAATCAATTCGATCGAATGGAATATTGATCGTGTAGGAGCCCCTGCGGTTTGGGAAATGGGGATCGATGGAAGCGGAGTTGTCATTGGCTCGATTGATACCGGAGTGCAATGGGATCACCCGGCATTAAAGGAAAAATATCGTGGTTTTAATAAGGCAACAGGGCAAGCGGATAATACGTATAGCTGGTTTGACGCAACTAGTGGTCAAACTACACCATATGATGATCACGGGCATGGAACACATACAACAGGAACAATGGTTGGTTCAGAGCCGAATGGTTCCAATATCATCGGTGTCGCACCAGGTGCAAAGTGGATTGCAGTAAAGGCATTCACGCCAGATGGTGGTACAGATGCAGATTTATTAGAAGCTGGTGAATGGATGATGGCCCCAGGTGGAAATCCTGACAAGGCACCAGATGTTATCAATAATTCATGGGGCGGTGGTCCTGGGCTAGATGAGTGGTACCGTCCGATGGTTCAGACGTGGAGAGCGGCAGAAATCTTCCCGGAATTCTCTGCAGGAAATACAAACTTAAGTAATCCTGGCGGCCCTGGATCTATAGCGAATCCGGCAAACTACCCGGAAGCAGTCGCTACAGGGGCAACTGATATTAACAACAAACTTGGAGGCTTTTCCTTACTTGGGCCTTCTCCATATGGAGAAATCAAACCGGAACTTTCAGCACCGGGTGTCAATATTCGTTCTGCTGTCCCTGGTGGCAGCTATGAAGGCGGATGGAATGGAACCTCGATGGCTGGTCCGCACGTTTCAGCAGCCATTGCCTTACTTAAACAAGCAAATTCAAGCTTAACAGTCGATGATCTAGAACGAATTTTACAAACAACAGCCATTCCTTTAACAGACAACAAATACCCAACATCACCAAATAACGGTTATGGCTCAGGATTATTGAATGTATTTGATGCCGTATCTGCTGTTGTTTCTGGTTTAGGGAAACTAAAAGGCCAGGTAATGAAAGAAGGAACCGACAGTGAAGCACCGGTGTTAACACATTCCCAACCTGCCACGTTTTTTGCAGGAATGCCGTTAACGTTAGAAGCTTCAGCTGCCGATAATATTAGTGTAACAAATGTATCGCTCCAATATCAAAAGCAAGATGGTTCATGGAAGACTGTTGCTGCCCAGCGGATTAGCGGCGATTACAAAAATGGAACTTACCGCGTGAATATTCCTGGTGCAGAGATTTCAGGCAATGCTTTCGTATATAAGTGGAAAGCTCTTGATTTCGGTGGAAATGAATCTGTTAGTGAACATAGGG
>Ga0213823_1002042_pt1 | contig 11349 bp, 10 predicted proteins | sample MC6MC0907MG_FD_179887 | JGI IMG/M metagenome (GOLD analysis project Ga0213823, IMG submission 179887) | Enriched soil aggregate microbial communities from Iowa State University, Ames, United States - MC6-MC0907-MG | ecosystem: Environmental > Terrestrial > Soil > Unclassified | place: USA: Iowa...
CTTCATAAGTGGGATGAAGGCCAAATCGGTTGGAAAACCAGGAAGATTAGTCCTTCATAAGCGGGATGAAGGCCAAATCGGTTGAAAATAAAAGAAAGATTAGTCCTTCATAAGCGGTATGAAGGCCAAATCGGTTGGAAAACCAGAAAGATTAGTCCTTCATAAGTGGGATGAAGGATAAATCGGTTGGTAATGTATAACTTTTAGAGGTAATGTACTTGAATAAAAAAGCTTAATTATCTATTATATAAGTATATAGTTATATAATTATTTATAAATTTAAATAAAGGAGGGATTTTATGATGCAATCGTCAGTAGAAATTGAACGTTCAGCCAACTTGCTTAAAATATTGGGCGATAAAACTCGCTTAACCATGGTGGCGATGTTGAAGCAACGAGAGTGCTGTGTCTGTGAATTTCTTGAAGTGTTTGAAATGAGTCAGCCGTCGATCAGCCAGCATCTTCGCAAATTAAAAGATGCAGGACTGGTAAAGGAAGAAAGAAGAGGTCAGTGGATTTATTATTCCTTGAACCGAGAGAGTGATTTATTTGGCCTAATAGAAGATATTTTAGCGCATGTACCAGAGCAGACAGAAAAAATAAAACAAATTATAAAAAGCAATCCAACGCTTCGTTGTGGATGTTAAACTATTTAAGGAAGTGTAAGAAAATGAGTAGTACCGTAAAAAAGCGTCTATCGTTTCTGGATCGATACTTAACACTGTGGATTTTTATTGCCATGGCACTAGGTATCAGCTTAGGCTTCGCTTTTCCAGGATTTGTAGACAGAGTGAATAAGTTTCAGGTAGGAACTACATCGATTCCACTTGCCATTGGCTTAATTTTAATGATGTATCCTCCACTTGCAAAAGTCCGATACGAGGAGATTGGGCGAGTCTTTAAGGATGTAAAAGTATTGATTTTATCGCTTGTCCAAAACTGGATTATTGGGCCGATTCTCATGTTTGTTTTGGCGATTATTTTCCTTCCCGATAAGCCGGAGTACATGGTAGGGCTGATTATGATTGGTCTTGCACGCTGTATAGCTATGGTCATTGTCTGGAATGACCTTGCAAAAGGAGATACAGAATATGCGGCTGGATTGGTCGCCTTCAATTCGCTATTTCAAATGCTGTTTTTCTCGGTATATGCTTATTTGTTTGTGACCATTATTCCCGAATGGATTGGTATTCAAGGGGCCATCGTAAACATAACCATGGTGGAAGTGGCTAAATCAGTTTTCATCTATTTAGGAATACCTTTTATTGCGGGAATGTTAACACGCTTTATGTTGGTAAAGGCGAAAGGCAGACACTGGTATGAAAAAGTGTTTATTCCTAAAATAAGTCCTATTACATTGATTGCACTGCTATTTACGATCATCTTAATGTTTTCATTAAAAGGGGATGCGATCGTCAGCTTGCCATTAGACGTGATTCGGATTGCTATCCCATTGCTCATTTATTTTGTAGTGATGTTCTTTGTATCCTTTTTCTTAGGCAAAAAAATAGGAGCAAACTATCCAGTCACCACAACACTCGCATTTACAGCCGGCAGTAATAACTTTGAATTGGCGATTGCCGTCACGGTTGGTGTCTTTGGCATCCATTCCGGTGCAGCATTTGCCGCTGTCATTGGACCACTCGTGGAAGTACCTGTCATGATTGCACTCGTTAATGTGGCATTATGGCTTCAACGAAAATATTTTTACAAGAACAGCAGCCTAAAAAGGGGATGACATCAATGGAAAACAAAAAGACGATTTACCTCTTATGTACGGGAAACTCTTGCCGCAGTCAAATGGCGGAAGGCTGGGCAAAGAAATATCTAGGTGAAGAGTGGGAAGTCCGCAGTGCAGGAATTGAGGCACACGGATTAAACCCGAATGCTGTAAAAGCAATGAAAGAAGTTGGAATCGATATCTCACAGCAAACATCCGATGTCATTGATCCTAAAATTCTAAATCATGCGGAATTAGTTGTAACGTTATGTGGGCATGCAGCAGAACATTGTCCAATAACTCCTCCACATATTAAACGTGTTCACTGGGGATTTGATGATCCCGCAAAGGCAGAAGGGACAGAAGATGAAAAATGGGCATTTTTTGCACGGGTCCGAGATGAAATTGGAGACCGCATTAAACTGTTTGCGGAAAAGGGAGAGTAAAATATGAGAGAAGTGGCCCCAATAAGGATCTTGGGGCCACTTTTTCATGATTATTTATTCTGATCATAATTATCAGCATCTGAACAACAAGCTTTCAATTCCTAAGAGCACCATGCGAAATCCCTCCAATTAACCATCAAAATTTAACAGATGGATGACTTAACATGACAAAAAAGCTCATTTGATAATTCAAGATTAAGTTCTTCCTAATTTAATTCATAATAACTCCATGTTCCTTTTGCTTCTTTTAAAGTGTATTGGCATCGATGAGAAATTATAATTACTAAGACAATTTAGATTGCGTAATCCTAACGATCGGAACAAGGTCACAAACACTTAGATCAGCTCTTTCGGCTAAAATATTCTTAATCTATTGTCACTTTTGATCCGCGATTGCTTTAACTCGTATTTTTCAAATTTATCAAGTAAATTAATTTTTGATGCTTACTCATGCAGTTTTGTCCTTAAGATTCCTTATTAAAGACTTTTTAACCACTTTTCAGGGCCGTTTTGTCTTTAAGCCCGCCGATAAAAGACATTTTTTACACTTCCTCTGGTGGTTTTGTCCTTAAGAACCCTTGTTATAGGCCTTGTATTGGATGTTCTTGATGCAATTATCATATTACCAATTTTTCATCTATTAATCTTTTTTTCATAATAATTTGTTTTAGGCTAAAACTAAAATTTTGACTCGTTTTAACTAACTTGGAAGTCTAGTTAAAGAAGGAAAACTTTCCAGCATAATAGAATAATTAATAATTAAAACAACTTCAAAAAGAATACTGGCCTATGTCCTATTGCTTGTGGCCATAGTTCTTTTTCTTATTAAACTATTGAAGCTGGATACCAAGAGGGGTGAAATACATGGGAAAGCTAATTAATTTTTATATGGACGACGAAACAGAAAAAGGTATAATCACTAGGTTACGTGCCGCCGGGTGTGTTTTCGCTGAAGATGAGACCCAGTTGCTTATCTCAGAGGCACGTACACCGGACGCCCTAGAAGCCATGGTGGCACGACGAGAAGCCGGTTTTCCCCTCGAGCAAATCATCGGTTGGGCGGATTTCTGCGGTATTCGGATAGCAGTGGAACCCGGTGTCTTCGTGCCCCGCCGCAGGACCGAGTTTCTAGTCCGACAGGCAACCGCCCTCGCTATACCAGGAGCCATCGTCGTAGACCTGTGCTGCGGCACGGGAGCAGTAGGGGCCGCTCTGGCCAAAGCTCTGGGATGGATTGAGTTGTATGCAATTGACATCGACCCAGCCGCAGTGCGGTGCGCCCTTCGTAACGTTACTTCCATCGGTGGAAACGTGTACGAAGGAGACCTATACGAGCCACTGCCAAACAAACTACGAGGGAGAGTCGATGTCTTGGTTTCAAACGCACCCTATGTACCTACTGAGTCAATCAAGCTGTTACCTCAGGAGGCCCGAAAACATGAGGGAATGGTTGCACTTGACGGGGGGGTGGACGGGCTGGACGTCCAGCGGCTTGTAGCGGCCGCAGCTCTACACTGGCTAGCACCGGGGGGCTACCTGCTGGTTGAAACTAGCGAGCGACAGGCACCGATGACCGCCGAGATCTTTACTCGAAACGGGCTAATACCACAGATGGCAAATAACGACGAACTGGATGCTACTGTCGTAATCGGCACAAGGCCTGCCCTCTAGAACGAATCCGTGATTCTAGCTCTTTCGAAAATGAGAGTGGTACGAAGTTAGTAGCAGGTATTGGAAAACAAAAAGCTGTCTTATTCAACCATCATGAAATTAAGAAAATGGCAATACTTAATAAACGCACCTTATTTTTTTAGAGGAAAACACTTGATTACCTTGTTATACGAAAGAAGATTGACTGGATAAAAGTGCTTCAGATTCTATTAACATATTATTTCGTTGCAGGTATTTTCAGCAAAATATAGAATTGATAACTGATGTTTCTAATAATAATGTAAGAACACAGGAGTGTGTGGTATAGGAAGGGTAATTGGATTCGAACTAAGCAGCCAAGAACCTGAGAAGGCTGCGAAATTTTATTCTAAAGTTTTCGGTTGGGAAATTGCAGAGCCTCAATGGGATTATTGGGCTGTTACGACTGGAAAAGACGTAAAGCCTGGTATAAACGGAGGAATCGGTAGAGGTCCAAATGATTATCCTCATGGAACTCGTATTCAAATCGAAGTTGATTCAATTGATGAGGCTATTTCTAATGCGAAAAAAAATGGTGCGATGATTGTGAGAGATAAGATGGAGCTTGATGATTTCTTTCTTGCCTACCTTGTAGACCCAGTTGGAATTGGTTTTGGACTTATTCAAAAAAATAAGCAAAGTATTATGAAGGGTATTCCTTCACTTAGAATTATCCCATAAATTGTGCTTGGATCTTAGTCGAAATTCAAGTTTTGTGTAATCCAGCTGCCATATTTGTTTTTTTTGATTAATGGCTGTTAGAGTAAATAATACTACTTTCATTTCTATGGGGCCATTCGAATTCACAGGTGAATTTACTAAAAAAAGGAGCCCGGAGGCCCCAAAAAACTCTCTTTAAATCAAAAGCTTAAATGAATCTCCGTCCGAATCCTAACCGTCTTCTTCTTTCTATCTCGATTTCAATTTCAATTCGTCTTCTTCTTGCTTCGATTTCAATTTCAATTTCAATAGGGACAAACCGTCTTCTTCTAAAAAGCAAATCTCTTCGACCAAATCCCCCAAATCCGAGTGTCATTAATTTCCTCCCCCCTTCAATAACGGTAAAAATTCAATAGGACAAATTAAAATTAAATTTACACGACATCCTACCAAATTAGAAAGTCATAAAAGAAGTACCTACGATGATAAGCAGAATGAACAATACAACGATTAATACAAAAGTGCTGCCGCCGCCATATCCGCCGCCATATCCGCCGCCATAACCATACATATCTTTTCACCACCTTTTAGCATATTTGAAGAAAGATTCCTTCACTATGTATATATATTTCAAAATTTAAATGTTGATTGGACAACCATCATATTGGTAGAACAAAATTAGAAATTTTTTTATAAATAATAAAGGGGTCGAATAAACATAACCGCTACAATAATGCTGGGTAAGTGAGTATTCAATTGTTTCAAGGACTCCTGCACAGGTTTAAGGAAGACCTGAAATAGTGGAGTAAACGTCAGCAAATGTAAGAGAATGATTTAATTAACAAGAAAAAGAACTTGGAAACTCTCCAAGTTCTTTTTCTAGTGACAGAATATAATGAGATTTAACGAAACCCACTTTTTTAGATTTACGCTGATAATGTTTTCTCATTATTTTCAGTTGCGGTTTTATCATCTTTCATTCGGCTGAAGATCGTTGCTAGGATTGGCCCAGAAATGTTATGCCATACACTAAAAATGGCACTTGGTACTGCAGCTAAAGGAGAGAAATGTGCGGCTGCAATGGCAGCACCTAAACCAGAGTTTTGCATTCCAACCTCAATGGCCACAGCTTTTTTCTTTGGTAAGTCCATCTTGAAAATTCTTCCAAACGTATATCCCAATAAATAACCAAGACAGTTATGTAGGACTACGACGGCAAAAATAATTAAACCAGTTTTAGCAATCGACTGTTGGTTTGCAGAAACAACCGCGGCTACGATAGCAACTATTGCAATAATGGAAACAAGCGGAAGAACCTTCACACTAGCTTGTGCTTGTTTATTTAATAATTTTTTTACCACTACTCCAAGAACAATCGGTATTAGAACGATTTTTACAATCGAAAGGAATAAGCCGCTAGGATCAACAGGGATCCATTCGCTGGCAAGGAATAGAATAAGTGCCGGTGTGACAAGTGGAGCAAGAATGGTTGTTATCGACGTTATCGTTACACTTAATGCGACATCGCCTTTAGAAAGGAAGGTCATCACGTTAGATGCTGTACCGCCAGGACAGCATCCTACTAAAATAACTCCAACCGCAATTTCCGGTGAAAGCTGCAGACCCTTTGCTAGTAAAAAAGCGAGCAGAGGCATGATTAAAAATTGGCCTACAACTCCGATCGCTACGTCCTTAGGACGCTTGAATACTTCTTTAAAATCATTTGCGGATAATGTTAAACCCATGCCAAACATAATGATTCCAAGTAAAAGTGAAATGTGGGGAGCAATCCAAGTAAAGGTTACAGGAGATAAAAAGGCAAGAACCGCAAATACTAATACCCAAACTGCAAAAGTATTGCTTACAAATTGACTAACACGTTCTAAAGTTTTCAATGTTTCCACCTCAGTAAGATTATTTCGTAATGCTAAGTATTATAGGGTATTATTCCAATAAACACAATAGTTTGAAAATTATTTTTTTACAAAAGCAAAGCGACTAATCCTAAACGCGTTAAATCGGTAATATAATAAAGAAGTTGTGCTTGCTACAGGGGGGTTCCAAAAAGTAGGAGAATGAAAGATATTAGGTCATTAGCCGCCAGGTTAGTCCCTATATAGAGCTATGGAAGACAAATTAGTCGAAAGTTCATAATGGGTATGAAGGACAAAATAGGTAGAAAGCCAAGAGATTAGTCCTTCATAAGAGCTATGAAGGCCAGATCAGGTGGAAAACCAAAGAGATTAGTCCTTCATAAGAGCTATGAAGGCCAGATCAGGTGGAAAACCAAAGAGATTAGTCCTTCATAAGGGCTATGAAGGCCAGATCAGGTGGAAAACCAAAGAGATTAGTCCTTCATAAAGGCTATGAAGGCCAGATCAGGTGGAAAACCAAAGAGATTAGTCCTTCATAAGGGCTATGAAGGCTAGATCAGGTAGAAGCCCACCAAGATAAGTCCTTTATAAGGAGAAGGAAAAACATCTAAGTTGCTAAAGAGAGTCAACTAACAGTCCTACAATCATGAAAAAAGGAGGTGGTGCCTTTTGAGGGCACTTCCCCCTTAAACTACTAAACTTTATTTTCCATTCCCAGGCCCAACACGGCGAGTTGAAGTGGCTGTTTTACTAGCATCGGTTTCTGATGTGCTTGTAAACGTAAGGTTTGTTGGAACAGGCTGAGCTGTACCGCCTTTAGGAAGCTTCACGTAAACCGGTACAGCAACCGTTTTACCCGCTTCAACTTCAATTACGTTATGCTGAAATTGAATATCCCAGCCAGCATCCGTTTTGGCATTAAGGCGGATAAGGTCGGTTCCATTTCCGGTATTGGTAACATTGAAGTAATAGGCTGCTACTTTACCTGGTGTGGCAAATTCTGAATTACCGTTCGCAACTGATACACCTCGGGTAAATGAACCTGCACCATCCAGATGACGGACAGCTATCCGGTAAGAAAGAGCACCTTTAGCATCATATTTTTTATCTAAAATGTAGAAGTGGAGACGGTTATGCTCGTCTGTGTACTCACTTACAACGCCATCACCAGTTCCTGCCTTGAAGAGGGCATCGGCTAACTGTTGGTAATCGCCTTTGGAAAGCATCGCTGTGGAACCATCCGGGCGTTTAAAGTCTACTTGATTGATATCTTCTTTGTGTGAATCGATGACCCAAATATTTGGTGCTGATTCACTATTCTTAGTTTTCGCTAGCAGTACACCAGTGTCAGGGGCAAATGAATCAAAACCAACCCGGTCGACAACTTCAAGTGTATAGTTATTGTACCATTTAGCACCGCGCTGCATGTCCGCGCGCCAATCATCATTTAAAGAGTTTGGTGGTGTGTTATCCACCATGCTAATATTGATCCCGTGTAATCCTGTCCGTCCAAACTCGCTGCCGGTTGGTACTTCCCGAGAAAGAATATCGGCAAAGACTGGCCCAGTTTCAGCTAAGCGATCGCGGTCTAGGTTTAGATATTGGTCAGGTGAGAGGAAGCCCTGTTTTATTTTATTACGCAGCATGTGATGCGATGGAGCTGATGCCCCTAAGGTTGATGGGACCATCCAGCGTGTGTGCGGGCCACCTGGTCCATTGAAGCTTCCGCGGCTCATTAACTCCCAAGGACCGGAGTAGGTACGAGATACAGGAATTCCATATGGATTGTTATAGTTGTCACCGAGAGCCATTATATGACCGAATTCGTGAGCGAAGGTACCCATTCCGTCATTTTCCCCTTGAATCGATGTTCCTCCGCTGGCACTAGACCAAATACTTTTAGCAGCATACCACGAAGTCCAAGGAACATATCGGGTAACCGCTGAATTTGGCATTCCCGGAACATTTGCTCCACCAACGATAGGGCCAAATGGATTTGTTACGGCTCCGGCATTTTGAAACATCATTTCACCAAGCTCCTGCCAGACACCGGATTCATCATAACCAGCGTGAATGATAAAATTAAAATCAAATTTTTCTCCAGAAGCATCCATGTCAGCTTTTGCTTTGGCAACGGCTTCAGACCTAAGGTTTTTAGCCTTGAATCCTGCCGGCATGTTTACTTGCTGCCCAAACTCGTTAAGACCGTATTCGAATTCATTGCCATCCATACGATAGGTGCCGAAAGATTTAAGTTCGATTTTCCATTTGCCGAAGGAATTTTCTCGCCAGTATTCGTTTACTGTTCGATAGTTGTTTAATGCTGAAGGCTTGTTGAGGAAGTCTTCCCAAAACTTTCCGATTTGATCGCGAGGAATTTTACCAGTGCCGATAGGGTTGCCTGCAAGTTCGGACCCCTCAGGCTGGTTTAAAATAAAATCTCGGTCTTGGAAATCTACAATAATGAGTGAACCTCTAATGACTCTGTCTGCCTTAATGTCAGATGTGTTCCAGTCAACTCCAGGAACGGGCTTGTAATCTTTCCACGTCATATCCCGTGGAAGAACCCATGATTGCGCATCAGCAGGTTCTGGAAAATTTGATAATCCTGGCTGCTCCGCGTAAACGGTTGTTGATACTGCCACAGTCAAAAAACTAGTCAAAAAAATGAGTGACCTCTTCAAACTCCTCAAACCATCAGCCTCCTAAAAATTATTATGTACAGGTAAAGGATAACATTTTTGTACAAGTCTGAAAATAAAGAAAAATCATAATTTTTAAAATAGAAATAAAGTCCTGAATCAAAGGGCCTATTGTCATTTAGGAAAATAGTTTTAGGGAAAAAAAACAATAGAGTCTGTTTTTGATATAAAAAAATTAAGCCAGGAAGGAACAAAAACACTCCAAATGAATCATTTTTAATAGATTCAGAATTGTTAAACTATTAATAACATCATGAGGTAGCTTCAAATAAATCTGTTAGGAGGGAATGAGTTGGAAAGAGAAGTACGCTTGATTCCGTACCAATTGATTGCAGAAATTGAAGAAGTAACCGAGGTGCCAAAAGGGGTTGAAATGATTCAGGCCCAAGAACTGTGGGAAAAGACAAAAGGAAAGGGGATCACAATCGCCATTTTAGATACTGGCTGTGAATTAACCCATATCGACTTAAAGGATCGAATTATTGGCGGACGAAATTTCACCAAGGATGACCGGGGAGACCAAAATAACTTTCAAGATTACAATGGTCATGGTACACATGTTGCCGGTACGATGGCAGCAACTGCCAATGGTACAGGGGTAATCGGTGTTGCTCCAGAAGCAAATCTATTAATTGTAAAGGTTCTTAATAAAAATGGATCCGGCCAATATGAATGGATTATCAATGGAATCTACTATGCAATTGAACAAAAGGTTGATATTATCTCCATGAGCCTAGGCGGTCCTAAAGATGTTCCAGAATTACATGAAGCAATTAAAAAGGCCGTCTCCAATGGAATACTCGTAGTTTGTGCGGCTGGAAATGAAGGGGATGGACGCGACTCAACAGATGAGCTGTCCTATCCGGCGGCTTATAACGAGGTAATCAGTGTAGGTGCTACCAGTCTAAATCGCAAAATATCGGATTTTAGCAATTCTAATAGGGAAGTAGATTTAGTCGCTCCCGGTGAAAAAATAGTATCAACTTTTCTAAACGGAAAATATGCAAAGCTTACGGGAACGTCCATGGCAACTCCGCATGTATCGGGTGCACTTGCTTTAATTAAAGCGATCTCAAATCAAACTTTTGAGAGAAATCTTACAGAGCCAGAACTTTATGCTCAGCTTATAAGAAGAACTATACCACTAGGAAATTCTCCAAAGCTTGAAGGGAATGGAATGGTGTATTTGACGACCATCGATTATTTAGCAAAGTTAGCAAGCGCAAAGGAACAGCAAGAGATTTTGAATGTTTAATTCTTAAACCTGCTTATTAAAAAACTAATAAAATAGGCTCTATTAAGTAGAAGCTAGGTCCTTTTTCCTGCTAACAAAAAGTAAATAGTATGAAAATTAAGAGTTTTTACACTATTGATTAATCCCTCCACATCCTACAATTATTTTATAGAGGGTGAGGAGGGATTTAATGAAAAAGAAAACGCTATCGATCGCAACAACACTTTTTACTACCATTGCTTTAACACTATCATCTATGAATTATACAAGTGCGGAAACAGTAGATTCGAAAAAGGGACAAACAGTAAACTCTTTAGCACCTTTAAAATCAGAGGCGAAATATTCCTATAAGGATGCCATTCGTGAGACAGTTTTTGTCCAATCAAGCCTCGACACCGATGAAAATGGGGTTCCTGACCGAATTGCTGTTGACATTATCCGTCCGAAAGAAACGAACACAGGATTAAAGGTACCAGTAATTATGGATTCAAGTCCCTATTATGAAAGCATAGGGAGGGGCAATGAAAGTGAAGTAAAGGACAAAAATAAAGATGGTATTAACGAAAAGTTTCCGCTTTACTATGATAATTATTTTGTTCCACGTGGATATGCGGTTGCCTTGCCGGAAATGGTAGGCACTAATCAATCGGATGGCTGCCCAACTACAGGCGGTTATGAGGAGATTGAAAGCATTAAAGTGGTTATCGATTGGCTCAATGGAAGAGCAAAAGCATTTGATAAAAATAATCAAGAAGTACAAGCTTCTTGGACAACCGGCAATGTGGGCATGATTGGTAAATCCTATGACGGAACGTTAGCAAATGGCGTCGCCGCAACCGGAGTAGAAGGACTAAAGACAATCGTTCCGATTGGTGCGATTAGCAATTGGTATAATTATTATCGTTATGCGGGGCTAACATACTACAACAATGGCCCTGGTGGATTAGCAAGCAGAGTCGTTAACAGCTCCAGAAAAGCAACTTGTCAGCACGTGTTCAATCGTATAAATCAAATGGCAGATGAT
>Ga0213823_1002046_pt1 | contig 11329 bp, 15 predicted proteins | sample MC6MC0907MG_FD_179887 | JGI IMG/M metagenome (GOLD analysis project Ga0213823, IMG submission 179887) | Enriched soil aggregate microbial communities from Iowa State University, Ames, United States - MC6-MC0907-MG | ecosystem: Environmental > Terrestrial > Soil > Unclassified | place: USA: Iowa...
TGATGGCCTCATCGCGAGCAAGCTCGCTCCCACAGGTTTTTCAGGGGTGGAGGAAAAGTGAGCGCCCAGAAACAACAAAGCCCTCGCATTTCTGCGAGGGCTTCGTTTTGTATGGTGCCGGCACCAGGAGTCGAACCCGGGACCTACTGATTACAAGGAAGGTGCTTCAAACATATGTATCAATGGCTTACGGGATTTCTTGTTACGTCCAGACGCGCCAAAGCCCGCGTATATGGCGGGCCCTGTGTCGCTTGTTACGTCCGGTTTGCTCAGTCTGCGGAGGGGGAAACAGTGGGTACGCTGTGGTCGTAGACGTCCATCATCTTCGGGTCGCGGTGACCGCTGGCTTCTTGCTTATCCGCCCGAGTACCCACCGTGTCGGTAATGCCGCGTCGTTTCAGGTCGTGAAGGCCGAACCGTTGTTCCGGTGTGATGATTTCGTCGGCAATGGCCAAGGTAATGAAACGTTGCCAGGCGGTGTCCAGGCTGGACTTGCGAAGCGGGCCGCCATGGCTGGCCACGATGATATTCCGTCGTGACGGTGCGATCGGTATCGCTGTTTTGCGTTTTGCCCAAACTTTAGCTCGATAGGCCTTTGCGTGGTCCCAAGCCTTTCGGAGGCGGGGCGTCCAACGAACAATGTTGTCCCGGCTTCCCTTCCTCCGATTGGTCAGAATCCCGCTCTCTAGCTCGTTGGCGTCGGTCAAGGTTACAACCTCGATCCCGCGCAACCTGCAGAGATAGGCCAGTTCCATCACGTAGCCGAGATATTCCGGGCAACCGCCTTTTTCGCCTCGTATCAAAAGGCCTCGGGCGATTGCCCTATCAATGAGTACATCCATGACTTGATGGTCCGGCAGGCGGCGTAGTTTACGTTCGACGGGTGCCTCAATGCCCAGGGCCGGGTTCACTTCAAGAAAGCCGCGATTGCGTCCCCACTGCAGAACGCGCCGTAGATATCGAAGAACGTGGGCAGCTTTGGACGGAGTCCCCTCGTCTGCCAAACGGTCAACGATGCGCTGTACCAGAGCGGAAGTGAACTTGCGCACCGCCAAGTCGCCCAGCGGCTTTCCCAGCTTGGTAGGCAAACTCAGTAATACATCCCGTGAGTAGCAGTAATCGTCCTGGGTTTTCGGGCTGAGCTTCTTATAACGGTCACTCTCATGAAACTGGCTGCAAACGTAGCTGAGCGACCCACGGTCGACGTTGGATGCCTCGTCCATGATCTGGTGCAGTTCGGCCAAGGAAACATCCGCTGGCGCGATGTTGCGCCGGCGCTGTTTTCCCGCCTCGTCGTAGTGCAACGTGTACCAGACCTGACCTTTTCGATGGTCGAAGTAAACGGCCGCTGGAAGAGCGGCCTGGTCGATATGGGCGGGTATGTGCGGATTGTGCTTCCGCTTCCGTGCTTTCCTCATAGGATGTCGGCGTCGTATCTGTCTGCTGTGGCTGGCTTCATGCCGGCGGCCTGATTGATAAGGTCCAGCGTGGTCCATGGCCCGGTCCGGCCACGGAACAGGCGAACGCCCTGGTCGATCAAAGACCGTTCAACATCAGACCGGCGTTGGTAGCCGGTAATACGCTGCAGGTCGGTGAATACCAGGACGTTGTCCGATCGGGAATTCATTGCTAGCCCTCTGTAAGCTAAAGCACCCCGGCCAGTCTAGCCCTGCGGCCGGGGTATGGTTATTAGAAGTTGCGATGCAAACTGCTGGGATCTATTGAGCGGACAAATCTGCCAGTGCCGACTTGTAACTGGCGTATCCCATGCTTTGAGCAACGATATCCAAAGCCTCTGTGTGGCTGATGCCTCGCACCTTCTTGATTTTTGTGGCGCGGCGCTTTAAGCCTTTGATGGTTTGAGGCGGTGCTGTCTCGGGGGGCAGCTCATTACCAAACTCAGCGTGCATAGCGTTTCTCCCGGGCTGCTCGCGCAGCAGTTTTTTCCGCCATCAAGGCTGCCCATTCCTCTGATTTCCTTTGCTGACGCAGCTTGCTGCAGGTCTGATGCCGGCGGGTTGATCGAGCAAAGCCGCAGATATCGCAAACGCTTGGCAGGTCCAGGCGTTTGCTGGCCATCGCCGGCCGCGTTCGGATATAGCTGCTCATATGAATGCCCCAGTATTGACTGGCTTGGCCAGGAGTTCGGAAACCAGCGCCGCTTCGTGCGGAGCTAGATCCCCCAGCAGTTGAGCCATGTTGGTGACAGATTCGAGCCGGATCCGAGCATCTGCGGTTTTCTGCACCTGGTAGTCGAAAAGCGCGGTGCCAACGATTCGGATGGCCATCAGGTGCCGTGCCGCTTGCGTAACCTCGGCCGGCGATGTGGTAGCCTTCGGGTCGCTGCTGCTTTGGTGCTGTGCTTGCATGGTGTTGCCCCTCAGTGGTGGTTGGTGTCGGGGAGCTGCAACTCCTCGGCGCCATTCATTTACCGGCTTTGCCGGCTTCAGAGACTGGTGGATTGGCTCAGGCCTTTCGCACCAGGTGAATTACCAAGTCTTCAAATTCCCCTTCGTCGTGGCAGGACTGCCACTCCAGGACCGCCTGGATCTGTTCGCGTGAACAGTCCATGACGAGTATTTCGCCTTGGCCAGTGCTGGCTCGAACTTCGAGGATCTGCACCAGGCCTTCGGCGCCATAGGCTTCGGCGAAAACTGTCCGACCCTCATAACCCAGCTGGGTCATCACGCCATTGAGGCGACGGATCCCATAAATCGCGTTGTCAGGTTCCTGCTCAACAATCACTTGGATGTGCATCGATCTGCCTCCTGGTCAGGCCTTGAAAATCCAGCATTTAACGGTGGGGCAACGGGTGACCATGGGGTTCTTGATCGCTTGCGCGGACCGCACGGCGCTATCCACGGCTTTGTAATCCAGGTACTTGTGGCTGCGGGACTCTTTGAGTAGATCCTTCAACGTGGTGACATCTGCGAGCTTCTGGCGGTGCTCTGCAGCACGCTCGGCGAACTCGTTGAGGTTGATGGCGATGATGTCCGGGTTCTTGCTGTGGTTTACCAGGGGCTCGTCGTAGATCGACTCCAGGTAGTCATAAACCTGCCAAAACTCGGCAACGGCGCTGTGATCCGCGTTGGTTGTGCTCTGCCGCTCAAGGGCCATTTCAACGATCTGTCGGCGCGTTGAGCTGACTTGCACCTCAGTCAGCGTGACCACCAGGCTGATGGCATCCAGCAGGGCGAACAACTGGGCGTGGTTTTTGATGATCCGCTCTACACCGATGTAACCCCGTAATGCGTTGCCACACTTCCGGCAGGCGCCTTCGCCGGCGAACTGCGTGTCACATGCAAAGCAATGAGTGTGCAGCCGGCGAAGCCTGGTTTCGTGTTCAGGAAAGCGCAGGCTGAAGAGATCCATAACCTCGGCTTCCTTGCGTACCGCCTGCAGAAGGAAATGGCTCAACACCCCTCCGTCCAGGGCATTGAGTTTGTCCGCTGCAGCGCGGCTTTCAGGGGTGACCACCGGGCGAATGAAGTGCAGCTTCACGATGCGCGTCATGATCGCTTCGTGGGCAACCACTGCGGCGTTCTGGCTGATAGCGATCGTGCCGCGAAACGGCGGCTCGTAGGTTTCGTTGCCAGCAGTTTTGACGCCCTTGGTGGCCAGTGTGCCGCCGCCGAAAAAGTCTTTCAGCTCGTCCCATTCGAAGGTTTTAGCGTGCGCTTTGTCTTCGCTATGGCGGTCGGCCTCGAGGAACACAACTGGCATTCCGGACACCTGCCCCATCAAGCGCGACCGGCCGGCCTTGGTGGACTTCATCGGGTCGAACCCTTCGTAGCCTTCACGGCCGAGCAGTTTCCACAGCAGGTTGAGCAAGGTGGTCTTGCCGGCGCCGGCCTCGCCGGTGGCCTCGAGGAACGGGAACGACTGGTATCGGGCGCGGATTTGCTCGCAGAACAACGAACCAAAGAAGAACAGCAGGGCCGCCAATCCTTGGGTGCCAAAGCAGATCCAGAGTAGCCGCAACCATTCCTCGTCGTAGCCTTTGGCATCGCGCTGCAGCTGCACCGGCACGCCCTTCTGCAGGGTCTTGAGCCGCATTTTCCCGAACTCGAAATAGTCCTCGCTGTTCACCGGGTAAACGTTGCCGCCCTTGATGGCTACGTCGCCGTAGATGTAGCACTCGTATTCCTTGCTGTATCCCACATAGTCGATGGTAGAGACGGTTTTGATTCCGTACAGCTGGTCTTTCATGAGCTTGTCCAGTTGCTGGCCACTGCCGGTGTACATGGCACCAGCGGCCATCCCGAGCAGTCGCTTTTTGAATTCGCTGGCGGTGGCGAGCTGGCCGCTGGTGAAGGTGTTCTTGACGCTGCCGGCGTCATGGGGGAAGTCCACGCGCAGGTAGTACCAGGACTCGTCGGTGACTTCGTTTCGCTGGAAGTAAAGGGCTTGGGGGTAGCAGTTGGCGATCTCCACCACGCTGCCGGACTGCTGCAGTGCCTTTTCGCGCATTTGCGCCTGGTTCAGCAGCTGATCATCGTGCTGTTCACTGTCCTCGAGGTCCTGGACGGCACGGTTGTATTTTTCCATGTCCAACTTGAACCAATAGAGGCGGTTGCCGAAGCCCAGGTGGAATTCGCCGCGCTTGTTCCAGTCGTACATCAGCAGCGCTTTCTCAGCGGCGCTTTCAGCGATCAGCAGCGCGCCCTGGTGGCGGATCTGTTTGAGGTCGGTGGCGATCTGATTGGCTCGTTTTTCATCACCTTCGATGAACGCCCAGCGCTGGTGTAAGTCGTTCCAGTCGAACTTACGGCCGTCACGCTGTGGGATCTGTGCAGCCTCACAGACGAAGCCCATTTCCCGCGCCTGGCGGACCCACCGACGGGTATAGGCGTGCGCACCTGGTTCGTTATCCAATGCCCAAACGAGTTTCGGAAGTTTGTCGCTCCGATCGCGCAATAAGGCTTTCAGCGACTCTTCAGGGAAGGCGTTCGAGGACATCGCGGCTACCGCCGAAAGGCCGTTATGTACTAACGCGATTGCATCGAAGATCCCTTCAACGATCCACACTTCCTTCACTTCGAGCAGGTCGACGCACGGAGGGCACCACCACACCCCGCGATAGCTGTCCTTCGACTTGAAGCGCGCCTTCATTTTTCCAAAGCGGTGTGGTCTGTCTATCAGTCGTTCCCACCAGCCCCCTTTTTCCAGGGCGAAACGAACGGTAGCGCTGCCGGCATTGAGTTCCGGGGAGTAAAACGTCTCCTGGGTGAACCATCCGCCTATCAAGGAAATGTCGAACCCGCGGGCGAACTCCAGATAGGCCCGTGCGGTAGCTGTAGGCGCGCTTTCTGTCGCCGGTGCTCGCTTACTCCAGTCCTCAAAGAGATCGTCGTAGATCTCCTTCACATGGACCGTGTGTCCGCACTTTTCCTGACGGCCGCAAATGAGTTGCCAAGGGCTATCGAAACGCGTGTAAAGCTCTTTCTTGTTGCACTTCGGGCAGGTTCCGCCGCGCATGTAGTTCGTGAATGGACGGTGCTTAAGTCCAAACTCGGATTGGATGCGCTCCAGGACGTCGTGACGTAGGTCGTCTCTCATGATTACTTCACTGCTTTAAGGCTGAGGGATAGGGCCGCCATCAGGCGTTTTTGAGCCGCCATCACCGGGGTTCTTTCTAAAATCGAGCTGTGCCGTTTTTCTTGCGGGACATACCGATATTCGTCTGCATACCAGTAGTCGTTGAGGCTCAAGCGGTACTGCTCACGCATGGCGACTAGAAGCGCTTCGGCTTCTGCAGGTGGCAGCTGGGCGGTCAGAATCACGGCGTTTCCCATCTTGAAACCTCGATTTCGGGCGCAGCTCACCCAAACCCACGGGAAGTAGGCTCAGGGCGGGGGTAAAGGGTTGTTAGAAAAGGTTGCTGTAAACGGGAAGGCCGTCGCCTTCAGGTGCCGCGATGATTCGCTGGTAGATCAGTTCGACAGGTACTGCCCACGACAGGCCTGTACTCGGCTCATAGATCTGCGCTACGGCCGGAGAGCTAACCGAAAGGTCCAAGCATTGGCCATTCTTGAAGGTGTTGAACTCGCTGAAAGCAAGTTCAGCCAGTCTGCGAGCCATTGCCGGTTCTACATTGAGCGCCGCAATCAAGTGCTCGGTAATGCGGCTCAGCAATTGAGTGTCGCTGTTCAGGTGTTCCGACTGATGCCGCACCAAAAATCCCTTGGCGGCGATCAGCATGCTGTCCTGGTAATCCAAATCCGTGGAAGCGTTGTTCATTTGGTTTTCTCCGACTTAGCTCGGTAGAGATCGATCGCCGCATACACCTCGGCGGTGCGTGCGGCCAGGTGAAGGGTGTGAGCGTTCAGGATCAGTTCGGCTTCGTCTTCGGTGATCGAACCGTCCTCCAGAGCCTGCGCAATGATCTGGTCGACGGTGCCTTGCTTGGCCGATGCCTGCATCGAGCGTGCATACATCTCTACGTTGTCCAGGTGGTCTGGCTCGGCCATGGAGACGAACATGCCGCCATACATTCTGGCCACGTAGTTGGCGAAGTGCTGAGTCCCTGTTTCCTGCTCCAGTTGGTGAATCTGAACGTCGGTCAGCGGTCGGCAGTTGTTGTTTTCGTATGCATGGTTGTCGAACTTCTTCAATGGCAACCCGATCCGTGCTGCTGCGCATTCGCGGCCGCCTGGATAGCTACAGATGATCGCGCTTACAACTTCACGACGGGTTTTTAGAACCGGTGTTTTCATCTTCTGCTGTTCCTTCTGCGCGCTGGCCATTACTGTGCAATCACGCCTTCTTTGATGCCGAGCAGTACGGCGGCGCGATGTGCTTCCCCACGGCGACAATGGCTTTGGCCACTCAACACCGCATAGACGGTGCTGGGGTTCAGCTGGTGTTTAACAGCAAAGTCTTTTACTGATTGGCCCCGCTTTTCCAGCGCTTCACGCGCTTTCTGGCGAGCTTGCTCGGTGATGCTTGAGTTGGGCATAGTGCAGATCCGTGCAATTTCATGTGGTGTGAGATGCACAATGATGCACTTAGGTGCACTTGTAAAGACTAAGGATGAAAAAAAGTGCATCTTTCTGAAGAAATAGGCTCCCGACTCCAAGAAGAGCGGAAGCGGTGCGGGCTGACCCAGCTCCAAATCGCCGAAGCGCTTGGAATTGCCAAACGGACCCAGGCCAATTGGGAGTCTGGCGCCAGTGACGCTACTGCCTCTTACCTGAGCAGAGTTTCCAATGATTTTGGCTTTGACGTTCCTTACATACTCACCGGCGTACGAACCACTTTGGCTGGCAATGCGTTGAGCCCTGTGGAGGACGTCCTGGTCAAACAATACCGAAGCCTGCCGGAGGAAGACCAAAGGGCTATTCGTCGTTACCTCAAAGCACTGGCCGACGCCGCAGCTTCTGAAGCGGGGTCGAGGTAGGGAGAAACAACACAAGTTCATCTGATCCGCCTCCATAACTGTCTGCGTTTTTCGTCCGATAAAGCGATTCAGCAATGCACTGTATGGAGAAACAAGCATGTTGGATCGCATGAACGCCGATGTCGGCACCGTCGAATTCTCTGCATCCGCACGGGTGGAGCTTTCGCATCTTGAACGCCGCTTGATAGGGCTATACCGACAGTTGAGCCCCAGGGAGCAGGAGCATTTACGAAGGCTGACCGAGGCGCTGAGCGCGCATCCTGACGATAACGAAACCGACTGATTCCCGGTGCCGCCGGCTTTCTCGGGTCGGCGGCTCGCATTACGCGACTGCCTGCGTGCCGAGCCTTTCGAACAACTCACGTTGCTGTGCCCTGGGCAATTCCCTCAGTCGATCAAATAGCATCCGGTCGAATGTCTGTGCCGACGGACTCAACGTGTGCGAAAAAGTTAGGTTGGCCACCCAGGTGTGCCCACACCGGGGGTCAAGGCACTGGCAGTAAAGCTTGGCGAAGTCCGTAGACAGAGCCTCCCGCGACGAAATCCTGCCTTTGTGTCCGCACTTACATGTGACTCGCATATCCCCTCCCCAGGGTGAATCAAATTGCCATCATCCTATCGTAATAGGCATAAATTTTCGCCTTTTGACTCTGCTATGCAGTTGTTTCGGGAGCGGGTGGTTCTCTCCAGGAAATCCGTCGGTCTGCCCGTAATGCCTCATTGATTTGGCTAAATAGCTGGCAAATCGGCCTGATTTCATTGCTCGTATAAACGCGGTCAATCTTTTCGATGTCTCCAAACCCTGCGCTATTTTCCGGAATGATGCCGGCCAGAGCTGGATTCATCCGCCAGGCTGCGATTACGTCGTTTCGCGTGATGTTCTTGACCTTTTCCAGCTCGTCCTTGGCCTGGAAATCCCCCACGGGGATGATCTGAATAGCGTTCTCCTTGCCGTTGGGGATGTTGACGAACATCGAGCGGAAGTTGCCCACCCCTTTACTGGCGCTGATCTGGGCGCGCAGCTCATCCTCATCCTCTTCAGTCAGGTCCGGGTCGTTGGTGTAGAAGATGTAACCCGCATGAGCGCCGTTGCTGTAATAGCGCCGGCGGAACAGTGTCGCGGCTTCGTTGAGTAACAGCGCCTGCAAGCCGCCCAGGTAGTCCGGCACGCCATAAATGTTCTGTTCTACGTCGTAATCCATGACGTGCTCGATCTCGTCCTGGTCGAAGTCCAGGTACTTGTTATCCGGCAACAGCATCCGGTAGCCGCCATCGACTTTCACCCGCATGTTGATCGTTGGCAGGTGCTGCATCTCCAGCACTTGGCCGAACGCATTGGTGTCGCGGTAGAAATACGCTTCGCCGAAGACCATGTAGTCCAGGCCGGCCTGACCCATGGTCTGGGTGCTGCAACCGGCCGAGGGGATAAACTCACGCAACAGCAGGTTGCGCTTGAACTTCGGAATGGCGCCGTGGTGCGCGTTGGCGCGCAGCAGCTTGGCCAGGCCTGGCCGGGACACTGGTGGCTTGTAGATTTCGCCGTCGTCGCTGGGGAACACTCCCAGGTACTCCCCGATGTTGCCGGACAGCACCTGTTCCGGCTCGCCGAACGTGAACGCCCGCATGGGCTGTTGCTGACGCGCCTGATGGGCGATCTGGCGTTTTTTGTGTCGTGGCTTGGACATTGTTTCCGCTCGTGAGGTAGCGGCTACGGCGCCGCTTGTTCGTGTTCAAGGGTTCATTGGCCAGGGCGTGCATGATGGCCCAGGCGATATCGGCGTGGCCGGTGGCGTCGGTGCGTGAGGCGCTGTAGGTGATCTGGCCGCTGCCCGTGGCGCCGCGCTTGATGGTCAGGAAGGCCTGGGCGATGTCCGTCCAGCCCGCATCCCATTCGATGCGGCTGCCCTGGATGGTGTCCTGGGCTTTGAGCACCAGGGCGTTCTTGGCTTCAAGGCTGTAATGAATCGGCGTCGCCTTCGCGTAGAAGTCACGCACCAGGTCAAATACGCCATAGCCCACGCCGGTGACATCGATGCCGATGTGTTGGACGTTGAAGCGCTCGGTCAGCTTCTTGACCTGGGCGGCCTGGTAGGTGAACGAGTGCCCACGCCAACTGTGTTTTTCCAGGATCCGGAACTTCGCCCCGGGTTCGAGTGGCGGCGCGATGACCACGCATGTCGCATCGTCGCGGGTGCGGCTCGGGTCGTAGCCCAGCCAGACCGGGCTGTTGCCGAATGGCCGATCATCGTCGGGCTTGTAGTCTTCCCAGAGCGTCAAGTCGGAGTAGCAGCGCTCCAGGTCTTTGAGGGCGAACGCGCTCTGTGTGCTGTCGATGAACTTGCAGTAGAACAACTGCTGAAATTTGTCCTCGTCGTACTCCAGCTGCAGCTGCTCCAGGTCGAACAGATCGCAGCCGCCGGCGATCGCGTCGTCCAGCGTAATCGTCTTGCGCCATTGGCCGTCCGGACACAGCGCGCCCTGGGTGTATGCCGCTTCGCTCGGCCAGGTGCCGCCCGCTTTCTTGCCGCGTTTGCTGTTGCGGAACTCTTCACCGGACCAGAACGGGTACGCCTGATGCGACACCGCGCTGGGCGTCGAGAAGTAGGTTTTGCGCCATTTCTTGTGGGTGCCCATGGCGCTGGCCACGGTGCTCAGTTTCTCGAAATCGCGGATCCAGAAATATTCGTCGACATAGACATGGCCGTGATAGCCCTGGGCGGTGCTGCTGTTGGTGCTGAGGAAGCGCAGTTCGGCGCCGTTACTGAGTGTGATGGGGTTGCCGGTCAGCTCGATACCGAACCATTGCTGAGCGAAACCGACAATGTAGCTACGGAAAATCTCCGACTGCGCCCGGCTGGCCGACAGGAACACCTGGTTATCGCCGGTCAGCACCGCGTCCATGAACGCCTCGCCGGCGAAGTAGTAGGTCAGGCCTACCTGGCGACTTTTCAGGATATTGCGGATCCGCCGCGTCAGCGGGTTTTGCTTCGCCTCAAACAGCTCCTGCTGGTAGCGGTACATCTTGGAGATGAATTTATCCAGGAAGTCCACTTCGGTCAGGCCGCTGATATCGTTCTTGGCCTTCTTTTCGCGTTTCTTGCCGCCGCCCTCGCCTCGACTGGGTCGCTCGCCACGCGAGCCCTGGCGGCGTTCCTGAGGCTCGGCCGGGGACTCGCCGAGTGTCGCCGGCGATGGTTTGGCCGCTTGCTTCAATAGCCGTTCGCGAACCGTGGTCAGGCGGTCCAGCTCGTTGAGTTCGTCTTTGGTCAGGCTGGTGGCTTTGTCTAACAGCAGGGTGATCCGCCGCCCAACGGCCGTCAGCGGTTCCTCATCGGACAGCATGTCCTCCCAACCGCCTTGGCGGATCCAGTAGTAGACGATCCGGATGTTGGGCAGGTTGAGCTGCGCCTGAATTTCCTTGGCCTTACAGCGGCGCAGGAACAGGCGTTTAGCGGCTTCTTTAACTTCGGTCGAGTAGTACATGGGCCGCAGTCTATGCGGCGAAAAGACAGGAAACGCGGGGTTAAATGCCACGATCCGCCTATATCTCGAATCTAGGAGGCGTGCGCAATTGAATCGTTTGTTTGGGTGGAAATGGCTCCCTATCGTGGCGGCAATTCAACCGATTGAGCGCAGTTGCCCCCTATGCCCCGTTCCCTTATCTCCTACTGGAAACGCGTCGCCACCAGCGGCCCGACCGTCGATGGTCGCGAGATCCTGCCTCAGGAGCTGCGCGACTGTGCCGAAACCTATGACCCCGCGCTGTACACGGCCGTTATCTGGTGTGAACACGAGCGCTGGTCTGGCTCGTTCGGGACGGTTTACGCCCTTCGACTGATCGAAGGCACCGAGGATCTGGAACCAGGCCAAGTCGCTCTCGAAGCGCAGCTCAAGCCCAACGACAAGCTGCTGCGCTTGAACGATGCAGGG
>Ga0213823_1002048_pt1 | contig 11326 bp, 6 predicted proteins | sample MC6MC0907MG_FD_179887 | JGI IMG/M metagenome (GOLD analysis project Ga0213823, IMG submission 179887) | Enriched soil aggregate microbial communities from Iowa State University, Ames, United States - MC6-MC0907-MG | ecosystem: Environmental > Terrestrial > Soil > Unclassified | place: USA: Iowa...
GGACTCGGCAGCAATTCCTGCGGACAAAACCAACTTGAAAAATACCGTTGCAAATTTGAGGATTTCACACTCAAATTCCGAATTTCATCATTTAATAGCGAACACACAACAGCGGTAAAACTTGCCCGCGAACAATGCTAAATATGGTTATTTAACCGATAAAAAAGCGAAGAGCACAATGTATGCTCTTCGTTTTTTTTGGTCGTGCTGCAGCTTATGGAATACACCCCAATTAGAAGAACATTACCGTAAACGTACGACGTTGCTTGTGAACATTTATCCAAAAGATAAAGTAGATATTACTTTTATTTGCTCCTTTTTGCTTAGCTCTATTGCTGGGTGGACAATTATTATCCAGCTCTTTGTCATATGTTGGACCGCTTGCAGAACGCTCTCTTAGTTTGTATCACGTCAATAAAGCCTTTCTCTCTTGTAAAGGGGTTCATCTTGAAAACGGTTTAAGTGATTCTAATGAGTTGCAGCATTATTAAAGGGGAAAATGATGGAGATAGCAGATGAAACGGTCTTAATGGTTGATTCCAGTAAATTTGGAACGCGTGCTTTTTCGCAAATTTCCTCACTTTCTAATGTCGATTCTATTATTACTGATTCAAAAACTACAGAAAATACGAAAAAGCAATTGGAAGAAAAAAAGATAATGCTGAAAATTGTCGACTAGACTAATTACTCTTTAAGTAGGTTTTGGTCTGCTATTCAGCGAAAATCAAGATAAAACAAAAAAGTAAGAGTGTGTCCCAAAAGTATCTCAAGTTCTGATTCCTCAACAACACCTTGCTCGTCTAATCGGCTTTGCAGTCGACAAAATTAACCCCACTATTTTTTCATCCCTGTACCCTGGTAGAGGTCGACCTCCCTATCATCCGTAAATGATGTTACCACGGATTAGGGCCTTATTTGTGTTGCCTATAATCTAAAAAAGTGGGAAACCACTTCCAAAAAACAGATGAAAATACCTAAAGAATAGGGAGATTACTCCCTATTAGGGGTCAATAATTTCCAAGTAACGCCAAAAATTGAAAGAAAATAAAAAACTGACTTAAAAGAGTCGTCTTTCAACGAACTTTTGAGTCAGTTCTTCTTATGCAATTCACTAAAAAACAATATTACTAAAAAATTGGACAATATCTTTATTGTGTAAACGTTTTAACAAAAGTAAGCTAGATTACAGTAGATGGTGGTATTTGCAGTTATTTTCGCTATATTTTTTAACAGCTTACAGGGATCGCCTTCAAGTTGCTTTTTCCTGGGACTTGTTTACAGTCCCGAGTGATTGAGGTAGTGGAAGCAATTTGTTTTACCTTAAAAAATAAATAATTACGATAAAAGAGTAAAAATAAAAAAATATTCAAAATAAAACAAATATATGTCGTGATAAAACAGAAATAAATAAACTAATTTATTATTAAAATAAAATCTTAGAAAGGTCTTTTTGCTTCTGTTTTTGTAGTTTTTATAGATTTAGAATCTGCGTATTTGTGGTGGTTAAGAGTTATTCAACAAATGGTGAATCAACATAAGAAATCTATTTTTATAGCAACTGTTACGAATTTAGCGCATTATGCCGCTAATTTTTGTAAGCGTTTCCGAAAAATTCACTTTCGGAAGTGACTTTAATAAAAATTGTTAGAAAGTAGGGATGAAAAAAAGGAATTTAAAGAAAAACAATACGAGGAGGTAGTACAAGTTAGACAGTAACCTGGTTAATAAACTATAAAGCAATCCAGTTGCAACATAAAGACAAGTTGATGCCGCAATCTGAGAATTACAGGCTGAGCTTGATATATTTGAATCATCAGTAAAATAGAGTATGGCTCGAAAAACTCTTTTATAATTTAATCAAGGGGTTGAGAAATTGAAAATTAAAAACTTAATTATAGGAAGCTTTCTTTCTAGTGCCTTATTATTTTCCTCATTCGGAAGCTCTGGTTTGAATGTAAAAGCAGAACAAACATCATCGAGTTCTAATGAAGTTTCACAACAATCCAATAAGGATCTTTCACTTTGGTACCGTGAACCAGCTACAAACTGGGAAAGCCAAGCGTTGCCGATAGGAAATGGTCATATGGGTGGAATGATTTTTGGAGGAGTAAAACAAGAACATATTCAATTTAATGAAAAAACACTTTGGACTGGCGGCCCGAATAGTTCTAGAGATTACACATTTGGTAACCGTGAAGGTGCTGCAGACCATTTAGCAAGTGTTAGGGAAAAGTTAGCGAACGGTGACAAAAATGGTGCAGAAAGCGAATCTTCTCAATTTCTTACAGGTTTACAAACAGGATTTGGTGATTATCAGAATTTTGGCGACATTTATTTAGACTTTCCTTTGCCAAATAATGCATCATTTTCAAATTATCGTAGGGAATTAAATCTTAATAGTGGTATTGCTCGGGTAGATTATACCTATGAAAATGTTGACTATAAACGGGAATATTTTACAAGTTATCCTGACCGTGTCATGGTAATGAGATTATCTGCCAGTGAGTCTGGCAAACTTTCTCTTGATGTTAGACCTACTAGTGCACAGAAAGGTACGGTTACAGCAACTGATAACAACATTACTATAAGAGGTCAAGTAGCGAATAATGGAATGGTTTATGAAGCAAAATTTAAGGTCCTAAACGAAGGCGGTACCTTAACTCCGGATAAAGACAAAATTAAAGTGACAAATGCCGACGTACTTACCATTATCATGACTGCAGCTACTGATTATGAAAATAAATACCCTGTTTATAAAGGAGACGATCCTCATAATAAGGTAGAGGAAATTATCACAGCTGCATCTGAAAAGTCGTACGATACATTAAAATCTACTCATATAAAAGATTATCAATCTTTATTTAATCGAGTTTCCTTGGATTTAGGTGGAAAACAGCCTCAGATTCCAACAAATGAATTGTTAGCAACTTACGGTAAAACAAAAGACAAGTACCTAGAGGAATTGTTCTTTCAATATGGCAGGTATTTATTGATTGCATCCTCTAGACCTGGTTCCCTTCCGGCAAACTTACAAGGAGTATGGAATAATTCAAATACCCCTCCTTGGGATAGTGATTACCATTTCAATATTAATTTACAAATGAATTATTGGCCTGCTGAAGTGACCAACCTTTCAGAAACGGCTATTCCTCTAGTAGATTATGTTGATTCATTAAGAGAACCTGGAAGGGTTTCTGCAGAAAAACATTTTGGGGTAACAGGCGGAGGATGGACAGTTAATACAATGAATAATCCATTCGGATTTACTGCTCCTGGCTGGGGCTTAGGCTGGGGCTGGGCACCAAGTGCAAACGCCTTTATTTCTCAGAATATTTGGGAGCATTATAAGTTTACAGATGATAAAAAATACTTAAAAGAAAAGATTTATCCAATTATTAAAGAAGCAGCGGAATTTCATAGTAAATTTTTAGTAGAAGATGAAAATAAAAAGTTAGTGATTACGCCATGTTGGTCTCCTGAAATTGGAGGTATCTCAGATGGCTGTGCATTTGATCAGCAGTTGGTTTATGAGCTATTTTCCAATGTCATCGAGGCTAGTGAGATTTTGCACACCGATAAAGAATTCCGACAAGAACTAATTGCAAAAAGAGACCAGCTATTTTCGCCGATTCAAATTGGGAAATATGGTCAAGTTCAAGAGTGGAAAGATGATATAGATGATCCTACTGATCAACATCGTCATGTATCCCAATTAGTAGCACTTTATCCAGGAACCATGATAAATCACAATACACCAGAGTGGCTAGAGGCCGCAAAAGTGACCTTAAATAATCGCGGTGACGCAGGGACAGGCTGGAGTAAAGCAAACAAAATTAATTTATGGGCACGTTTGCTAGATGGAGATCATGCATATAAAATTCTTCAAGGCCAGCTTACGGGAAGCACATTGACTAACTTGTTTGATACCCATCCGCCGTTTCAGATTGATGGAAACTTTGGGGCAACATCAGGGATTGCCGAGATGTTGATTCAAAGCCACACTGACGCTATTCATCTTTTGCCTGCAGTACCTAAAGCTTGGAAGGATGGTTCTTATAAAGGGCTAAGAGCGCGCGGGGCATTCACAGTGGATGCGACATGGAAAAATGGCAAGCCTACAGTGATAGAATTAACTTCTGACGAAGGTAATGATGCAAAATTAAAAAGTCCAATGTTCAACGCCCCAATTTCAGTGACAAGGGTCGGGGATCATAAAAAAATGAAATTTACTCAAGATGGTGACACAATTACCTTTAAGACTCAACCAGGAAAAACCTATAAAATTGAATCATTGATCAATTTTGAACTAGAATCTCCAAGTAGTTTAACCGCTGGAAGTACTGCTAAAGTCAAGGTTAATTTGTCAAACCCGGGTTCAATAAAGGCTCCTTCAGGTGAGGTTGCATTTACAGCTCCCGAAGGTTGGAAGGTTGAACCTATGAACGTAGCTTTTGATAGTATTGAACCAGGTGAATCTCTTACTGTAGAGGCACAAGTGTCTGTTCCAAATAATACTGTATCAAAAAGCTATACATTAGGAGCTAGTATCAAAACTGATTCTGGAACCTTAATTGACTCCAATGAAATTAACGTAACCCCAGCAGTTTCTATTATTTCAGCAAAGGCAAATCCGGACACAATTGCTGAAGCAGGAGGATCTACAACAATAAATGTATCGATCCGAAACGAACTAAAAGAAGCTATGACTCCGGGAAGTGTGAAACTGGAATTACCTGAGGGATGGAAGGCTCAGCCTTTGACTAAGGCATTTAATTTACCGGCAGGAGGCGAGGAGACATTATCCTTTGACGTTACTGCGCCGAATGAATACAAAGGAATGGGAGAAATTGGGGTTTCAGTACTAATAGGAGATACCAAAGTTACTTCATCAAAGGTACAGGTAGTTGTTGGTGGTGTCTATCTTAGTGATATTCCATGGGTATCAGCTACTGTGGGGTGGGCCCAGATTCAGAAAGACAAGAGTATTGATGGCAATCCTATTTCGTTGTTAGGAACCTCTGGTCCGGTAATCTATAAAAAGGGTATTGGAACCCATGCAAAATCCGAGATTATCTATGATATCTCTAATAAAAACTATAAACGGTTTAATGCATACGTAGGAATCGACCAAGAAGCAAGTGGTAAAGGAGGTACAGTTGTTTTTCAGGTATTTCTTGATGGGACTAAGGTATTTGACAGTGGATCAATGAATTATAATACCCCAGCCAAATTTGTGGATGTTGATATCACTGGAAAAAAAGAATTGAAGTTAGTTGTCGGTGATGGTGGAAACGGAAACGGTAATGACCATGCTGACTGGGCGGATGCTTGGTTGAGTGCTAAGTAATTTTCGATCTGATTTAAAAGCAATAAAAAGACTTAAAGAAAATTTAAAGTATAGCCAAATTTTCTCAAGGAATAGAAATAATAATACCCGAAACTGGGGAATTAATTCCCCGATTCGTGATTGTTGGCAAATCAGGTATTTTGAGGTTATTTAACCGATAAAAAAAGCGAGGAGCAAGCTCTTCGCTTTTTTACTTATTAAGAAGACTTAAGACCGAATCTGGAGCTTGTCAATTTTTCTATATAATGTACGAATGCTAATACCTAGGTCCTTAGCTGCCATTTGTTTTCCATTGTGGCTATTACCATAGTACTGCAGCTTTCGGAGAATGACTTCTCTTTCAGCTTCAACCAGTGCCGGTTCCTGCTCCTGTTCTGCTTTTTGATTACTAAATCGTTTATTCAAAAGATAAGGGGGGAGCGAGTTTTTTGTTAAGACGGTTTCGGTTTCTATATTCATACTATATTCAATCACATTTTCAAGCTCGCGTAAATTTCCCGGCCAGTGGTAGGATGATAACAAATTCATGTACTCTTCAGTACAGGAATGGATATACTTACCCGTTCGTTCCTGTAATTTTTCCATAAAGTGCACTACTAATAGTTCTAAGTCTTCCATCCTTTTTCTTAATGGTGGAATCGTAATGGGAATAACATTCAATCGATAAAATAAATCGGAACGAAATGATTTTTCCTTCATTAATTCATTTAAGGACTGATTCGTTGCCGTAATAAGACGGATACTTACTTTCTTGGAAGTTGTTCCTCCAAGACGCTGGATGATACCATCCTGCAATACCTTCAATAATTTTGGTTGTAAACTAATTGGTAAATCAGCAATTTCATCTAAAAATAATGTTCCCTTATCCGCTAGTTCGAAATATCCTTGTTTTCCCTTTCTTCTTGCATTCGTAAAAGCACCTTCTTCATATCCAAATAATTCACTTTCAAATAGACTCTCTGGAATGGTCGCGCAGTTTAATTCGACAAAGGCCCCCTTGCTAACAAGACTGTGCTGATGGATATACTGAGCTAACAAACTTTTTCCGGTTCCGGTTTCACCTGTAATTAAAATGGAGGAGGTACTATTTCTAATGCTCTTTATTAGGTTATGGATTTGAATAAAGGCCTGGCTATTCCCGAAAATATAGTTTGTGTTTATTTGAGTACTATGTTCACTGCCCTTGAAGTCGTCAATCTCTCGTAAAATTGAAATAATGATTTCTTTTAAACGGGATAGCCATTCAACATAATACTCTTTGTTTTCTATGAGTATTTTCTCGTTTTCCTGGGAGAAGCTCACAAAGGATAAATAGCCATATTTTTTTCCGTTAATAATCATGTCTTGAACGAGTTCAGCTTTAGAAGGGCAGTTATTAATAAAATGACAGCCCTCACAAGTCTTCATCTTTCCAGGTTGATGTAGAAAGGTAATGTGATGGCCATACAATGTATTAAAAAAGGGGACATAGACTTTCCTTCCTTTACGTCGTACATATTCCTCTGTTGCTGCAATTAGTTTTCCCTCAGGATTAAAACAAGCAATATCAACGTGAAGGAGCCTTGAAAAAGCTTGGATCACTTTTGAAATCGAATTGAGCAGCAGCAAACATAATCCCTCCGCCTCTTTTATATTTGCTAATTTCGAACGTGTTACTTTAATTCTATTTTTATAATTTTGAATAGTCAATTAAATCATTCGAAGTGGTGTCATAATTGGCAAGTTATATGTCATTTTTGACACATTTTTTAAACAGAGAAATCGACTAATGGTTTTATGAAAGTAATATTTCCTTTGTTTTTAGATAAATCTTAATATTGGCATAATATTTGCAAGAAATTGATTGTAAGAAAACAGAGGTACTTTTACAAAACAAAGCAAAGAAAGGTTGGTGTTTACCTTGAATTATGAAGAATTAGTAGGAATAAAAAATAAAGTGGTTGCGATTACAGGCGCCGCTTCTGGGATCGGTTTGGCAACGGCCGAATTGTTTGCAGAAGCAGGTGCTTATGTAGCACTGATAGACATTAATGAAGAGCGGGGAATTCATCTTGTGAATGAGATGAAAGAAAGGGGCTGGAAAGCAGGATTTTTTAAATGTGATGTCACTTCATCGATGGAATGTGAAATAACAGCACATAAAATAGAAAAGGAATTTGGAAGAATCGATGTTTTATTTAATAATGCCGGGGTTATTCGAAGAAAAACAGTTGTTGACCACACGGAAGAGGATTGGGATTTAGTGCTCAATGTTTCATTAAAAGGTGCCTTTTTATTATCAAAATATATCATCCCAATAATGGCTAAAAACGGAGGAGGAAGTATTGTCAATACAGGCTCCGGTTGGGGGCTAAAAGGTGGAGATATGGCAGCCTCTTATTGTGCGGCGAAAGCGGGTGTTGTCAATTTAACGAAAGCGATGGCAATCGATCATGGAAAACAGAATATACGTGTCAATTGCATATGTCCTGGTGACACAGATACACCGTTATTGAGAGATGAAGCAAAGCAATTGCAATTTGATGAAGAAGCGTTTCTTGCATCTTCTGCTGTAGGAAGACCACTCGAAAGGATTGGAACGCCTCGAGATATTGCAAAAGGTGTGTTGTTCCTTGCCAGTGATATGGCATCTTGGGTCACGGGGACAGTGTTAACGGTAGACGGTGGAGGATTAGCCTAAAACGAGTTTGGAGGAGAAAACGTGATGAATAAACAAAAGAAAACAGCCCATCCATATATTCCGAATACAGTTCCGGAAGTACAGGAGGAAATGTTAAAAGAGATTGGTGCAAAAACGATTGATGAGTTATTCGATGGTATACCGGAAGAATTGCATTATAAGAAGGATATGAATATTCCAAAGGCATTATCAGAATATGAGCTTAGAAGATATATAGAAGGAATTTTAAATAAAAACATTAATACGAAAGAATATTTAAACTTTTTGGGGGCTGGTTGTTGGAACCATTATGTTCCGGCTGTATGCGATGAAGTGAATCAGCGGGCAGAATTTTTAACGGCTTATGCTGGAGACCCGTATGAAGATCATGGAAGATATCAGGCATTATTTGAGTATCAAAGTTTGATGGCAGAATTAGTAGATATGGATGTTGTCAATGTACCGACATTTGATTGGGCACAGGCAGCAGCAACCTCAATACGGATGGCAAGTCGGATTACGGGGCGAAAAGAGGTACTTTTGCCGAAAACAATTGCCCCTGATCGTTTGAAAATAATCAAAAATTATTGCTCACCGCAGATTGAATGCGTTCTCGTTGACTATGAAGAGGATTCAGGCCAAATAAATTTGAACGATCTTGAAGACAAGTTGTCATTAAATACAGCTGCTGTCTATTTTGAAAACCCTTCCTATTTGGGTTTTATTGAAACACAAGGTCAAAAGATTAGTAAACTAGCAAAAAGTTTTGAGGCAATAACAATCGTCGGTGTTGATCCGAGCTCCTTGGGTGTACTCGCTCCCCCAAGCCATTATGGGGCTGATATTGTTTGTGGAGACTTACAGCCACTTGGTATGCATATGAATTATGGCGGAGGTCAGTCCGGTTTTATCGCAACTCACGATGATCTAACCTTTATCCAAGAATATCCTTCACGGCTTTTTGGAATTGCCCCTACAGTGGTTAAAGGAGAGTATGGTTTTGGAGATGTATTCTACGATCGAACATCTTTCGCGTTAAGAGAAAAAGGGAAAGAATCGGTAGGAACACAAACCGCATTATGGGGGATTACGGCAGGAGTATATCTTTCCTTGATGGGTCCAAATGGAATATATGAGCTTGGTAAATCAATCATGCAAAAATCACAATATGCAATGGGGCAGCTAGGAAACATTCCGAACGTTGTAGCGTCTCGATTCGAATCGACGAATTTTAAAGAGTTCGTAGTGGACTTTTCCCGTACAGGGAAATCTGTCAAAGAAATTAATCAATATTTATTAGCAAATGGCATTTTTGGGGGCAAAGACTTATCGGAAGAGTTCCCAGAATTAGGTCAGTGTTCATTATTCTGTATAACAGAAATTCATTTAAAAGAAGATATCGATCGTTTAGTTAGTGCCATTCAGGACTGTATAGATTCAATCGGAAGTAGTGAAGAAAGGGATGGTGTACATGCAAAAAATTAATAGGGATCATAAAGTTAGAAATTATCATCAGGCAAAATGGGATGAGCCTATTATTTTTGAACTCCATAAAAGTGGTGAACGAGGAGTCACTCTTCCACCTGTGGAAGAAGAAATTACAAACAATGTTGGGGATGGGGTTTCTGCCATTCCATTAGAAATGGTTAGAAAAAGGAAACCGAATTTACCGGAAATCTCTCAAAATAGAGTATTGCGTCATTATTTACGACTATCACAAGAAACATTAGGAGCTGCATTTAACGTAGAAATTGGACAAGGGACATGTACGATGAAATACTCTCCTAAAATTAATGAAACGTTTGCTTCATCACCGAATATGTCGGAGCTGCATCCTTTACAAGATGAAAGTACAGTCCAAGGAATGCTTGAAGTTATGTACAAATTAGATCTATGCATGAGAGAGATTTCAGGGATGGACTACTTTACTTTTCAACCAGGAAGCGGAACACAATCATTATTTACCATGGCTTCTATTGTACGGGCTTATCATGAAGCGAATGGTGAGGGCGAACAGCGGAATGAAATCATAACGACGATTTTTTCCCATCCGTCACAAGCGGCAACTGCTGCCGTAAAGGGGTATAAAATTATTACGTTATATCCAGATAAAGATGGCTTCCCAGATATTGAGAAGCTAAAAGCTGCCGTTTCCGAAAGAACTGCCGGTTTTGTCGTGGCTAATCCTGAAGATACAGGAATCTATAACCCAAGAATAAAAGAATTTACAAAAATCGTTCATGATGCGGGAGGCATTTGCTACTATGACCAAGCAAATGCAAACGGTTTATTAGGCATCACAAGAGCGAAAGAGGCAGGATTTGACATGTGCTTCTTTAACCTTCATAAAACATTCTCAACACCGCATGCTTGTGGCGGACCGGCAACTGGAGCATTAGGTGTGGTAGACAAGTTAAAGGAATTTATGCCAGGGCCGCTTGTTGAAAAACAAGGTGAGAAATATAGTTTGAATGATTGCTTGAAAAATAGCATTGGAAAAGTGCGGTCCTTTCAGGGTGTTCCCCAAACCGTGCTGCGTGCCTATGCATGGGTCAGAGCCCTTGGCGCAGAGGGTCTTAAGGATGTAGCGAAAATTGCTGTGCTAAATAACAATTATTTATACCATAAAATATTAAACATTCAAGGTGCTGATGCACCTTACATTAAAGGAAAAAGACTTGAGCAGGTTCGTTATAGCTGGGAGCAATTAACGAAAGAAACGGGTGTAACAACAGATGATATTTCCCGCCGCATGGCTGATTTTGCCCATCATTATTGGTCAAGCCATCATCCTTTTGTTGTACCTGAGCCGTTTACGTTGGAACCGACAGAATCACTTTCAAAAGCTGATTTAGATGAGTATATTGCTTCATTAACACATATTTCACATGAAGCATACACAAATCCAGAGAAAGTGAAAAGTGCTCCACATAATAGCACGATTCATCGTGTGGATGAGCAAGATTATTTTGATAATCCGGAAAAGTGGTGCATCACATGGCGGTCATATTTGAAAAAAACAAATAAAACGGAAAAAATAAATTCGTAGTTTATGTCCATTTGACTACGGGCTTTATCCTTAAGAAGGCATATTAAAGATATTTTTAACCAACTGTCTTGGCCAATTTATTGCTTTAGAGCTTAATGAACAACTCTCCCTTCAACAGCAGGTATAAAAGATAAGTAAAATCTGTAAAATCTCTAAAACATACGTTAGCGCCAATACAAAAAATAAGATCAAAATGGGGGATTAAACGTGAAAAAGTACATGTCTTTCATGCTAGTGATACTCCTTTTATTACTATCAGCCTGCTCAAATA
>Ga0213823_1002051_pt1 | contig 11310 bp, 8 predicted proteins | sample MC6MC0907MG_FD_179887 | JGI IMG/M metagenome (GOLD analysis project Ga0213823, IMG submission 179887) | Enriched soil aggregate microbial communities from Iowa State University, Ames, United States - MC6-MC0907-MG | ecosystem: Environmental > Terrestrial > Soil > Unclassified | place: USA: Iowa...
TGATTCGTCAGCGACCGCACCACAATAGAACCCGCCCCCAAGGCGCACAAGCCGGCGGATTCTGGCGTAGCTGTAGGCAAAGGCGCAAGGATATGTAGCCTGAGAGAGTGTCTGGAGATGTCTTTTTAAACATTGGTGTTTATCGAGACATCATTCCACCACTGGGCCCTAAATAGATTCGTCCCCTTATCCTGCAAGTCAAAACCTGCTCGCAGGCAGCGAAATGCGGCACTGATGTACCGCACTGACAACTACGCCGAATAGGCTTTTGTCAGTACCCCTCCTCCCGGGCCAAGAAGAACCAGACTCACGATATCTGCCGGATGAGGCGTTCCGACATACGGAACACCCGAATTCCGATAGCCAGAAATCCTGACCATGTTGCCGCCCTGACTGCCATTAAAGTCGATCGAGCCGTTAACACACCCACCGTCCGTGAGGTCGACCATATTGCCTACGCCCTGCAGCAGAATTCCCCGGTAATTGGGGTTCACCGCAGCCGCTGTCGCACCAAGTACACCGCTGATCTTGTTCGCCGCTCCATAGTTCTCAACGCAATAAACGCCACGGGTTGCGTAGTAGTCGCAATCGCTGAAGGAGTTTTGGTTGCTGAGAATCTTGAGCGGACAGTGGCCTCCCTCAAAGTGTGAGTTGACCGCCGTACAGCCGGGTGCACTCGCCTGGATATAGACAGAGGCAGCGGGAACCTGACTGGTTGAAGAACGGTTCCAAGGGTGCAGGTTGTCCGCTCTGAAATTCCTGCTCGCAATCAATCCGAAATAGGTGTTGTCCTTCAATACGCCGCAGTCAAGCAACGTTACGTTGGTCATTGAGGAATCAGTCGGGCCGTTATACATCCAGCCATGGCCACCCGTGGTGTCGATCAGAATGTCTTCATAGGTGCTTTCAAAACCAAGAGGACGTTCACCATCAATGATGTCGAAGTCAGTGATCAGACCATGGAGTGCAGATTGCGTGATGGTGACCTGCCGAAGATTCTGCTTGGCCCCTTTGAGTGCGAAGGTCTGCCCGTTAGAGTTTTTGGCGCGGTTGCCATGGAACTGCATACCCACAACCGAAACGTTGTCCGTGTTGATGTTGAAATTCGAGGTTATGAAGTCCTGGTTCAGGCCGTCTCTGGCCTTGAGAACAGTAAAGAACTGCCCTTTACCGACCCATGACATATTCGGAATGATTGCAATGTGCTCGCAGACATAGGTGCCATGTCCCCACATGATTCGCGCCCCAGCCTTCGTCACTGCTGCTATGGCCGAGTTCAAAACGTTCTGGGTATTTACCGTGCCATCGCGCTTGAACCCACACTGCTCAGCCGTGACGTTACCGTCGTGCATCAACTTCCATCGGCCACCATCGTACGCAACGATAACCATGGGACTCGACTCGGGAGTCGTCGTATCTGCCGCGTCTAAAACGTAATCTGCGTGGCCGCCATCTCCGCGAGCAGCAAAGCCTAGTGTGGAAACCTTCCTGGTCGTAGCCGAGCTCACAGCGCGCAAATCGGTGAGGGTATCGACACCGATGCAATCAACCTGGGCAGCGATATTGGTCGTGTTATCTGTCATTTGGCATGACTCCTTTTATGTGAAAAATCCTTCGCGCCTGACGGAACCGAGAGATTTTTCAATGATTAAGTTGCTACCACCGAATCGTTGAGACCGGGGCAACTGAAACGTTGGGTTTCGAACCGGGTTGTTGAACCGGCCGAAAGCAACGGTATGCGCTAATGCATATTTTATCAATGCATAAATGCATTTTATGAAGCGTAAAAATGCTTTTGCGCATTTGTTGCTTTGATCGCGCAACAAACCGAATGACCGATTTACGGCTCAAACGCCGTCTGGTCGATGGGGAAAAAAACGATGAGACACGGCAAGAGGTGATCGTTGTTGCCCTGTGAGCAGACGATCAGTGCGGCGGAGAATAGGTGCCTGTTCAAGGCTGACGTACAGGTCTTTGATCGCAGCCGGCACGGTTTGAGACTTCAGTGGCCCCGTGAATCCAAATGAACACGCCACAGCAGAGTAACCGACCCGCTCCCATAGATTTCAGCGCCAGACACAACATCTGCAATCAGCATAAAACCCTGTGGGAGCGAGCATGCTCGCGAAAGCGCCAGAATGAACACCCGATCAATCACCAGGTGATCTCGGCACCCGCATCACTCCGGCAATTGCAAATTATCCAACGCCCGATTCACCGCCAACTCCCCCAGCATGATCAACTGCGCGATCCCCGCCAGCGCATGGCGCTGCGATGCCGGCAACAGGCTGGAGACGTTCTGGGCGATGGTTTTGGCCGAAGCGAGTGTTGCACTGGCATCGACCAGCAGTTCTTCGGTTTTGTTGTCTGCCGTCACCGCGTACATCCCACGGTTTTTACGTGGGGGCGGCGTGGAACCGGGTGGACAGAGGTAATGGTCGAGGGCGCGGTCGGCGGCTTCGTGGAGTTTTTTGGAATCGATGGATTCGTAGGGGGAAACCGAGGCGGTTTCGGGCGGATTGGGTGTTGGTTTGATCATGGTGAAGCTCCATATTTATACCTGGTGGAACCACCAAAACCTGTCGCTAAACAAGTAAGGGTGGCAGCTGTACGCGGGTTAGCGAACCGAGAGGTATAAGACCCGGCAGACCCGAAGGTCTCCCACGCACAGCCGCCATATCGTCGTCGCAAACGTCTGCGACAAACTGGAGCGTCGTTGTACTTATACCTGGTCAGGTCGCTAAACCCGGTCGCTGGGTTACCAGCGACACGTAGACGATAAAGACCAGGTACAAAGTGCACAAGCCGGCGGATTCTGGCGTAGCTGTAGGCAAAGGCGCAAGGATATGTAGCCTGAGAGAGTGACTGGAAATGTCTTTTTAAACACTGGCGTTTATCGGGGCCTTGCTGCGCCGCTCTCCACCTTAACTGGGTCAAGCCCTTTCCCCCGGTTAAAAAATAACGAGCACTCATAACCGGGCATAGGCAGCTTCGAAATCACTGAGTGCTTGGTTTACTTTGTATCGAAGCATCAGCGATGCGGAAAGCTTCACCATTGCCTCAAATAGGACATGACCTGATTGAATCTGGCATTGCCCAACACAATGTCCGGCGTAATCGCCAGGTTCATACGCGTAAACAGTGTAAAAAACCCTGCCCGAATCCTCCCGACTCAACCCTGCCGTGAGATGTGTGACAGAGCTATCCGACACTGGGAGCTCAGATCGTGAAAACTCCAGAACATCATCGAAAGGAATGAACATCGCCGAAGCAGACATCACAAAGAGACTCGCGATATCCAACGCCTCCTCAACGTTTTTGAGCTCGGGTGTCGCGTACTCGTGCTCAAGAAAATTTCGCATATCGACAACTTTACGCAGCAGACTGGGTGCCAATAACCCTAGCGCCCTTACTCGCTCGATCTTCTTCGGCACGTTCCATCTAAGTGAAGGATAGCCAAAAGAGATCAACAACTGATCAAGCTGTCCGACAATGGCGCGTTTCACGTTAGTCGTTGCGTTAACAAGGGCTGCCAAACCGCCCCGTTCAAAATCGTCTTCTGCCAAAGTCAAAAATTCAATCGGAGAAATTTTCAGATCTGTCATTCCAAAACTTCCGCCTCCCGATGCCACTCCACTGCCGCTCAAATCAAATCCATGAGCGACGCAAAACTCTTTGATTTCCATCTCAACTCCCGGCTAATTGGCGGCTACAGGCATACGTTGGAAATCAGTGTATCAGCGAAATTTCAGCTACTCGGTCGATTAGAGTAGTTGGTCTACGTGCCTTCGGTAAGCCTTTGGGGACGTATTGGTTGTTTCAGAAAATAGGCCAGTCCCTAATTACTCTGGGCGCGATGGCGAAAGCAGCGATAAGGTGGGCGGCGCGTGTCGAAGGACTAGGCAATAAACAATTCCACACCCTCTTCCGCCGGGTATCCGGAGTTTTTGTCGAGCTAGAAATCGGCTGGAGAAACTATCAAATGAAAGCGTCGATCCTCGTACTTTCCGCACTTTACTGCATCGGTATTAGCATAGCGCTTGCCGATAGCTCAGAGGCGCCAAGCGCAGGCATCATCGTCGGTGAACGTTTGGTAGCGGCCAAGGCAAAGCTGATCAAACAAGGCTGGAAGCCGACGCGGATGCATTCCAACGACGGCTATGAATACAGTGGCGTAGAGATGGAGCTGGCTACACGCAAGTTCTTCGAACTGGATACCTGCTCGTTTGATAGCTCGCGTTGCATCTTGTACTACGCGAAGAAAGGAACTTGCCTACGCGTCGATACCATCGGAGAGCAGTTCAATGACATGACGGTGACGCGATGGACCCGCGAATGTCCTGAAGCGCCTCAATAACCACACGAAGACGACTCGGTAATAATCGACTGCTCCCACAGGTTTCAGCGTCGTACACAACATCTGCAATCAGCATAAACCCTGTGGGAGCGAGCCTGCTCGCGAAAGCGCCAGAATGAACACCCGATCAATCACCAGGTGATCCCGGCACCCGCATCACTCCGGCAATTGCAAATTATCCAGCGCCCGATTCACCGCCAGCTCCCCGAGCATGATCAACTGCGCAATCCCCGCCAGCGCATGGCGCTGCGATGCCGGCAACAGGCTGGAGACGTTCTGGGCGATGGTTTTGGCCGAAGCGAGTGTTGCACTGGCATCGACCAGCAGTTCTTCGGTTTTGTTGTCCGCGGTGACGGCGTACATCCCACGGTTTTTACGAGGGGGCGGCGTGGAACCGGGTGGACAGAGGTAATGGTCGAGCGCGCGGTCGGCGGCTTCGTGGAGTTTTTTGGAATCGATGGATTCGTAGGGGGAAACCGAGGCGGTTTCGGGCGGGTTGGGTGTTGGTTTGATCATGAGTGAATCTCCAAATCATAGAAAAGGAGCCATCATCTTTCGCTACCAAACGAAGGGGTGGTGGCCATACGAAGGTTGGTAGACCGGTGACTTGGAGAACCGGCGCGCCCGAAGACGCCCTGCGCATGGCCACCATAAATACACAGCCCCAAAAAGGCGTGTATCGGGTGACGCTATGCGCCAAGTCTAAGCCGGGCTACCAAACCCGATCACTGATTCGTCAGCGACCAGACCACAATAGAATCCGACCCAAAAGCGCACAAGCCGGCGGATTCTGGCGTAGCTGTAGGCAAAGGCGCAAGGATGTGTAGCCTGGGAGAGTGTTTGGAAATGTCTTTTTAAACGTTGGTGTTTATTCCCGTAACGCCTCTCGGAATAGATCCGTCCACATCCCTAGCGAAATGCTCAACCTCGCAGCCCATCGAAACCCCGCTCGCCGCAAAACCGTACTTCTCTGCCGTCTGGCCCTCTACCCTTCTGACGTCCAGCGACTGAGTTACCGGAAGTGGTCAGGATGACTATGCTGTTGACTTACCTAGCTGAAAAAATAGTCAGGCAATGCCAATACCGAGGTTGATGCATAGAACGCAAAACACCGATCTGACATCAAATCGACCAGGCAAATAAAGCAACGGAGTGCGAGATGAAAGTCATCGCTTTTTTAGCCATTTATCTCGCAGGTGGGGTTGCCCTGTTTCCCTTCCTCGACCTCATGCGTCCCGTAGGTGTGTTTCTCGACCGTTTCTATTCACAAATTTTCCTCGGTTCCGGCGCTGATGTAGCAGAGCGCCTAAGCCTGAGCTTTATCTATGCAAGTCTGTTTCATCTGGCGTGGTCGGCTTTATTTTCTGAATCTGCAAAAAGCTGGGTCCCCACGATTAACTTCAGAGACCTTTGCTATCTAGCTTTACGATGTCTGAGTTTATTTTGCGTCAGCCTGATAAGTCTCGGGCTGGTTGGAAAAACCAACCAAAATGTGCCCCGTACGGACTTTCATCAATATTTCATTTTTTTGGTGATCTGCATGCTTCTGGGTCTTTGGGCGTGGTCGCTCAAGGATTTTCTGGTGGCAGCCTTTCATTGCACCGGAAGAAAAATCACAGGAACGACTAAATAAAAGCAGGCAATAACCCAGGTCACTTTTTTTCGAATGCACCATGGGAAATTATCCATACTGATTTATAACACCTGAAATATTGCAATATTTGCTGGCACCATCAAGATCTGGAAAGAGTGACAGATGATTAACATTCATACGATTGAGAGACTTTAATGCCTTTAGCCTGTCAACGGCTGGCATGTAGATTTTCAGAAGAGGCGCGCCATTTATTGAAGAGTCTTTAAAATTTGAAACCACCCACTCATCAACCGTTATTCTGCTTGGAACCTTTGTAAATAACCCCCGCTGATTAATGAGCCTTGGATTTTCATCAGTTAATGGCCGAATAAAATCCAAGGTATCAACTTGCACACCATCCCCCTCTAACACTCTCCTTTTAATTTCTTTATTTTTTCGCTCACATGCGCTTCTACTAAGCGCATAAACAACAACTTGTTCGTCATACTCAATATCATCAGGTAGAAATGCAAAATATGAAGCGACAAATGGGGATTCAGACCAGTCTAGCAGTGGTGTGTGAAGACCGTGATGCTGACCAAGTGCCCACCACTCATCATCATCCATTACCGTATTAGGAACCTGCCCTCTCCGCCCCCTGCTAGCGTACTTAAATTTATGCAGATGTGCTTGAGCATCTATTAATGACTTTCCATCTTTATCTCTCACTCTGTCTATGGTCGGTTCTAGCCTCCAACTGACGTTCGCGTGACCTCTAAAAACATACGACTCAAAATCTGTTAATTTTTCTTGAATGAATGATGAGAAACCGTTCCACGAGTTGCATTGCACTGACCTAATACCTTCGAACACTTTACTCGACTTCCAGTCGTGGCCTTTGGGTACGTCATCACTTAGACTCGTCATTATTCGCACTCTCTTAAACCTTAGGAAAACGGGACCGAAAAAGCGGAGCTGATTTATTTTTAATTAGCTCTCTTAAAGCCAGAAAACTTAGGATAAAGGCGAGACCATTTATTGACGCATAGTGACGCATGACAAATAAGTCTCGTAGAAGTAGAAATATTAAATTAGGGACGATCATGATCTGAATCCCACGTCGCGATTTTCTTCATCGCGTCGAGCGCACTCAATCGCACGAATAAGAGATTGGCGCATTTGAGTTGCCCATCGACTGACAGCAGGATTATTAGCAATTTTTGCCAACTGCTCGAGTCGCACAAGCATAGGTTCAAGCTTCGTAGCATAGGACCCCCACCAACTACCAGTTGTGAGTCGCGAAGCTAGTGGGCTCATCTCCCCAGCTTCATGAACATGCTCTTCGATAAAATTCACGAACTCGGTGTTCCAGTTTGCCGTGATTTCGGTGCCGTCAAAGATTTTGATCCACTGCAACACAATAGGTAGCCTTGCGGGCCTGTCCTCTAGCATCCAAGGTACAACAATATCCATGGGCACAAAGTCTAGTATTCCAGCATGCGATGGATTTCCGAACTCGGTCCCATATAGGCCCGAAAGCCGGTGCGCTTTTAGGGGATCGATTGACTTTAGTTGATCTGTGTATACTTCCCAAACAATCTCAGGATAGGCATCGATCATCTTCCCTAGAATATCTCGCGCATATTCAGCAAAGTCGAGCTGTACGGTGTAATCAGAAACATTTATCAGAGAAGTCACAAAGCAAGTGCAAATCCTAGCGAAACCTGGATCTACCAAATCATTATTGAATAGCTTAGTAATCAGTTCCCTCCAATGATAGGCATCCATATGCCCGATTTTAGCTCTCTCAAAGAGAGTCGCCTGAACTACGACAGTTTTTATAAGGCAGCCCTCGTTTGCTAAAATCCCTTTTTTATCGTGCAAAGAGTAAATCAAAAAATCAACTGCTGCCCACGCACCTTCAGCTCCAGAAGCAAGGAGAACGTCTATAAGCTCAAGAATCAATTCCCAAGACACAGCTTCGCGCTCAGCCCAAATACCGAGTGAGTGAAAATTCCACGGAGATATCTCCCCATCGCGGAGACGCTCTATCAAAAGTGTGAACAGACGATCATCAACGCCGACAGATGAGATTAGATCAACTGTATAAGGGGCTAAATCATTAATACTCAGGGCAGTATCAAGGTACCCACGAGCCGAGTCACCATCGATTTTGTTAAGCCCAAAGAGAATGCTACGCAGCATGTTTGCGGTCGCACTTGCACAATTGTCACGTGCCAAAAACCCAAGAGTCTGATTAATTAGACTTTCGGGATCATCGACGTGCATCGCAATTAAAATCAAAGTTGAACCCGCGCCATGGTAAGTTCCTGCTGCAAACGCCTCTAGCACGGGCTGAAAATACATAGACTCTCTAGGGCTTATTGCAATAATACCTTCCACCACCCTTTCGCCGTAGTGATGATCATTCCCTCCATCTTCGTCATAGCAAACATCGGGATCATGGAGATCGAGTCGCCAGCCAGCGCTGTAGAGCAGAACTCTCTCGAGTTTGTCATCGGGTATAAGCTCATCGAACAAGGAGCGTAGTCGGTCCCTGTATTCCTGCGGGGAAGATTCCTGATCAAAGTAGAGCCAATCACTGACGGCAGTTAGTCCTCGATGCCATCGTGGCCGGAATGCCTTGATTTCTTTAATTGCCCCTACGACCTCCTCAAAAATCGCAGGAATTTGCAACAACCCACGCAGATGGCTACCAATATGATTAAGACCTATTTCTTGAAGAGGATCAGTACCATCGAGAGCAATTCCTTTCAACCGAGCGAGCGCAGCGCGGTAGTAATCGAATATCTCGCCGTAGGTCTTGGGATACCAGTCACTTAAAGGTTCGGAGGCCCCGATCCTCTCTTGTCCAGAAGAACGGGAGAAATGATGAGTAGTCAGCATACTTTCCAAAGCATCGACGCATATCTGTCGAATTCGTAAATCAGAGCTTTGAAGGCCTTGGTCCAAAAGTGCAATTTTATTCGAGGGCTCAGCCTCCGTTCCTGAGAGCTGCATTTTGAAAAGCGATTTGAATTGCCCAGTCGCATTATTGCCCCAAGTTTCATTCTCGCCTGCTCCGAGTTTTAACAGCAGCCCCGCCGCTTCCGCGAACGTTTCCTTCCTAAAGACGAGCTTCTCAAGTGCCCAGACTGTATAACGACGCCCCGAGTTAAACTCTAGTAATTCATCCACAGTCAGTGGGCCAAGCAGGTTGTTAAGATGCTCCATGACTCGGTCCGGCGCCATGTGAACGAAACGATCGAGTAACTTCGATCCATGCTCCGTATTTAGCTCGACCTTCGTTGGAAGTAGCTCACCAAGAAGCCTATCAGCTGCATTACTGACTTCGATGGACCATGACACCCAGCGCAAGCGGCCAGCAAGACGAAGTTGTAGTATAGGACTGATCTCTCGGAACAGGCGCTCAAGCGTGCCGCCTGGCATGTATGCCAGCCAAGCGTTCGCGAGTCGCATTGCAAGCGGAACGGGGCGCACTTCAGCATAATCGCCGAGGCGCGCGACAACGCCCCGATCTCGAAAACCGCTTAGCAGACGAAAAAGGGATTGAGGTTTACGGTCAATAAACTCAGCCACCTCCTCGAGTTCTTTGCCGGGTTTGTTCTCGACGCCAAGGGCAGAAAAAAGACTTAATGTCTGAAGTGCAAACAATGCTTCGTCATCTGGCTCCTTGTTACCCCACACAATTCGGCTGATGAGTGCCTCCACAGAAGACAATGCCTCATCCCCATTCATTGTTGCGCGGGCGGCGAGCAGAGCCATACTAGGGAAGCCTTGTGCGAGCTCACGCACAAATAGCACGTCACTGGTTACTTCCTCGGTGGAAACATCTCTAACAATTCCCTCTATCAATTCATCGGAAGCGGCCTGCACCTCAATAACGAGGCTTCTATCAAAAGCATCAGATTTTGTTTCTACACCTACCGTTATCAAGATAGCGTTAGCATTCCCGCGAGCCATCGCCTCCCAAAGGCGCATGTGAATTTCATCAGGACAATCATCGACGACCAAAATGCAGCGCGACCCTGACTGCGCCAGCTCTCTAGCAATATTAACCACGATGTTCTTTACGTCGTCATAAACAACATACACAACTTGCTTTGAGTCGAGGAAGTCGTTTGGACTACCATCAGCAGTGCTAAACAACGCATGAATAAACCTCGTTTTACCATACCCTGAAGGACCTACGATTCGTATCGATCGTCCGTAGGTATAGAAGAATTCATCCAGCGTTGACCGAAAGGTTTGTATGCTCTGAAGTTCTTTAAGACCCGGCTGGTCCTTCTTCCATTGCCTAAGAGGCGCTCCACGCATTAGGAAACGCTCCTCCTCTAAGCATTGGAATATGGGTTCACTAACTCCAATATCAGACGACCAATCTTCATAGTTACGAAATCCGTGAAGATGAAGTTCCCGCAACGTAGCGTTAAGCCACAACGCAACGGCTGGATGGCTGTTAGCCCAGCTCGCCAACTTATTAGCATCAATGATCTCAATTGCGGCGAGTTTGGAGGGATCCTCGCCAGCCTCGCGTATGCCTTCCTCCACTGCCTCGATGCGACGTGTCACTTTTATTCCGACAACAGGACTCCCCGTGATCACAAGATATGCGCCTTGCCTCTTAATGGTTTCGGCGAGCGCCTCATTTAGCTTCCGTTTCTTACCTTTTCCTTGGGATGCTTTAGTCCAGACCTCCTCCTTGAAACTAGAAGGCCCGTGGTCGCTCTTCTTGCACTGAAAGATTGTGTACCGATGAGGCAGAAAGTCCGTCTTAGCGGGGCCTTTGTGCCAAGCAACTCGACCATCCTCACCACCATCTGCGATGGTTATCTGAGCCGGGGCAGTACCCGCGCCTAGGGGAATTCCATTTTTCGTTAACTCAGCGCTTAGTAGCCTACGCAGGAGCTCTACTAATTGGAGATCCCTGAGGCGAGTTATCTGATCTGCGGTCACTTCAAATATATTCATCGTTTCCAAGTTTCTCTCTGGGCGATATCAATTCCGCGACTATTCCTACGCTAGACAAGATTTCTCAAAGCGACAAGGAACGTTATCCGCGCCGCCGCCACGACTTGGACTCAAAATGGCGTTTCAACAAAAAATATCTAGGTCGGAATACAGAAGTAGGCTGGATGGCGCTAATTATTCTATGCAGCCGTGCTTACAGAGGCAGGGATGGAGAGCAGCGACAATCCCCATAGCTCACGGCCTCACCAACCTAGGCAACACCACCCCCTCCACCAACCTCTCTACCCCCAACCTTATCCTCTCCCCCCCCTGCTCAATCACCACCCCATCCCCCTCCACCGCCACCAACTTCACCCCAGGCCCCACCCTCTCCCCCTGCAAAAAACTC
>Ga0213823_1002052_pt1 | contig 11291 bp, 7 predicted proteins | sample MC6MC0907MG_FD_179887 | JGI IMG/M metagenome (GOLD analysis project Ga0213823, IMG submission 179887) | Enriched soil aggregate microbial communities from Iowa State University, Ames, United States - MC6-MC0907-MG | ecosystem: Environmental > Terrestrial > Soil > Unclassified | place: USA: Iowa...
GCCGCACAAGCGTTGAGCAAAGGTTTTGCCACCGCCGACTACGACCTCGCCGAGGTCGAACACTGGCAGCAGTTTCTCGCCGCGTGGGCCTATCGTTTCAGCGCGCAGGTCAGCGTGCATTACCCGCGTACCGTGGTGTTCGAGATCGAGTCGAGCCTGGGCCTGTTCGGCTCCTGGGCGCAGTTCGAAGCGCGGCTGCGCAAGGAGCTGACCGAGCTGGGTTTCCGCCATCGCATCGTCGCCGCACCGAATCCGGTGGCGGCGCGGGTGCTGGCCAACGCCTACGACGGCCTCGTAGTGCCGGACGGCGAAGCCCTGCAGCATCACCTCGGGCAGTTGCCTGTCGACCGCGTCGGGCTGGAGCCGCAGGTCGCCACCGCGCTGACGCGCATGGGGCTGCGCAATCTGAACCAGCTGCAGAGCCTGCCGCGTCAGGCCCTGGCCCGGCGCTTCGAAGCGTCGATGCTCAAGCATCTCGACACCCTGTTCGGCGCACGGCCGCTGGCCTTGGCGTTCTATCTGCCGCCGGATCGCTTTGATGTGCGCATCGAACTGAATTTCGACGTGCAATCCCATCAGGCCTTGTTGTTCCCGTTACGCCGCTTGACCGCTGACCTGTCGGCGTTCCTCTGCGGACGTGACAGCGGCGTGCAGCGTTTCGACCTGCATCTGGAGCACGCCGGGCTGCCGGACACGCTGATCAAGGTCGGCCTGCTCAGCGCCGAGCGCGACCCGGCGATGCTCTTCGAACTGGCCCGTGGGCGACTGGAACAAGTCCAGGTCGAAGCGCCGGTGCGCGGCTTTCGCCTGCGCGCCGAAGACCTGCCGAGTTTCGTGCCGCAGTTTCAGGAACTGTTCGATGACCGTCCGCAACAGACCTTGCCTTGGGAGCAATTGCGCGAACGCCTGCGCGCACGGCTCGGTGATGAGGCGGTGCAGGGCCTGCGCTTTCAGGCCGACCATCGCCCCGAATGTGCCTGGCAGAACAGCGTCGACAAGCAGCGTTGCAGCGGTTTGCCGAGCGTGCAGCGTCCGGGTTGGCTGCTCGGCGAACCGCAGAGCGTGGCCGAAGGTTCAGCGCGGATTCTCATGGGCCCGGAGCGCATCGAATCCGGCTGGTGGGACGGCGACGATGTGCGCCGCGATTACTACCTGATCCAGAACCGCGCCGGTCAGCAGGGTTGGGCCTATCGGGCCGTGGGCGAGGGCGGGCCGTTGTGGCTGCAGGGCTGGTTTGCATGAGCCACGGCTATGCCGAGCTGCACTGCCTGTCGAACTTCAGTTTCCAGCGCGGTGCCTCCAGTGCCCTTGAGCTGTTTCAGCGGGCGAAAAAACATGGTTATCAGGCGCTGGCGATCACCGACGAGTGCACCCTGGCCGGGATCGTCCGTGCCTGGCAAGCGGCGAAATCGGTAGAGCTGCCGCTGATCATCGGCAGCGAAATACGCATCGACAACGGCCCGAAACTGCTGCTACTGGTGGAAAATCTTGCGGGCTATCAGGCCTTGTGCGGCTTGATCACTCAGGCCCGGCGGCGTACGCAGAAGGGCCAGTATCAGGTGCTGCGCGAGGATTTCAGCGAGCCGCTGCCAGGGTTGTTCACCGTGTGGGTGCCGGACAGCATCGATGACGTGGAGGAGGGGCGCTGGCTGAAACAGACTTTCGGCGAGCGTCTGTATCTGGCGGTGCAGCTGCATCGCGGGCAGGACGATCAGCGTCGGCTGGCGGCACTGCTGAGTCTGGCCGAGCAACTGCAGATCGCCGCCGTGGCCAGCGGCGACGTGCACATGCACGCCCGTGGCCGGCGCGCCCTGCAGGACACCATGACCGCGATCCGTCATCACGTCCCGGTGGCCGAGGCCGGATTGCGCCTGCACCCCAATGGCGAGCGCCATCTGCGCAGCCTTGAGGTGTTGCGCGAGTTGTATCCGCCGGCGTTGCTCGACGCCTCGGTGCAACTGGCCCGGCGCTGCACTTTCGAGCTGGGCGAGTTGCGCTATGAGTATCCGAAGGAGCTGGTGCCGCAGGGGCACACCGGCAGTTCCTGGTTGCGCCAACTGACCGAAAAAGGCATTGCCTGGCGCTGGCCGAATGGGCCGCAGGCCAAAGTGCTCAAGCAAATCGACGATGAGCTGCAACTGATCGCCGAGCTCGGCTACGAAAGCTACTTCCTCACCGTGCACGACGTAGTAAGTTTCGCCCGCAAGCAAAAAATCCTCTGTCAGGGCCGTGGTTCGGCGGCCAACTCGGCGGTGTGTTTTGCCTTGGGTATTACCGAGATCGACCCGGATCGCACCACGCTGCTGTTCGAGCGTTTCATGTCGAAAGAGCGCAACGAGCCGCCGGACATCGACGTCGATTTCGAGCACGAGCGCCGCGAAGAAGTCCTGCAATACGTGTTCCGCCGTTATGGCCGGCAGCGGGCGGCGCTGACGGCGGTGGTCAGCACTTACCACGCTGCCGGTGCGGTGCGCGACGTGGCCAAGGCCCTGGGGCTACCGCCGGATCAGATCAATGCACTGGCCGATTGCTGCGGTCACTGGAGCGATGAAACACCGCCGCTGGCGCGCTTGCTGGAAGGTGGCTTCGACCCCGATAGCCCGGTGCTGCGTCGAGTGCTGAGCCTGACCGGGCAACTGATCGGTTTCCCCCGGCACCTGTCGCAGCACCCCGGCGGTTTCGTGATTTCCGAGCAACCGCTGGACACGCTGGTGCCGGTGGAAAACGCCGCGATGGCCGAGCGCACGATCATTCAGTGGGACAAGGACGACCTCGACGCGGTCGGGCTGCTCAAGGTCGATATCCTCGCCCTCGGCATGCTCAGTGCGATCCGTCGTTGTTTCGACTTGCTGCGCCGTCATCGCCATCTGGATCTGAGCCTGGCGACGATCCCTGATAAAGACAAAGCGACCTACGAGATGATCAGCCGTGCCGACACCATTGGCGTGTTCCAGATCGAGTCGCGGGCGCAGATGTCGATGCTGCCGCGGCTGAAACCGGCGAAGTTCTACGATCTGGTGATCGAAGTCGCGATCGTCCGCCCGGGGCCGATTCAGGGCGGGATGGTTCATCCGTACCTGCGCCGACGCAACAAGGAAGAGCCGGAAACCTATCCCTCGCCGGAACTGGAAGTGGTGCTCAAACGCACCCTCGGCGTGCCGCTGTTTCAGGAACAGGTGATGCAGATCGCCATCGTCGCCGCCGACTACAGCCCCGGCGAGGCCGATCAGTTGCGCCGCTCGATGGCCGCGTGGAAACGCCACGGCGGGCTGGAGCCGCACAAGGCGCGACTGGCCGCCGGCATGAAGAAAAACGGCTACACCGAGGAATTCGCCGCGCAGATCTTCGAGCAGATCAAGGGCTTCGGCAGCTATGGCTTTCCCGAATCTCACGCTGCCAGTTTCGCCTTGTTGACCTACGCCAGTTGCTGGCTCAAGTGCCACGAACCGGCAGCGTTCGCCTGCGCGTTGATCAACAGCTGGCCGATGGGTTTCTACAGCCCGGATCAGATTCTGCAGGACGCGCGCCGGCATCAATTGCAGATTCGTCCGGTGGACGTGCGTGCCAGCGACTGGGATTGCAGCCTGGAGCCGATCAGCGGCGCGCAACCGGCGATTCGCATGGGGCTGCGGATGATCAAGGGCTTTCGCGAGGACGACGCCCGGCGCATCGAAGCGGCGCGCACGCGGGGGGCGTTTGCCGATGTCGCTGATCTGGGCGAACGCGCCGCGCTCGACAGCCGCGCCCAAGCGTTGCTCGCCGATTCCGGAGCGTTACGCGGGATGGCCGGCCATCGGCATCGCGCGCGCTGGGAAGTGGCCGGGGTGCAGAAACAGCTGGGCCTGTTTGCCGGGTTGCCGAGTCAGGAAGAGCCGGATGTGCTGCTGCCCAAACCCAGCGTCGGCGAGGACCTGCAGGCCGATTACGCGACCATCGGCACCACGCTGGGGCCGCATCCGCTGGCGCTGTTGCGTGGCGAACTGAAGGCGCGGCGTTGCCGCAGTTCGCGGGAGTTGCTGGACGTCGAGCACGGTCGGCCGGTGAGCGTCGCCGGGCTGGTCACCGGACGGCAGCGACCGGGCACTGCCAGCGGCGTGACCTTCGTCACCCTTGAAGACGAATTCGGCAACGTCAACGTGGTGGTCTGGCGCGATCTGGCCGAGCGCCAGCGTCAGGTGCTGGTCGGCTCACAATTGCTCAAGGTCGATGGCCGCTGGGAGCGGGAGGGCGAAGTTCGACACTTGATTGCCGGAAGGCTCAGCGACCTGAGTCCGCTGCTCGATGGCATCCGCGTACAAAGCCGCGACTTTCACTAAACCCCAAACCCACCACAAATCCCTCCCTGTGGGAGCGGGCTTGCTCGCGAAGACGGTGTGTCAGTTGGCAGATAAGTGGCTGACACACCGCTTTCGCGAGCAAGCCCGCTCCCACATGGGGGATTTGTGTGAGTCCAAACAAGCCAATTGATTGGCGTCAAAAATCTCTGTCACCAATGGTGGCACTTTGTCATAATGCCGCCCCTTTTCCGCTCCCCACCGCGTAGCCGTGCCGGGACACACCGTTTTTTCAGAAGGAATGCACAGTGAGAATGATCTCCCGGATGTTGGTCTCAGGCGTTGCGATCGCCGTGCTCGGCACCCTCGCCAGCTCCCTTGCCGGGTGCGCCACCGAAAGCTCCCGCGCACTGCCGGTGGCCAAGGTCGAGAGCGCCACGCAAGTCTGGACCGGTGCTCGCGTACCGATGGCGGTAGGCAAGTTCGATAACCACTCCAGCTACATGCGCGGGATCTTCTCCGATGGCGTTGACCGTCTCGGCGGCCAGGCCAAGACCATCCTGATCACTCACTTGCAGCAGACCAACCGTTTCTCGGTACTGGATCGCGACAACATGGGCGAGATCCAGCAGGAAGCGGCGATCAAGGGCCAGGCCCAGCGTCTCAAGGGCGCCGATTACGTGGTCACCGGTGACGTCACCGAGTTCGGCGGCAAGGAAACCGGCGACCACCAGCTGTTCGGCATTCTCGGCCGTGGCAAGACCCAGGTCGCCTACGCCAAGGTCAACCTGAACATCGTCAACATCAGCACCTCCGAAGTGGTGTATTCGACTCAGGGCGCCGGTGAATACGCCTTGTCCAACCGCGAAATCATCGGCTTCGGCGGCACCGCCGCGTACGACTCCACCCTCAACGGCAAAGTCCTCGATCTGGCCATGCGCGAGGCGATCAATCGTCTGGTCGATGGCATGAACGCCGGTGCCTGGAAACCGGGTAACTGATCGCTATTCATTGCAAGGAGCAACACCCATGAATCTGACTTTGTCGCGGTCGCTGCTGGCCCTGACGCTGGCCGCCAGCGCCTTGCTGGCCGGTTGCAGCAGCCCGAAAACCCTGTACCAGTGGGAAGACTACCAACCGCAGGTCTACGAATACTTCAAAGGCGAAGAGCCGAAAGAAGCCCAGGCCGAAGTGCTGGAGCGCGACCTGCAGAAGATCCGCTCCACCGGCAAGGCCGTGCCGCCGGGTTACCACGCGCACTTGGGTCTGCTGTACCTGAGCATGGGCAAGGACGATCAGATGGTGCAGCAGTTCCGCACCGAGAAAGCGCTGTTCCCCGAGTCCGGCCCGTACATGGATTTTCTGCTTAAAAATGCCAAGACCGGAGACGCCCAATGATTTCGCGCACCCTGAAACTGCTGGCCGCCGGTTTGGCCTTGACCGTACTCGGTGGCTGCGTCGCGCCGAAGACCGTGGATTATTCGGCGTACAAGCAGGCGCGGCCGAAGACCATTCTGGTGCTGCCACCGCTGAACACCTCGCCCGACGTGAAGGCGTCGTACAGCCTGTTGTCGCAAGTGACGTTCCCACTGGCCGAGGCCGGTTATTACGTGCTGCCGATCACCCTGGTGGACGAAACCTTCCGTCAGAACGGCCTGACCACCCCGGATGACATTCATCAGGCACCGGCCAACAAGCTCAAGGAAATCTTCGGCGCCGACGCTGCGCTGTACATCACCGTGACCGAGTACGGTACGCGTTACATGGTGATCAGCAGCGAAACTGCAGTGACGGCCACCGCCAAACTGGTCGATCTGAAATCCGGCACCACGCTGTGGACCGGTTCGGCCCGGGCGTCGAGCGAAGAGGGCGGCAACAACAGCGGTGGCGGCCTGGTCGGCATGCTGATCACCGCCGCGGTGAAGCAGGTGATCAACAGTTCGACCGATGCCGGTTTCCCGATTGCTGGCGTGGCGAGCAATCGCCTGTTGTCGGCCGGTCAGCACGCCGGCCTGTTGTACGGCCCGCGTTCGCCGAAATACGGCACGGACTGACAATTACCGGCACGCCTGAAATCCCTTGTGGGAGCGGGCTTGCTCGCGAATGCGGTGGGTCAGTCGCTAAATTTTTTTCTGATCCGACGCTTTCGCGAGCAAGCCCGCTCCCACAAGGGGAAGGCGTTTCGCAGCCGATTTATTTGGCGTCGGCCAAAACCGCTCGCCACCGCCCGGTGCTGACCGTCCACGCTTGCAATGAGCGGGTCGGCAAATCGAAGTCATCCCGCCCTAATCGTATCCAGACCCTGCATCAGGAGGCCGAAGGCGATATCCTGCGCCACACTTATCGGTGCAAACAGCGCACAACTCTGGAACACCGTGTTTGCCCGAGGCTAAAGGAGTGTTCGAATGACCGAGAAGAAACTGGAAACCACGGTCGACCGCGTCTACCAAGGGGTTTACCAGGCGATCAGCAAGCGTTCGCTGCGTCCGGGGATGAAGCTGGGTGAAGCGTCGCTGGCCGAGCTGTTCAATGTCAGCCGTACGTCGGTACGCGCCGCGCTCAAGCAATTGGAGGCCGATGGACTGGTCACCACCGAGCCGAATAAAGGTGCATCGGTGTCGTTGCCGAGCAACGAAGAGATCCGGTCGCTGTTCGAAACCCGGCGGCTGATAGAGATCGGCATCGTCACCGAACTCTGTCGGCGCAAGGACACCGCCGCCATGCAGGTTCTGCGCGAGCACCTGCTACTGGAGGACGCAGCCCACGCGGCGGGCGACCACGAGCAATTGATTTACCTGCTCGGCGAGTTCCACCTCAAACTGGCGCGCAGCCTGAACAACCCGGTGCTGCTCGACTGGTTCCAGAAGCTGATTTCCCGAGCCTCGCTGTACGTTGCCGCACTCGATGACGACAGCCATGAAGCCTGCCGCGACAACGAACATCTGCGCCTGATCGAATACATCGAGGCAGGCGACCAGAACGCCGCCATCGAACTGACCTGCACCCATTTGAACGGCATCGAGAAGGCGATTCTCGACGTCGCCGCGAAGATGAAAACTGGCTACCATCCGCTCAAACACCTGATCGGGGTCTGAACCCGGGCCGCAGCGAGAAATCGGCTATACCTTCAATGAAACCAATGCGGCCGGCGGCGCTCGAAACACAGGGGCGCCGCGTTCGTTCAGCGTTGCGATACATCGGGCAAACACCACAGGACACCGAGTCAATCGATGCAGTTTTTATCCGATAGCCACGGTTGTGACGGCTGGAAAGGCGAAATGGCCGAACGCATTTGCGCGTTCGACTGGCGCCTCACCGAACTCGGCCCGCTCGACACCTGGCCTGCCAGTCTGTGCAGCACCGTGCAATTGATGCTGGCCTCGCCCTTGCCGATGGTTATGCTCTGGGGCCACGCCGGGTACATGATCTACAACGACGCCTACTCGCAGTTTGCCGGTGGTCGCCACCCGTATCTGCTGGGCGCACCGGTGGAACTGGGGTGGCCGGAAGTCGCCGAGTTCAACCGGCACGTGGTCGACACCTGTCTGGCGGGCGGCACCTTGTCCTACCGCAACAAGGAACTGGTGCTGTTGCGCGATGGCGTGCCCGAAGATGTCTGGATGGATCTGTATTACAGCCCGGTGGCCAACGATGACGGCGTGCCTTCCGGCGTGATGGCGATGGTGGTCGAGACCACCGAGTTAGTGCGCTCCGAGCGCCTGCGTCAGGCGGCAGAAGATGCCTATCGAGCCGACAACGAACGGGTGCGTCTGGCGCTGAATGCCGGGGCCTTGCTTGGCTCGTTTGTCTGGGACGTGAAGAACAATGTGCTGTCGGCCGACGAGCGTTTCGCCCGGACCTTTTGCTATCCGCCGGATCAGGACCTGAGCAACCTGCCGCAATCGGTCAATGAGTCGCGGATCCACCCGGACGACCTGGCGTGGGTGCATGACCGGGTCAGTCACTCGCTGCAGACCGGCGAGCCGTACAACGCCGAATACCGCGTGCGGCGGGCGGACGGCAGCTACCTGTGGGTGCTCGCCAGTGGCGCCTGCGAGTTCGACGAACACGGCGCGCCGTTTCGTTTCCCCGGGGTGTTGATCGACATCCATGAACGCAAGATTGCCGAAGAATCCCTACTCAAATTCACCCGCAACCTGGAGCAGCGGGTGGCTAACGAAGTGGATGCCCGGCTGGCGGCGGAAGAGCAATTGCGCCAGTCGCAGAAGCTTGAAGCCATCGGCGGACTGACCGGCGGCGTGGCCCACGACTTCAACAACCTGCTGCAAGTGATCGCCGGCAACCTGCATTTGCTGGCGCGGCATGAGCCGGACAATGCCAACGTGCAACGCCGGGTCAGCGCCTCGCTGGCAGCGGTCGAGCGCGGCGCCAAGCTGTCGTCGCAACTGCTCGCTTTTGCCCGGCGCCAGCCGTTGTCACCGGCGGTGTGCGATCCGCGGCAGATCTTCGACGGCGTCGGCGAATTGCTGCAGCGTGCACTTGGCGAAACCATTCAGATCGATGTGCAATTGCCGCAGGACCCGTGGCACATCAACGTCGACCGCAATCAACTGGAAAACGCCATTCTCAATCTGGCGATCAACGCCCGCGATGCGATGAAAGGCGAGGGTACGATTGTCCTCAGTGCCCTCAATACCCGACTGGACAGCAACTTTTGCACCGGCAAAGGCATCGTTGCCGGCGATTTCGTGCGGGTGATGGTCAGCGATACCGGCGTCGGCATTGCGCCGCAAATGCTCGAGCAGGTGTTCGAGCCGTTCTTCACCACCAAAGCCGATGGCCAGGGCACCGGGCTCGGTCTGAGCATGGTGTTCGGCTTCGTCAAACAGAGTGGTGGTCACGTCGAGATCGACAGCACCGTGGGCGAAGGCACGCGGGTGCAACTGTACTTTCCGCGCAGCCTGCGTCCGGTTCTCGATGAGACGCCGAACGTCGACCCGCAGCAGGGTGGCGGCCACGAGACCATTCTGGTGGTCGAGGATAACGACGCAGTGCGCGCTTCGGCCGTGGAGTTGCTGCGCGAAGAAGGCTACCGCGTGCTGACCGCCGGCAATGGCGACGTGGCGATGCAGATGCTGCTGGAAGGGATCGACGTGGATCTGATTTTCACCGACGTGGTGATGCCGGGGCTGATCAAGAGTTCTGATCTGGCAGCGTGGGCCAAGGTGCAGACGCCACCGGTGGCGGTGCTGTTCACCTCCGGCCACACCCGCGACATCATTTCACGCAACCACCAGTTGAGTCCGGACACGCATTTGCTCGGCAAGCCGTATGGCCCGGAGGCGTTGTTGCAGATGATTCGCTCGGTGCTCAGTGCCTAGCTGGCTAATCCCCGATTCCCTGTGGCGAGGGAGCTTGCTCCCGCTCGGCTGCGCAGCAGTCGTAAATCCGGAAACCGCGGTTTACCTGCCGGGTTGATTCGTCTGGATTTGGGGCCGCTTCGCAGCCCAGCGGGAGCAAGCTCCCTCGCCACATGTTTTGTGTTCGACTCACATTTTCCGATCAAGGCCCGCCCATGACTTCCAAACGCACCTCCAAAGCACCCGCCGGCATGGTTCGGGTGCGTGGCGCCCGGGAACACAATCTGAAGAATGTCGACGTCGATATCCCTCGCGACGCGCTGGTGGTGTTCACCGGGGTTTCGGGTTCGGGCAAGTCGTCGCTGGCGTTTTCAACGTTGTACGCCGAAGCCCAACGGCGTTATTTCGAGTCGGTGGCGCCGTATGCGCGGCGGCTGATCGATCAGGTCGGCGTGCCGGATGTCGATTCCATCGAAGGCCTGCCGCCCGCCGTGGCCCTGCAACAGCAGCGCGGTACGCCGAGCACGCGTTCGTCGGTGGGCAGCGTGACCACCTTGTCGAGCCTGATCCGCATGCTCTATTCCCGCGCCGGCAGTTATCCGCCGGGGCAGCCGATGCTCTATGCCGAGGATTTTTCGCCGAACACCCCCCAAGGCGCGTGCCCTGAGTGCCACGGTCTGGGCCGGGTCTATGAGGTTACCGAGGCGTTGATGGTGCCCGATCCGAACCTGACCATCCGCCAACGCGCCGTGGCGTCCTGGCCGCTGGCGTGGCAGGGGCAGAACCTGCGCGACATCCTCGTGACCATGGGCATCGACGTCGATATTCCCTGGAAGAAACTGCCGAAAAAGCAGCGTGACTGGATTCTGTTCACCGAAGAAACCCCGACCGTGCCGGTGTACGCCGGGCTGACCCCGGAGGAAACCCGGGTCGCTCTCAAGCGCAAGATGGAGCCGAGTTATCAGGGCACCTTCACCGGCGCCCGACGCTACATCCTGCACACCTTCACCCACTCGCAAAGCGCGCTGATGAAGAAGCGCGTTGCGCAATTCATGCTTGGTAGCCCTTGCCCGTTGTGCGACGGCAAACGCCTGAAGCGTGAAGCGTTGTCGGTAACCTTTGCCGGTTACGACATCGGTGAACTGTCGCAGATGCCGTTGCTGCAAGTGGCCGAAGTATTGAAACCCGTGGCTGCGGCGACCTATCTGCAGCAGGCCGAAGAAAGCGGCGAAACCCTCAGCCATGCGCAAACCCGCGAGGCCCGTCAGCAGCGCGTGGCGCACGGTGCCAGCGGCCACGCCAGTGCGCCGGACGTGCGCCACACGCCAAACCTGTCGCTGGAAAAACGTCTGGCAGCGCAGCGGATTGCCGAAGACTTGCTGGAGCGGGTCAGCACCCTGACCGATCTGGGCCTCGGTTATCTGGCATTGGAGCGCAGCACGCCGACGTTGTCCTCCGGCGAGCTGCAGCGCCTGCGCCTGGCGACGCAATTGGGCTCGCAACTGTTCGGCGTGATCTATGTGCTCGACGAGCCGTCCGCCGGTCTGCATCCGGCCGATGGCGAGGCGCTGTTCGAAGCCTTGCAGCGGCTGAAGGCTGACGGCAATACGCTGTTTGTGGTCGAGCACGATCTGGAAACCATGCGCCGCGCCGACTGGCTGATCGACGTCGGTCCGGCGGCGGGCGAGAAGGGTGG